>Ga0256777_1000180_pt1 | contig 13429 bp, 2 predicted proteins | sample MC6MC0928MT_FD_186042 | JGI IMG/M metagenome (GOLD analysis project Ga0256777, IMG submission 186042) | Metatranscriptome of enriched soil aggregate microbial communities from Iowa State University, Ames, United States - MC6-MC0928-MT... | ecosystem: Environmental > Terrestrial > Soil >... | reverse complement strand
TTTTACACCAAGATACGCAGGTATGGGCATCAGTTTACACTGTACCGGTCGTTTATTTCGACCTGTTTCTTCAGTGACCCGTTTCTCCCCAACAGCACGGTGCAGTCGTTGGTTGGGTCCTTCATAGCAGAGCAAGCTTGTCAACTCCACACCCACGTCTTCTCCCACAATCACCTCTTGTCATCAGACCAGCGTGCGGACTGTTTGCCGCTGTTGTGTGTATAACACATTCCATCCATTTGTTTGTGCCGCCTATTGTTGATTGATCCCATCGTGTCGACACACAGAGAGAGAGGGCATCGAGCAGTGCATTGGCGGTGCGTCCTGCACACTGCACACCACCGTGTAGGCATCGGCTGGGCGGATAAAGAATAACAAGCTGTGCAGGAATAAGAGAAGCCAAGATGTACGTCTCTCCACCAGCTCATAAGTCGTTGCTGGCCAAGGCGGGTGCAGGCAGCCTCGAGGAGACGAAGGAGCAGATCAATGGGAATGGACATCCACATGCATCCATCCGTTCCAATCCATCATCATCATCATCAACACGCATTAAGCAACGTGGTATCTACTCTGAATTCTTAGGTCGGAGTAGTCATGCAGCAGAGCAAGCAGTGACCAGTGGGCCCGCAGCACAGGCCGCATCCGCATCCGCAGTGAGTGGAGCCAATGTGGCGGTTGCCATCAAGCCACCGAAGGCTGCATCATTCAAGCCCAAAGCCAGTGGAGCCGCATCCTCATCCTCATCCTCATCCCGTCCTTCATCCATCATCGTCGGTGACAGTGTAGCCGAGCATCTTGCTTCGTTGCCCCGTCTGGAGCCCAAGGTGTTGGTGCCCTATGAACAGCGTCCAGGCAAGCCTCCTCGTCGTATTGAGATTGAACGCAAGAAACGATTATATGCCACACAGAATATTGATCAATTATTGAGTGCCGCTGGGGTGCATTATGATCGATATGGTTTGAACGTCGATCATGCGAGTGGCGAAACAAGCTATCTGCCTCTGGAGGTGTTTGACAATACCGACTTTGAAGTACATGAATGTGAAGAATGGATGGAGCTAGGACGAAATGAACTACGCATCCAGAACCCGGAGATGAATATCACCAAGGATACACCGGTTGCCATCCCTGCACAAGTATTGAGATTCGATGATGAACGACATGGGAAAGGTGGTCGATATGTTCCTGCACATGTGTTGGGCTATGACGCATCCAGTGAACGATTCATTGTACGATTCAAGGATACGGCCATGATCATCCATCAGCATCGTATTCATATCTATTTCGAGTCTGAATCTCCATTCGATTATGTTCGTCGTGTCGTGTTCGCTCATACGACCCGTCGGCAATTGGAGGGCCGGATCCGCTATGCGTTGTACGTGGATAACATGCCCACAGACGAGATCGCCCCATTGGACACGGAACAAGTCAATCGAATCTTGTTGCTTGCACTCAATACCAAGAAGCTCAAACAGAATGCATTGGATACGACGGCATTGTTGAATGAAGTCAACATCGATTTTGGACGAACCATGAACAAGATTATCTTCGATGTCAACTTGCGTGATCCCCAGCAACAACAGCTTCGACACCAATTGCACTTGGAGGTCGTCGAGGAAGTCAATGCGGCAATGGGATTGGGCGAGGATGACTTACCACAGAAACGTCCAGTTGGATACTTGGGTGTCATCTCTGTACCCTTCCATGATTTGCCCAAACATTTCAGTAACTTCTGTTTTCATTCATTCTATACGAAGATTGAAGCGATTTCGGCACTGGTCAAAGTACAAGCGGAATGCCTTCGTTTGGGCAAGCTGTCACTCTTCAATACGAATGTGACGAAATCTGTTCGATTGGAGGAGTTTGAACAGATGCAAAATAGTTGCATCATCCAACTATCGGGTTTCCTCAAAGACAAGTGGATCCAGAGCCTCAAAGCGGCGATCAAGTCCTCGTTGCGTGAAGTTGGAAAGGGGTGGCTCAATCTCGCCGAGAAGAATCGTGAAGCCTATCAGTTGAGTAAGTTGAAGAAGTTCATGAAGATGGTGGAATTTATGATGGAGGATGCCTTACGATTCCTCATTGAACACTCCATCCATTCCTACAAGGACTTCCTCTTCCATGCGGCGAGATACGCGGTCCATGTATTCGACACGAATGAAGTCAAAGTCACGATTCAAGGAGAAACGCCGGCGAACGGTGAGGAGAATGCTTCAGATAAAGAGAGTGAAGCATCTGGATCGGCCTCTCCAACACCCTCCACATCGACGGCAGATCTTCATGCATTGCCTGTGGCAGCTCCACCTCCTCGTTCCACTCGTGATTTCTCACTGTTCAATGTGGACTTGATCTTGAAGGATGGAGTGATTCAATATACCACTCCTCCTCAGGCATTCGAATCGATGCCTCTGATCCTCTTCGATAAGGCGCTGGCCTCCCTGCAAGATATCCCCCAGTTGGAGACGCATGTGATGGAGCATCTCTTCTGGTATGGCAATGAGAGCAAGCTGGTCAGTGTCCAACGCGAAGAAGATGGAGTCAAGGTGTTGGCGGATGCATTGGCAGCGAAGTTGACACAAGCGGTTCAACCCATGCATGACTTCCTGGCGAAATTCAAGAAGTATGATGAATTCATTGCACTCAATATCGACACCTACGTGGCGGAGTTCGCTGCAGCAGACAACACTCTCGGCGACATTCGCAAGGAGCTGTCCATCCAAGCTGCCCTGCGTGATAAGATCGAGCGCGAGATACCCAAATCGATCCATCTGGGGTTCATCCATGTGAATTGTGAAGATGTTCGTCGGAAACTCGCCACGAAACGCCAGGATATGATGAACAAGGAATTGGACAGTTTTGCACGCATGCTTCGAAATAGGTGTGAGGAGCTCGGCAAGAATTTCAAGAAGATCGAGGCGGAACTCCGCAAGCAACCGACGGACATACAGGAACTCACCAAGTTGCGTGAGTATATGGCCACGGTTCCTGCGAGTGTGGCTTCGTACAAGGATGCCATCAGTGAATGTATGGATAGCTTCGATCTACTCGACTCGTTCCACTACCGGTTGCCGAAGGATGGATGGAAGTTGAAATGGCAAACATTCTCCTGGCCGAAGACCATCGCTGATATGCTTGAATCGAAGGAGGTCGCCCTTGCCAATGACAAAAATACCTTCCTCAATGAGATGCGCACCGCACAAGAAGAATTCCAACTCGAATTACATGAGATCGAGAAAAGGGTCAACACCTTTGGACAGTACTCGGATCTGGATCAGGTGGCGAAGATCGCGGAGAAATGCTCCAAGATCCAAGAGAAACTCGATGAACTTCAAGCACGTGCTCGTGCCTTCAACACGAATGAACTACTGTTCAACCTTCAAACGACTGACTATCGTCCTGTCACTCGTGTCGTGAAGAATTTCGAACCGTATCATCAATTATGGTCGACTGCTCATGCCTGGTTGAGCAACCATCAAAGTTGGCTCCATGATTCCTTCCTCGAGTTGAATGGAGATACGATCGCGACCAATGTGGCCAACTATAATAAGACCATGGCCAAATGTATCAAGGCCAAAGCGATCAAAGATAACCAGGGATGCATGGCGATTGCAACATCGATCAAGAAGGAGATCGATGCATTCAAGCCACTCCTCCCACTCATCATCGCACTGCGTAATCCAGGAATGCGTGATCGTCATTGGGAGATGTTGAGTGACAAGTTACCCTTCCCCTTCCAGCCCGACGAAAGTATGACACTGACTCGCGTGCTGGATGATTTCAAGTTGCAGAACTATATGGAGATCATTACGAAGGTTGGAGATAGTGCAGGCAAGGAGTATCAGATTGAATCCAGCTTACAAAAGATGGAGGATGCCTGGCGTGGAGTGGAGTTCGATATTCAGCCATACAAGAAGACGGGCACCTTCGTCGTACGCAATGTCGATGAGATCATCAACATGTTGGATGAACACATCGTCACAACTCAGGCGATGAATTTCAGTCCCCACAAAGCCGTCTTCGAAGATCGCATCAATCGTTGGTCGTCGAAATTGAACTTGGTGAGTGAGGTCATTGAAGAGTGGCTCGCCGTCCAGCGACAGTGGATCTCGCTTCAAGCCATCTTTCAGTCGCCCGATATCAACAAGCAACTGCCTGCGGAAGGAAAGCGATTTGCAAATGTGAATAAATCGTGGAGGATCATCATGGGACAAGTGCATGCCAACCCGGATGTGTTGGCCTTCGGTGATAATCCCAGTTTGTTGCAAAAACTTCAAGATAGCAACAAGCTCCTCCAATTGGTCCAGAAACGATTGAGTGATTATCTGGATAAGAAACGTGCGGCATTTGCAAGATTCTACTTCCTCGCCAATGAAGAACTGTTGGCCATCCTCTCACAGACTCAAGAAGTGCATGCGGTGCAACCTCACTTGAAGAAGATTTTCGAGAACATCAATCGTGTCGAGTTCGACAAGGACAATCAGATCGTGGCGATGTTCAGTGCGGAGGAGGAGCGCGTCGATTTCATTCGTAAGATCAATCCGATGAGTGCCCGAGGAGGCAAGGAGACGCGTCCTGTGGAACATTGGCTACAAGATGTGGAACAATCGATGAAAGACACGATGAAAGCTCGTATGATCCACGCGATCAACGACTACCCGAAGAAGGCGCGCACTGCGTGGGTGAGGAACCATCCGGGCCAATGTGTTCTCAATGGCTCGCAGGTGCATTGGACGATGGAAGTGGAGCAGGCATTACGTGATGGCGGTGCGAGAGGCATCGAGAAGTATCATCGCAAATGGACGACACAATTGACGAGTATGGTCGAACTGGTGCGTGGCGAACTCAATAATATTGAACAATTGATCATGGGTGCATTGATTGTATTGGATGTGCATGCGCGGGATGTCATTGAGAAGTTGATCAAGGAGAAGTGTACGAGTGCCACGGACTTCGCATGGATTGCACAGATGAGATACTATCAGGAGGAGAAGGATCAACAATTGTGGGTCCAGATGGTACAATCAAGATTCCCATACGCCTATGAATATCTTGGTAACACCCTCCGTCTCGTCATCACTCCTCTGACCGATCGTTGTTACATGACGTTGATGACTGCCTTGCAATTGCATCTGGGTGGTGCACCTGCAGGCCCAGCCGGTACAGGTAAAACGGAGACAACCAAGGATTTGGCGAAAGCGGTGGCCAAACAATGTGTCGTCTTCAACTGTTCTGATGGTTTGAACTATTTGGCCATGGGTAAGTTCTTCAAGGGCCTAGCCTCCTCCGGTGCATGGGCCTGTTTCGATGAGTTCAATCGAATCGATATCGAGGTGTTGAGTGTGGTCGCCCAACAGATCATGACCATCTGGGATGCGATTCGTGAAGGGGCCAAGATCTTCATTTTTGAGGAGACGGAAATCAAGCTTGAACCAACATGCTCGGTCTTTGTCACCATGAATCCCGGATATGCTGGCCGAACGGAGCTGCCCGATAATCTTCAAGCATTGTTCCGTCCAGTCGCCATGATGGTTCCTGACTATGCATTGATTGGACAGATCATGATGTACTCATTCGGCTTCGAACAAGCTCAATCACTCTCACGGAAGATGGTGGCCACATTCAAGCTATGCAGTGAACAACTTTCGGCACAAGATCACTATGACTATGGAATGCGTGCAGTGAAGACGGTCATCACTCGAGCCGGGATCCTGAAGAAGGAATGTCCCAAGGATCCGGAAGATGAGCTGTTGCTTCGTGCGCTGCAAGATGTCAACATTCCCAAGTTTCTCAAACCAGACTTACCATTGTTCGCGGGAATCATTTCGGACCTGTTCCCAACTACCAAGCAACCGGAGATTGACTATGGCCCACTGCTCAATTCGCTCATCCTCACCTGTAAAGAGGAGGGACTTCAACCCGTGGATGCATTCTTGGATAAATGTATCCAGCTGTATGATACGACTGTTGTACGACATGGTGTCATGGTTGTGGGACAAACAACCAGTGGCAAGTCGCAGAATATCAAGACACTGCAGAAGGCCATGACACGCATTCGTTCTCTTCCTGGTTTTGCACGAGTCAAGACGCACTATCTCAACCCGAAGGCTGTCACACAAGATCAATTGTATGGATGCAGTGATCCATACAGCAATGAGTGGAGTGATGGCGTGTTAGCCGATGTCATTCGAGGCGCAGTTGCAGATGAAAGTAAGACGAAGAAATGGGTGGTGTTCGATGGACCAGTCGATGCACTGTGGATTGAGAACATGAACACCGTGTTGGATGATAACAAGAAGTTATGTTTGGTGAGTGGTGAGATCCTGCAACTCACACCAACCATGACCATGTTCTTCGAAGTGGAAGACCTGGCCGTGGCATCACCGGCCACTGTCAGTCGATGTGGTATGGTGTACATGGAAGCTACCGGCATGGTTCGTACCTTGGTGAAGAGTTGGTTGGATGGCATGCCAAAGGTGTATGGCGACATTCGTAAGCCCCTGTTACTGCTGACTGACTTGTTGTTGGAGCCGAGTATTGAATTCGTGCGCAAACAATGTGAGGAACCGGTACCATCTGTCGATAATAATTTGGCGACATCCATGATGAGATTGATCGATTGTGTGTTGGCACCCTATGTGCCAGTTGAGGGTGTCCAGCGCACGGAGGAAGCCGAGAACACCCTTGCACATGTTATCCAACACATTGAGCCCATCTTCATCATGGCACTCATCTGGTCAGTTGGGGCCACAACGGATCGTGCGGGACGAAGGAAATTCTCCGCATACCTTCGTACGATGTTGGATGAAGCTGGTGTGAAAGAGCCACCTCCTCGTTCGGGACTCGTGTATGATTACGCGTATGATTATGCGGGAAGTCAACGATGGGTTCCATGGATGGATACGGCTCCCGCATACAAGTTCGATGATCGTCTCTCCTACTCTGAGTTGATCGTCCCCACACAGGATAGTGTCCGCTCGACCTATATCATCGATTTGCTGGTCAAACAATCGAAGCATGTCTTGTCAACTGGCTCGACGGGTGTGGGCAAGAGTGTCAACATTCATCAATACCTGGCATCGTTGCCCAATGACTTGAGTCCAATCAATGTCATCTTCAGTGCGGCGACCTCCGCCAATCAAACCGAAGACCTTCTATTCAGCAAGATGCAGAAGCGGCGTCAACGTGTGTATGGGCCTCCGTTGGGCAAGCGCTTCGTCATCTTCATCGATGATATGAACATGCCCAAACGCGAGAAGTATGGTGCCCAACCTCCCATTGAATTGCTGAGACAATGGATGGATTACTCGGGATGGTTCGATCGAAGAAGTTTGCAATTCGTCGAGATTCTTGATTGTTCGTTCATTGGTGCAATGGGTCCACCGGGTGGAGGTCGCAATCCAGTCACACCAAGATTCGTGCGACATTTCAATCAGCTTGCTCACACCGATCTGGAACAAGATTCACTCTACCTCATCTTCCATACCATCGTGCAGAATTCCTTGGCCAAATTCACGGATGATGTACGTGAGATGGCCTCCGCTATCGTCCAGGCAACCATTGGTGTGTACACACGAGTGAGTATAGGATTGTTGCCGACCCCTTCTCGCTCTCACTACACATTCAATTTGCGCGATCTGAGTGGAGTGTTTCAAGGAATGCTGTCTGCTTCCTCGAGACGTATCACGACTGTACCGGGATTCCTGCGGTTGTGGATCCATGAGTGCCGAAGAGGTTTCCAGGATCGTTTGATCAACGACGAAGATCGCCTCTGGTTGGATAACCTGTTGGGGGAGACCATGCACAAGCAATTCGGAGTGGACATGAAGACCATTTTGCCACCCCACCCGTTGCTGTTTGGAGAATATGTTGATGGTATGGGTGGTGAGCAGCGTGCGTATGATGAGGTGAAGGATGTGTCTCATGCCGTGTCGATCATGAATGAAGTATTGAATGAGTACAACGATGAGAACAGTCCAATGAAACTCGTCCTCTTCCAAGATGCCGTCGAACATATCTCACGTATCTCACGCATCCTTCGACAACCCGGTGGCAATGCATTGCTGCTTGGAGTGGGAGGATCGGGAAGACAGTCACTCACGAAACTTGCCACATTCATGAGTGAGTATGAACTGTTCCAAATTGAAATCACCAAGAATTATGGTCCCGCGGAGTTCCATGATGACCTTCGCAAATTGTTGTTGGATGCCGGCTTGAAGGAGCAGCCAACCGTCTTCCTGCTGAATGATACCCAGATGGTCCATGACTCCTTCTGGGATGATATCAACAACATTCTCAACAGTGGTGAGGTGCCCAACCTTTTCACGCCAGAAGATCAAGACAATATCTTTGCCACATGCAAGATGGATTGTTCACGCAAGAATATCCCGGCAACGAAGCTCAATGCCTACGCGCAATTCATTGGACGAGTCAAGGCGAACTTGCATATCGTATTGGCCATGTCGCCCATGTCCGCACAATTTCGTACACGACTTCGTATGTATCCTGCTCTCGTCAACAGTTGCTATATTGATTGGTTCAGTGATTGGAGTGCGGAGGGATTGAACTTGGTTGCGACGACTGCATTGACTGAGGAGGAGCTCAACATCCCATCCGTACCCGCACTCGTCACGGTCATGCAACAAGTACACAAATCTGTCGCATTGAGAAGTATCGATTACAAGGAGGAGCTGCGTCGTTACAACTATGTCACTCCAACCTCCTACCTGGAGCTTCTCAATGTGTTCAAGTTTCTTTTGGCGGAGAAGCGCGCGGAGGTTGGTGGCCTCCGAAGCAAGTTACAGTATGGGTTGGACACGTTGGCACGCGCCAGTTCAGACATTGCCCAATTGCAAGTGGACCTGCGTGAGAAGGAACCACGACTGGTGGAGACACAAAGGGAAGTGGAAGTTACCATGCAACAGATTGATCGAGACAAGAAGGATGCGGCCGTCACGAAGGAGGCCGTTGCGAAGCAGGAGGAGGAAGCAGCGGGCAAGGCGGCGGAATGTAAGGAGATTCGTGATGATGCCCAGAGTGAACTCGATCGTGCTCTCCCGATGTTGGACAAGGCTGTGGAATCATTGAAGGAGTTGAATAAGACGCACATTGATGAGGTGAGAAACTTCAAGAAACCACCCAGTGGTGTCGTTCTCACCATGGAGGTTGCATGCATCATGCTCAAGTCCAAACTCAAACTCAAATATGTCATGAAGGCCGATGCCAATGGCATGAAGACCAAAGTCGACTATTGGGAGACGGCACAAAAATACCTGCTCAAACAACCAAAACTTCTGTTGGAGACCTTGAAGAAGTATGATAAGGACAACATACCCGACAAGGTGATCGAGCAGATTACTCCGTATATTGAGCGTGAAGATTTCAGTGTGAAGAAGGTTGAGTTGGCATCTGTTGCATGTCGTGCCATCTGTATGTGGGCTCATGCCATGTTCCAATATCATCACGTCAACAAGATGGTTCAACCCAAGCGTGTCAAGTTGAAGGCGGCGGAAGATGAATTGGAGAAGGTCATGATCACCTTGAATGAGGCACGCGAATCCATGCGCCAAGTCGAAGAACGCCTTCAAACTTTGACAGATAAGTATGAGGCACTGGTGGCCGAGAGTGAGAGTCTCAAGAATGGCGTGGAAATGTGCCAAGTGAAATTGGAGCGCGCCAACAAGCTCATTGGTGGCTTGGGTGGAGAGAAAGTACGATGGGAAGCACAAGTCGCACAGTTGGATGTCTCCTATAACAACATTGTTGGTGATGTATTACTCTCGGCTGGCACCATTGCGTATCTGGGTGCATTCACCAATGCCTATCGCCATCGATTGGTATCTGAGTGGAGTGAGGCATTACGTTCGGCTGGCATCCCCACTACACCCGGTGCCAACATTCGTTCCACCTTAGGTGATGCCGTGCAGATTCGTGCATGGAACATTGCTGGCTTACCAACGGATGAGGTGTCGACCGCCAATGGAATCATCATGAGTAAAGCACGTCGTTGGCCACTCATGATCGATCCACAAGGTCAGGCCGCAAAATTCATCAAGAAACTCGGTGCACAGAAACATCAAGATACGGGATCCATGGACATCGTCAAACTCAGTGATAAGAACTTCCTACAAACATTCGAGAATGCCATACGATTTGGCAAGTGGGTCTTGTTGGAAGATGTTGGAGAGAGTCTGGACCCGGCATTGGAACCATTGCTCCTACAACAAATTGTCAATGTCAAGGGCGTACCACATATCAAGCTTGGGGACAACACTATTCCGTATAATGACCAGTTCCATCTCTATATCACCACGACGCTTCCCAATCCTCATTATGCTCCAGAAGTGCAAGTGTTGCTGACGTTGCTGAACTTCAGCATCACTCCTGAAGGTCTTCAAGATCAGATGCTTGGCACCGTCGTGGCGAAGGAGTCACCAGAGGTCGAGGCCAAGAAGAATGCATTAGTCGTGCAAAATGCACGCATGAGGAAGCAACTACAAGAGACAGAAGATCAAATTCTCAAGCTTCTCACATCGGCCTCAGGCGACATTCTCGATGATGAAGAGCTGATTGATACCTTGGCTGATAGCAAGAAGGTGAGCGAAGAGATTGTGGAGCGTGTTGCGGAGAGTGAGTCGATTGAGAAGGAGATTGATGAGGCACGTAAGGCATATTCAGATGTGGCCAAACGTGCACAAATTCTCTACTTCACCATTGCGGACTTGTCACTCATCGATCCGATGTATCAATACTCATTGGTATGGTTCGTGCAACTATTCTTGACGACGGTTGGAAATGCGCCACAGTCGGACATTCAATCCGTTCGACTTCGTACACTCATCGATTACTTCACGCGTGCACTCTATGATAATGTATGCCGATCATTATTTGAAGCGCATAAGCTTCTATTCTCATTCTTATTAACGGTACGTATCATGCAAGGTGAAGGGAAGATTGATGATGTTGAATGGAGATTCCTCGTCGCCGGTGCGCCACCTGACAAACAGCTACCCAATCCAGCAACAGAATGGATGACTCAAGCTGTTTGGTCGAATATTCTTGCATTGAGCTCGTTGCCCAATTTCAAGGGATTTGAGAACGATTTCATCACGCATCTTGCAGAATGGAAGACCTACTGTGATAGTCACACACCGGAGAGCCAAGAGTTGCCAGGAGGTTGGGGACAGAGATTGGATCGTTTCCAGCAGCTTCTCGTGCTCAAATCCTTGAGACCAGATAAGATGAGTCCAGCATTGGTCGCATTTGTCAGTGCGGAATTAGGAGCGGAGTTCACGGATGCACCTCCATTCTCATTGGCCTCGTCATACAAGGACTCCACCTCTCTCACACCACTCATCTTCATCCTGAGTAAAGGAGCCGATCCCGCTGCTCAGATCTTCTTGTTCGCCCAAGAGATGGGTTATCGTGATCGCTTCCAATCGATCTCCTTGGGTCAGGGCCAGGGTGCCATCGCCGCCAGATACATCGAAGAAGGCATGAGGAAAGGGAGCTGGGTGTTCCTGGCCAATGCACATCTGGCATTGAGCTGGTTGCCTACCCTCGAACGAATCCTGCTGGATGTCAAACCGGAGGAGGTGCATGATGACTTCAGATTGTTCCTCACTTCTGAGCCCACCCCAGCTTTCCCCGTATCGATCTTACAAAGTGGTATCAAGATGACGAATGAGCCACCGAAAGGATTGAGAGCGAACTTGCAACGAACATACATGTCGTTCACGGATGCTTCATTGGGCAAGAGCAAGAAGCCGAGAGAATTCAAGAAGCTACTCTATGCACTCTGCTTCTTCCATGCGGTTGTGTTGGATCGAAGGAGGTTTGGCTCATTGGGTTGGAACATTCATTATCAATTCTCCGAATCGGATCTCAATGTGTGTATCACACAACTTCGTGATTTCATTGATATGTATGATGAGATACCCTATCAGACCTTGCACTTCCTCACGTATGATATCAACTATGGTGGTCGTGTGACGGATGATGTTGATCGGCGTACTATTGCAACCATCTTGGATGATTTCCTCAATCCCAATGTGTTGGATGATGAGTACTCCTTCACACCCTCAGGGGAGTACAAGAGTCTTCCAGCTGGCACTCGTGACCAATATCTCAAACATATTGCCGCCATGGATCCACATCCGAAGCCCGAGGTATTTGGCATGCATGACAATGCGGATATCACTTCGGCACAGGAGGGCACCAGCATCCTCTTCTCGACCATCCTTGCACTGTTGCCTCGTTCCGCCTCAGCATCGGGCAAGAGTCGTGAACAGCAATTGTTGGAGACCTGTGCATCGATCTTAGGTCGTATTCCACAGGCATGGGAGGTGGAGAGTGTGCAGAAGAAGTTCCCGACCAACTATGAAGAGAGCATGAACACGGTCGTCGTACAAGAGTGTATTCGATACAATCGACTGTTGGGTGTCATGCATACGACATTGGAGAGTTTGATCAAGGCATTGAAAGGTGAGATGGTCATGACGGAGGCATTGGAAGGGATGGGTGCATCCTTGTATAACAATCAGGTACCCGATCTGTGGAATGAGGTCGCCTATCCCAGTTTGATGCCGCTGTCCCAATGGGTCAATGATCTGCTCGCACGACTGGCATTCATTGATACCTGGATCCAGCGTGGCAGTGCTCCAACCGTCTTCTGGATATCGGGCTTCTTCTTCCCCCAAGCATTCCTCACTGGAACTCTCCAGAATTTCGCACGAAAATATCGCAAACCGATTGATGCCATCAGCTTCGGTTTCCATGTCATCAGCGATCAGAAGTTGGAGAGTATCACGGAGCGTCCATCGGATGGGATCTATATTCATGGCCTGCATCTGGAGGGAGCTCGATGGGATCCACAATCCAAATCACTCGTGGATTCCCGTCCCAAGGAACTGTTCACAACCTTCCCAGTCATGTGGCTACTGCCAGAGGAAGAACGAGTCGAACCAACCAGTGGTATCTACAAATGTCCAGTCTACAAGATTCTCACTCGACGAGGCACACTGTCCACAACGGGACATTCAACGAACTTCGTGCTGTTTGTGGAATTACCAACCAAGGATCCACCAGCCAAATGGATCAAAGCGGGTGTCGCACTATTCTGTGCTCTCAAATATTAAAAACAGCACATGGCCATCGCTCCTACCATCGTCACACCGGCATCGATCCTCATTTCACTTCCTTGTCATCCACCATCTCCCTCGAGCTTTTTGCGTCGCCATCCTTCACTCCATTGGCTTTTGTTTTTGCTCCTCTTGCATCTGCCTTTACTTCCATCATTTCTGTCGCTGTATTCCATCTCTCATCGTTTCGTCGCTGAATGAGCTGCGACTATTGCTATGTGCATAGATTGTACATCGTTGAATTGATTGAGAAAAGTAAGCCAAATACAACTATCAGCATTTTTCTAGACCGC
>Ga0256777_1000174_pt1 | contig 13601 bp, 3 predicted proteins | sample MC6MC0928MT_FD_186042 | JGI IMG/M metagenome (GOLD analysis project Ga0256777, IMG submission 186042) | Metatranscriptome of enriched soil aggregate microbial communities from Iowa State University, Ames, United States - MC6-MC0928-MT... | ecosystem: Environmental > Terrestrial > Soil >... | reverse complement strand
GAGCTAGAAACCCTCGGAATTGTCCCTCGAGCTCGCGATCGCTCCGCACCAATCTCGCGAATTCAAAGTCTACAATCAACTGCAATAATTATTGTATAAAGCTGACGCCAGCTGCAGTCGAGACACATCAGAGCAAACAACGGATTCGACCATTGCAAGCTTAAGCGCTGCTGGGTGAAATCGAGTTGACGCGACGGCTAGAGCTGATGACCTGGGGCATGTAAGCAGGTCATTGAGCGGGGGATTCAGCGACCGATTGTTCTGTGTCGCTCTTATTCTTTTGCTTCTCTTCTCTGGCTTTCCTCCTTCGTTCTTCGTCTTCATCTTCTATCCTCACTCGTTTCATGACTTCGCTCAATTGTTTCTCTGCTTCCGGATCGACCTGCACACTCTGCTGTAGGCTCGACAGGAACAGGAAGCGTCGTTCCACGACGGACATACGCTGCTGCAATGTGGCCAGAGAAGTGAGATGAGTGAGGGCTTGGCGGAATGATTGGCTGGCATTCGATAATTCAGGAGGGATGAGAACACCAAACCATTGCAAGGGGGAGGAACGGAGATCGACGCTGGAAAGACTGGAGGATGTGGAAGTAGATGCAGCCGTGTCGGGAGAATCGGCTGAGATCTGAGATGATGCAGCTGTATCCTTTTGCGGTTCCGCCTCTGTCTTCTTGCCACCAACACCTCGCCTTCGCAATGTTGCGCCTTCTTTCTCTGACGATTGGTTGTCCGCCTCCTCTGCCTCTTCGTCATCTGCATCATTTTCCTCACTCTCATCATCCGGCGGTGGTTTTGATTTGACCTCTACGAGTTTGAAATGGATGGGAGGCTCGAGCTCCTTCTCTTCATCATTCCTGCTCTCTTTGCCTGCCGAACGCACGCCATCTTTGCTGTCTACTGCATTTCCTTCTTCTGCTTCATTCTCACTGTCCTTTAAATTCTGACATCGCACACCAATCTGTGGCCACATGTGTTGACGTCCTCTGTATGCAGTCGAATCAAGATTGAGTGAAGGGAGGGCATGGCGTGCTGAGGACATTTGAAAGAAACCCTCTTTCATCGCTTCATTGGCTTTCTGTCTCTCCAGCCTCATCAACTGGTGCAGCTCCAGGGACTCAGAGAACAGGGCATCGAGCTTCTCATGAGTGGCGGCATGCAACCGAACTCCAACGAACGCATCGCCATGGTTCGCATCGCTAGCAATGTCTGTCATGGTGTGTGATGGTGAGGATGAGAGTGAGTAGTGAGGATGAGGATGAGAGATTCGGAGTTCGAGTGGCAATGCTCAGCCTGGTGTCAGAGCGAGTGGGGCTGAATGGCGGATTGAAGGAGAACAGACAACCAAGCAATATGATGATGCTCCAATAAGCGATGTGCGAGGTCGAACGGCTGATAGGATCAGTTGATAGGAACTATGAGAGATGCGATCTGACAAACGGATGCTCCGCGAAGGATGACTGGAGCAAAATCCTTTAGGTCAGTCATGGCTATACGATCCTGTAAATCCTTTAGTGAAGAAAAATTGGACTATACGATGATAGACAGGATATTTCCTCTGCCCAATTTGCCCATGTTGTTGAGAATATAACGAACTCGAACACTCATTGTGCTAAAGGGATAATAGTGTTAAAGTAATAGCTTGAGAGTGTATGGGATGAGTCGGTCACGACAAATCGCATGCGTACAAGATGACAAAGCGGTGCAAGGCGTGTTGCAGCATGTCAGGTTGATTGTGATGTTGACATTGATCTGGCTGTTTTGGGCCAAGAATGGGCTTTATTTCTCAGCCTCGTGCCCATCTCTTTACTGTTCTTTCTCTCATATACATCCTTTCGGTCTTTGTGGCATGGCGAAGTTGTAGAAGTGATCCTGCAGGAACAGGTCACCCCTCTTCCATCCAACCCATCCACCCTTCACGATGGACGAGATGGAGTCCGCACCAGTGTAATGTGGATCCAAGATCAAATAACGACACTCACCTGTCTGTTCATTGTAATCAACACCCAACAATCCATATGCGAGTACCCCGCCACCAATCATGACGGGTGTGGCCTGCTCATCAAAGTGTTGTCTCAAGACTCGTGAGGCCTGTGATTCCACTTCACTACCCGAGCTCACAAACAATGTCTTCGTTTCAATTCCATATAGTTCGCGTAGTACAATGGCCACTTCAGTCGATCCAATCCATTCCTTGCTTCCCACGAAGCTCGGGCCCTTATCTCCCGCGCGCACCAAGCACGTTTGAATGAGGCGGTGGCTGGGAACGGGACGAGCTTGAACGAACCCATTCAAGATGAACCAGGAACAGATCGATTGTAAGGTTCGATACGCACAGCCCCAACCATTATCATTAAACTTATCTTGCATATAATGATAGTAGGCATAATCTCCTCGTACGAGATGCTGTGTGCCACCTGACACACCAACAGTGGGACCACGCGGCAGGGATTCGTGGGCATTCAATAGACGAGGTTGGACAATCCATGCAGTGGCGGGAGGTGCAAGTGGTGGTGGTGCTGCAGATGGTGGTGCGGAAAGTGGCGATGAGGATGATGATGTTGAGGGATCAGGGTTGAGTGCTGGGAAGGCGATCGCATTCGAGTAGCGAAAGTATGGCTGCTCACTATCCAATCCAAACTCCTCATGCAACTGCTTCCGCTCAGATCTCAACAGCTCTTCTTCGGGTGTACATCGAAGAGCTGGATGCATTTCACCGGCTCGCTCGAGTTCATCCGTGGATACATGTGGGAAGCTTGACTCCATCTCGCCTGATGTCATAATGATGACCTGATCTGGACGTGGTTGAGGATGGAAGTAGAGGGTGGAGACGGTACGTGATAATCGTGGTGGTTGGAAATGTAACGATCGAATGGTGAATGCTGTCGCATTTGGATGTGTTTGATTCATCTGGTCCCATCGTGCCTTGACCATGCCGATCGCACGACGAAGTTGGCGAAGCAAGGCCTCATGCAGACTTCGAACAGCGGCCTGGACTGATTCGGAAGGGTCGGCATAATGCAGCACAGATAAGACCAAATGGAAGGTACGAACAGAGTCGGACGAAGAAACGCGCTCGAACTGGATGCGAGGAACAGAGACAGGCGGTGCAGACGTGGAGGATGTTGAGGATGGGGCAGATGAGGATGGCGATGACGCAGGAATAGCGGCAGGGCATGGTGAGGCATGCAATAACAATGACAATTCGACAGCATAATCGGCAATGGGGAGTGATGATGTAGATGATGCAGATGAAGGAGATGATGCTGCCGTCGATGATTTGCCACCGCCTGATGGAGCAGCAGCTTTGGCTGCGGCCTTCTTCTGTGCGACCAGTGGGTTGTCATCAGACAGCAATGACCAGACAGTCTCTTCGTCATCACTGTCATTCGAGGATGTACATAGGATGAGACGACCCTGATGCTGTTTAGCTACGATCTTCGTCGACGTGCTCTCAATCTGCATTGCCACTCCATCTCCATCCTTCAATGCTGTCTCCAGCTGAGCGAGCTGAGCGAGGAGGTCGGAGGAGGAGAGCACGAGGAAGGAGTGGGCGTAGGATGCATGCAAAACTGGATTCCACTCGCTCGGCGCAGCAACATCCGATGGAGTCGCCATGTTGACAGTGTCGTGTGATAGAGAGAGAGAGGAATGAGATGGAATGAGGATCAATGAATGAAGGATGATTGATGTCAATAACTGGCACATGTCCATACGATTCTGGGCAACGCCCATACAATTCCACAATCGCATAGCAAGCGCCGACTATACGATCTCTCTCGGCTCTGTTCACCTCGTCTCATCGTCGCTCCGTCCCAATCTCCGCAGCATGGATGGTGTGTACACGATAGGGCTGAAGATATATTAATTTATTGTCCCAGCACCATGTCTGCCCCAGCCGCATCCAGCCGTAAGCGCAAGTCGCGCAGCGGGAGTGGGAATGGCACAGCAGCAGCGGCTGATCCCGCGTCGAGCAGCCTTGGCAGCGTGACGGCGAACCTGAAGCAATGGATGGAAGATGTCATCAATGCTCCTCCAGCACCAGAAGATGCACCAATGGATGATGAAGGGGAGGTGGGAGGTCCAGAGCTGGAAGTTGGTGAGGATGATGATGAGATTGAGGATCCAACAATGTTGCACACTGTACAGAGCAGACAGGATGAAGAGGAGACGGAGGAGAAGGAAAGATCAGATGCTGTTGCTGGTGATGCAACTGCTCCAGCCAAAGATACGACTGCCAGTGCTGCTGTCCCCGCTCCGTCTTCCACCCCAACTGAATCTGCAGCCGCTGGTGCCATCCCTTCCGCGGCTCCTGCTGCAGCTCCTGCTTCACCTCCCACGCAATTCCCCGCTCCTCTCGCCGCTATCCCTCGTTCCCATTTCCGTTCCCTTCGTGATCTCTTCGTCGCTCTCCAACAATCTCCCTCCAATAAGTCCGATGCCTTATACGCATCCCTCGTTCGCTTCCATCGGCAGATTCGTGAGGAGAGCGTGAGTCCGCCCCCATCATTGACGGGCGACACCCTCCTCAGCCTCTATTGGACGACGAGTCCAGATGCGAAGGAGATATTTGCCATATTGGACTCCATCTCACAAATTGGTGCCGGGGAACGCGAAGGGGCTCATAAGATGCAAACGAAGATCATGGCCAAAGTGTATGAGCTGTTCTCTCGAATGATCATGCCCTCCATGCGTGGAAGCTCGTTGCAGAGATCATTCGATCTCATTCGAAGGGTCTTGAGAAATTCGAAGTATTTCAATGATGGATTATTGCGTATCCTCAAGCTTGGCGATCAACGTATGGTACAAGCTGGTTTAGTCTTCCTGCTGAATATGGTCATTTGTTGTGGTACGAGTCCACGTGGCATGATCGCTGGACCCGGGCCATCACCTGGAGCCACGGGCACGGGCACGTCGAGTGGAATGCAATTATTACGAGAATTTGTGATGAAATTTCCATGGGGCTCCAAATTCTTTATCGAGATTGCATATAAGCCCTTCCAAGCCTCGAGTCTTGGCCATGCGAAGTTGAGTGCCGCCGTGTCCGCCATGGGCAAGGGGAGTGGTGGGGGGCGTGTGGATGCAACGAAGACCGTTGGAGAGAGTGCTACGAATCTACTATCGGCCCTCTTGAAATCACGCCATCTATTCATGCAATTAATCGTGGAGCTCTTATCGAGACATGACGCCGAACTGACGCTGCACCTGTTATCCATCAAGGGCTTCATCACCTCGGTGCTGAAACACCTTCGATGGGAACCACCTCAGGCGCTGGGATTGGTCGATGCATTGTTACATGCATTTGTCAAACATATATTGGAAGTGAAAGGCATACCAAATTCAGTCAAGTTTGGATTCTTCAATTCATACGTGTTGGAACAGATGTTGGAATTGTTTAAAGGAAGGAGTGGACGAACTGCAGGAGCATCCATTGCGGCTGCTGCAGGAAGTGAAGGAACCAGTGGCACGGCACACACTCCATCACCTGCGGCAACCATCGCTGCATTGGCTGCATCCTTACCTGGTCATGGACACGGTGGTCGAGTCGTTCGTGTGTCACAGAGGAAAGCGGCACAAGAACAAGTGGAATTGATTGAACGAACTGTTCGAGAGTTCATCGCATACTTGTCGAAACATGCCGTGACGACGACAACTACTACTGGAGGAGGAGCGTCGAAGGATCCTCAAGCTGCCACACTTCGACAATTCGGTCCGCTGATCCTTCGTATCGTCTCTTCCCTCCACGCGAATGAATCCTTGCTCGAACAGCAATTGTACTTGGATATCCTCCGAAGCTTCCCACCGGTTATCCTGGCGGAAGCACTGGCCAAGTTCAGCTATACGTTCGAACCACGTGTCTCGTTCCGATGGGTCAATCATGTGGCATTGGTGGCGAAAATTTGGAACATTAAATGGGAAAGGAAACTGGTCATGGCTTTGACGGACCCGAGTGCAAACGGCAAACAACAAAATGTCGGGGATGAACTCGTGCTGCTGCATCCACACATACCATTGGTGCCTGGAAGAAGTCATCTGAGTGGCAGTAGCAGTAGTAGTAGTGGTGGTTCATCCGGTCCTCCTCCATTCCTCTTCTCCTTCCTCCTCCCATCCTCCATCCACCATCGTTTAACACTCAGCCAATGTGTTCAACATCCAAGTGCATTGGTGCGCTACTCCACACTCAATCTCATACGATGTATGTTGACCAGGTATGGGGAGTTGGTCGCAGAGTATCGACGACAATGGCTCAAGAATGCCGGTGTGAGCTTGAACGACAATGCATCGACCTCATCAACCACAGTAACCACTCTCCCTCCGGGCTTGACTTCCTCTCTCGCATCCATCCGTTCGCATCTCATCAAGATTCTTCCGGACATCCAGGTACTCTTCGGGTTGAGAAGTAAGATCATGCCGAAGGATGGTGCGGCAGCGAGCATGGAGGAGATGAAGAAGGAATTAGAAACATTCATGGCCGCGAATGCTGGGACGAAATCAGAGGAGGACAAGAAGGATGAAGCAGATGCGCCAGCCAAGAAGAAACAAAAGAAAAAAACTGTGGCTAAGGATACTGCTCCAGTCAGTGCTATCTCCAACGCCGATGCACCATCCGATCCCGCTTCAGCACTCTCCTTATCTTTCCGTTCGCGCCACATCCAATACTCACGCTTCCTCAGTGTACTTGCGGGCATGACTGAGCATGCACCAGAAATCATCGTTGAGGGTCGTATTGACGTGTTCAAGCTCCTGCCGTCAATCAACAATCCCACTGCAACCGTTTCCAACAATCCGCCGTTGTCCTGGTGGAGCTTGTCTGAACTACTCAATATCTTCCATTGGAGTCAAGCATGGAAGCATGGTCGATTATTCACGTTGGTCAAGCACACAGCATCCGCATCAGCAACGTCATCCGCCGTTCACAATGGCATGGAAGCACCGACACCAACCAGCTACTTTGGTCATCTGTTACAATTGTATGCAAACATGTTGGAGGAGGAAGCACAGCCTGGATCCAGCTCCATGATCGAAGAGGGTCATGAGCAACCAATACTGTTGGAGCAAGAAGAGAAGGAGGCGCGAGCCATCAAGGAAGATCCGGCTGCACCAAGATTAGTATGTGAACGGATGCGTGATTTCCTCACGCAAATTCTCATGCATACTGGTCTTTTCACTGCAAGCACTACCTCATCCACAGTGGCCGGCCCCTCTGCATCATCATCGTCTTCTGCTGCTGCTACCGCTGCATATGAGGAGGTTCATTTGTGGTTATCTTCGTTGCGCACAGCAGCCGATCGCAGATTCTTCGAGGTGCTCATCGCATCGATGGTATCGAGTCAAAGTGCATGGATGAAGATGGAGGAAGAAGATGAAGCTGCTGCGGCTGCTGCTGCCGCTTCGACAGTCTCTGATGCCAACTCGGACATGGCGGATGGATCTCGTCAGGATCACGCAAAATTCAAGCCAAGTCCATTACTTTTCGCCACGTTTGCTCCATCCTTCCAGTCCACTCTCGCACAACATCTCTCCCCTTCGCCCTCTTCCGTGCTTCTACCGTCAGTCTTTCATATGATTCGTAATGTCATGTGTGGCATGATTCGATCTCCCTGTTGGTCCACGCAAACAATCGAGCGACATCTGGCTCGAGTCGTTTGTCGACGGGTGTCTCAATCCGGTCTCACAGTTGATGAGGACTCGGAATCGAAGCAGCTGCTGCTGCAGCTCAAGTCGATGGCGCTCCTCAAACAGTTCGTACAAGCATCTTCGCGAGAGCCCGTGTCAGGATCATGGACAAAGGCTTCAACAGCCAGATCATCAATAACGAAGGTTGAGGATGCATTGCAGTTGTTCCAAGCTGCCGTCCCATCACCACATGACACCACCGCGCTCGCGGTTCTAGTCTCATCGTTCCGGGCGTCGAACTCGCAACTGTTGCTCGTTGGTGAAGGATCGAAGCTTGTGTTGCTTTCTCATGCGCGTTCCACGCTCCTTCGTCTACTGTCCCACCCATTCCAATCTCCCTCACTCTACACCACCATCAATGGAATATGGAACATCATTCAATCCATTGTGCGCAGTGGTGACTTCGAATCGATCTCGTGTCCTCCCTCCGCTCCATTCCTCACACCGACGACCTCATCGGACACTGCTGATACCCAGCAAACTAAGTTGCCCATGCCGTTGCCCATGCCGATGCATTTGGTGGCCACGAGATTGGAGGTGCTATTCGCTCCATCAGATGATGGAATGTTGATTGATCACTTTCATCCATCATCCACGAGCACTAGTGAAGCGCTGCTATCACACTTGCTGGGATTCTTCGTGCTGGATCTATTGGCATCAGCAGCTGCATCAAAGAAGAGTTCAGACAGCGCACTTACAGATGTAACTCGACCGATCTTACAACGGATCATGTATGAGGCGATCGAATTGGCAGGTAGCGATGCATCCTCATCCACTGTTGGCGGTGTTGCTGGAGATGAGGAGAACGAGTTGCCATTAGTGTTGCACCTTCTTCAACGAAGCTTTCCGTTCTTTACCGCTGGAGAACTGACGGCACTTGCACAAGCATTCTGTGTGGCACCCAAATCGACCACCAGCGCAACCGATGAGAAACCCGAAAGGAAGAAGAGCAGGAAATCCGATGCAGTATCCATTTCTTCTGTTGGAGTGAGCTGGGTGGAGCGCATTGCCGCAGCCGGTGGAGAGAGCGCAGGATTGGCTCGTCAACTACTTCAACATGGTGGCAGTCAATCAGTGCATATGCTTTCGGATCTCATCATTCGTACATCGAAGGGTGGATCGGCACATATTACTGGTAAGAGATTCGTATTGGAACACTTACTGTTGCAACTACTTGAAGATGGGCTGAAGGCTAACATCAATGGCAAGGGGCCAGCTCTTCTGCCACAACTTCAACCATCCTTCTTCACTCATTGCCTCGAATCCATGTACACTGTTTCTGCTGCCAATGATGGCACTGCATCGGGTGAGCGAAGTGGAGCGGAACTATATGGTCAGTTCGTGGCGATGTTCCTTGGATCTGAGGTGAGCGCACTTTACGTACCCATCTTCCTCCAACACTTCCTCGATCGATTCCGAACTGTCATTGAGCCTGAGGATGTTGCTGTGTTCAGTGATGAGAGCGTCAAAGATGGCCTGATTCGTTCTTTACCTGCATTGGTTGCCATTCTCTCTTCCTCGCACATTCATATCGCTGGTGATGCTGGCAAACGTGTCGCTCGATTCGCCTGCTCCCGAGCGATCCAATCTGTGTTCTTACCATACTTCCTGGAACACCAATCTCTTCCATCTCATCTATCAGTAAAAGGATCGGAAGTTATCCAAGCCGAGATTGTTCGCTCATTACATGTCATTGTGGAATTGGTCCGTCTGGCATGTAGCAGTGTGGATCTGGCACCATTCTTCCCACTCGCACTTCGAACACAATTGCTGCAGTTTGCTGTCACTGGACAATGCCCACCGATCATTGATGAAGGTGCTGGACAGGACCAATCAATGGATGTTGAGCGCGAGAGCAAAGACACCAAGAAGAAGAAGAGCAAGAAAAAGAAATCAAAGAGTAAGAAGAAGAAAAAGAAGAGTAAACGTGATGACTCGTCCTCATCATCATCATCTGATAGCAGCTCAGACGAGGAAGATGCGTCAATGAACGACGACGATGCATCCGCATCTATCACAGTCACGCCAGCTACGAGTTCTTATGAGTTCATCGAACCCACCCGTTTCGACCTTGTGCGTACCATACTCACCTCCTTCCCCTCGATGCAGTCCAACGACGAAGCATCTGACGTTGAGACACCGCCACCATCATTGAATGTTCAAATCTCGCTCTCCCAATCCTACGCACACTTCCTTACACAAGCATTTGCCTCATTGAACCGATCATTGAAGTATAGATTGAAGGCACGTGAGAAGGCTGCAGCTGCAGCACAAGCTGGAGAGACCATGCCACAACCGAAGCCAGATGCACGAATCTGGCCGGATGATGCGGAGGCGAAATTGATCGCAACATTGACGGAGTTGCTGTCTGCATCAGTGGACTCGTCATTGGCTTCTGGACCCGATGCCTCTGCTGTCGCTGTCAAGTCCATCCTCATGCTCCCACTCTCCTCCCTCCTTCGCCTCGTACCCAATCCTACTCTCAACGCCGCACTCCTCACGGCCTATGCGAAACTCTTCCCTTCAACACTGCGTGCTGGCTATGTCGATACGAAGATGGTCTCCTTTGTGCGAGCCGCATTCCTGTGGCAACTACATGGCATGTTCTCACGAAATCTATTCGTGCATCGTATCTTTGGTGGAGGTGTTAGTGGTGGGAGAGGGAGTGGACCATCCAACTATGCATTCACGAACATTGTTGGAGTGGATGAGAAGGGTGAGGAGATTGAGGAGCCGGAAGTGCCCAGTCTCTTATCTGTTTGTGCATTGGCTGCCAGTCCTGATGCGGAGGCATTCGTGCCACTGTCGACTGTCGCCGATGCAGTTGGTGAATCGGCTGAAGAAGGCTCGAAGATCATCTCATCTGTCCCCACAGCACAATCATTATTTGAATTGGTTGTGAGCCATAGTAGATTTGTCACTGTTGTCGCGCCTGGTGCTGTAGCCAGTGACAGCGACGATGATGAGCCAGGTGCATCTCCTGCTGCAGTCCGATTACAATTGGAATATCTTCGATTGCTGCTGCTACTGTTCTCCTTCCCCGATGCATCTCCTCCATGTGATTGGTCCCTCCAACAAAATCTCTGGTTGCTACTGCTGGCCACCTACCATGCAACCACTTCTCCCACTGACAGCGCCATCAAGTTGCTGTTGGATCTATTTGAAGATATTGCATGCGGCGAGAAGGTTGTGAAACGACATAAGAAGATGGACTATGAACACATTGTGAGTCATCGACGATGGGGACCAGCTGGTGTCCAACTACTCAGTAGTCGCATGAATGATGGAGCCTCAGGCAGTGGTGGTGTCGGTGGAACGATCTCGTTGACGGAGTTGGATCCAACTGCGTGGATCTACACGAACTTTGAAGCGGGGCTGTTGGCAAAGGGACCAATGCTCAGTCGAGCACAAGCGAAGATGGCGGCAGAAGAAGGACAAGATCAAACCAATGTGTCCAGTGGTGGTGGTGAGGAGAAGAACTCGGGTACAACCACTCCGAATGATGCATCTGCTTCTGTCATCAATTCTGGCAATGATGTCCGTTACGATCCCACCTTCGTTCTTCCATTCCTTCATCATTTCTTCACCTCCTATGCACCCGACGCGCGCAAGTGTATGGACTCCCAATTCCTCGCATTTGTCCTTCAAAGTATGAGCCATCCCAGTGTGCGTATCCGACGCATGGCCTATGCATGTATGGGCAAGTTTCAAGCAGCGATGGAATTGATGAATGTGGAAGCACAGAAAGAGAAGGAAAAGAAGGAACAAGAAGAGAAAGAAGGCAGCAGTCATGATGTGGATGCGGATGGTGATACAAGTATGGGTGGAAACAATACGAAGAGCACTTCAAAGGAAAAGACATCCAAGGTCTGGGAAGCGAAGAAGGCTGCATATCATGAGTCGCGTGGTCTCAAATCCGTGTCGGACGGGGCTCCAGTGTATGCCTTCCGTGAGTTTCCACAAATCAACTTGTTGTTGAGTGTATTGAAGAATGGCATCACGAGGAAGTACCAACCTCTACCATGTATCATCACGACTTTCCTCTCACGTGCACTACCCATCCTCCTGAGACCGGACCATGCGCTCTATCGAAGTATCAATCGCTTCCTATTGGCACGACCGCTGTTGGACCTGGCAGACATTCCCATGTTCTACGCATACTTCCATTCGGGATCCACGGAACATGGTCGGATGCAACGACATTTCATCTTGAGATGTATCAAAGATGGCATGGCGACGGAAGGAGCGATGGAGTATGAACTGTTACGCAGACGACATGCGGCGGAACTGTTGTGTGCATATATTGCAAACAAGCAGTTATCCGATCGGGTTGGTCGACAACTATCCATTGGGATCCTGGAGGCCGCTGTGCGCACCTCGCCACATTTCCTCGCGGAACTCGTGCGGGTTCATGCATTCCATAGCTGGGTAGCATCTCAGATTCGATCGGGACTCAATCATGGAAATCAATGGGGAACCATCCGGCCCATCCTCAAACTCACTTTGCATACCGTCCAAGCGATCGATGAGAAGATGCCCAACCAACCTGAAGCGGATCTGGATGTGAACACAACGGAACAGGATGGCATCGATGAGATTGATGTGGAGGATGGAGAAGCAAATGCTGTTGACATGGTTGAAGGTGATGTCGATGGTGAAGGCGGGCAAGAAGTGGATGTTGCCATGCATGATGTAGATGGCGAGGAATTAATCGCCGAATCCTCACAGCAACCCAGTAATGGCCAACGCCGCTCCAAGTCCAACCCAGCGCAGCGCGCACCACTCTCCCCACAAGCCGAGGCACTGAAGGCTCTTCGAAAGCGTCAGCGTCAACGCGCTCAAGTTGCCCGTGAACTGAGTCTGTTGATGGAGTGCCTCACAGATAAGTTCCATGAATTCTGCTGGAGAGAACACATGGTTGCTGTGGCGGCACCAACCATCCCTGTCAAGGATCCACCGCAGGGCACCTATGCCGCCGCGAATGTATCCACGCAACATGCGGTAGTGGAAACGGTGTTGGCACTCCTGGCACAGATGTTATCCACATGTCGCAAGGCGCATGTAGCCAGTAAACGATTGACGAATCGGATCCAATTGCTGAATGAAGGGTTGGTGAGTGCTGAATCAGATTCATCAGCATCTCCACCAGCAGCAGCGGTTACGACGGATGCATTCGCACCGATCGCACTTCGACCCATCTTCCTTCATGCACTTGTCACCGTACCACAAACATTCACTGCTGCACCACTCTCCTCCGCTGCGTTGCAACATCTTCACCAAATTCTGCTGCTTAGTTCCCCGACTCCTGTCATCCCTGCTGCGTTACCATCCTCAACTGTCAATCAACTGCTGTGTCCTGTTCGTGATACCGATGCTGATGTCATTCATCACTTCCAAGCGTTGACGTGGTTGGCACAACGAACTGTCGCCGAGGTTTCTTCCGCCGCGGCATCCTCTGCCTCGTTTTCTTCCTCCTCCTCCTCAACTTCCCTCGCCGCCTTGCTCAACTGGCTCGATGTCTTGCTACAATCCCATCCGCAGCTTCTCCGACATTGGTGGACTCCTCAACCTCACGCCAACCTTGGCCATGCATTACTCGCATGCTATCGGATCCTGGCCAACACCAAGCAGGAGTCGTCAACCTCAGCGCAATATCAACTCGTCAAACTCAATGGCATATTCGCGCGCATCCTTGGTGCGGATGCCAAGGATGAAAGAAGAATGATCATGTCAAATGCATTGGAAGCTACGACATCGCTTTCCTCACCTCAACGTGATGCATTCAAGGCAGCATGGGAAGTGGCGAGCACTGAGGTCATTCCTCATCTGCTCTCCCACATCTCATCAGCCTCGTCCATCGTCTTGTCTCATTCACATCCGTTGAGTACTACCATGCCATCATCATCCTTCATGTGGTTGAATGGGTT
>Ga0256777_1000170_pt1 | contig 13865 bp, 2 predicted proteins | sample MC6MC0928MT_FD_186042 | JGI IMG/M metagenome (GOLD analysis project Ga0256777, IMG submission 186042) | Metatranscriptome of enriched soil aggregate microbial communities from Iowa State University, Ames, United States - MC6-MC0928-MT... | ecosystem: Environmental > Terrestrial > Soil >... | reverse complement strand
GTTTGAATGCTTTCCAGGCTGGGCCCATGCTCGGCGCCATCGTCCTCGACCTTGACTTTGAGCAGATGCATGATTCAGAATAGAATCTGATGCTAGCAATGATGAACCTGGAGAACATGGCTATGGATGTGGAATTGCTCTCCGCGCTGACATCTATATGGAAGTTGGCATCACGACAGTCACTGGCGAGAGAAGAGCAACGTAAAACTTGCAAGAGTGGACAAGTAGCTGGGAGTTAATGTAGGATGCAAAAAGGGGGAACCTAGAAAGTAAAAGACCTAAAATGGGTGCCACTGGGCAAAGTGAGCGAGTATTAGTGTACTGATAGCGGCGTTTGTGCGTGTGTTATGTTGTGGTGGTTGGGCCAGGCGACCTGGGATTAGCGTAGAGTGGAGTACATGGTGTTGAAGATTTGACTAGATGTTAGTGTTTGTCCTTCTTCTCGTGAGTGTTGACATGGAGTCTTCTCGTTCCGTGATCTTAGCTTGTAATCTTGCGACATTCGCTCCATCCTGCAATTTATTGACTCTATTCTGATATTGCTTCCTCTCAATCTTGATCGCCTCCTCGGCCTGACGAGTGTTGATCGTATGAGCGGCAGCTTGATCAGACTCATACTTCACGGCAAGCAAACGAGTCGTCACCCATCCCGCTTGATCCGGTATGATGGACATGAGGAGAACTTTGATAATAAATAGCGTCAGCCCAAATACGAGCATGGAGAGATCACGATTGCTGCTACTGTACGAACGCCATTGCAGACTGGTATGGAATATGAGCACACAGTTGGTAATGATAGAAACGAAGCTCAGGAAGGTCAAGATAGAGACCCAAGCTCCAATGTCCGCAGCTCTCTCCTGGATTGGTCTTTGCGCGATGTGGATATACTTATGTAAGAGTCCATGTCCGTTGAGTGCCAATGAACCGATCACCAACAGTGGAGCAGCGGGGAACACAGCAGAGAAACAGGTCACGTATCCAATCTGTGTAATTATCTCCAAATATTGGTCGAGTAGACTTGGCGATGTTGGGCGTTGAATCTCCAACTCCGCGCCAAATTGGATGGAGTTGAGCGACGACTCTGTGCCGAGCTGGTACGTGATAGAAGAGGATGAGGTAGAAGAATCGCTAGTGGAGAGGGGTGCGGATGATGGAAGTATCGCTCCGCTTGATGGCTGATGTTCCTCCATACTCGGAGCGACAAGTGACATATCAATGCGATGTTGATCAGTGGGTGGGAGCTGTGATGGTGATGTGGCGGCAGTGGGTCGTGGCTCCTCCGCTTCTCCTGCCCCATCTTGTTGTGATGGAGTGGCACATTGGTCCACTGAAGCGTCAGGCTCAGACTGCTTTCGATCATCCGTCGACAGCTTTCCATCCATGTCTTCCGTTGCACTGCCAGTCCATGCTGCCTTTCGTTTGGGTGGGTCGATGCGAATAATGGAGACGGCAGCGGTCGAATCGTTCGTGCCCTCTGTCACAATGACGCGAGATTCAGGACGAAGAGGAGACGATGCCGATGATTGCGCAACTGCACCTGACTGGGGTCGCACCGTACCATTCGCAGTCTTTCCATCGTGTACAATGTCGGTTTGTGTCTGTGGCATCGTTGAGGTAGCAGACTGTGCGATATCGTGCACCATGGCAGTTCGCCGAGGTGAATGTTGGGCCGACGCAGGTTGCGATGATTGAGACGCAGCACTCGTTGCTGCCTTATTGGCGATCATCGTTGTGAATCTCGCCTCTCTCTCCTTTCTTAATTTCCGTTTCGTCATGACGAATATGACATATGGCAGTGCATCATCAAGCAGTAGGCCAGTGAGTGTTCGTGAGAGCATGATGGAGACGAGTTGAGTGGCGAGCTCCGCTGCGGCATCATCAGGATCGGCAGTGAGGGACAGATAGAAGAGCGCGAAGTAGCTGTTGACAAAGGCGAAGGAAAACACCTTGATGATCTTGGCATTGGAGAAGGCATATTGAGTGCGATGATTCTCCCAATTCAACACAAAATCGGTGTAGATATTGTACAGAGTGTGAAAAATCTTCATGCTTGCACCGCTAATGACACCGATTGCTGCTGGCCAGTATGTTGTGAAGTTCTCACTGGGCGAGTATTGTGCATCCTTCAGCTCCAATAAGAGAAGATTCCATGCGATGACACCAGCGACCCATGCTAAGGTCAGGATAGAAGTAACGAAGAGCTTGACGCCATAGAGAGTAAGAGGGTAGAAGTCCTCCACTGCTGAAGTGATCGGGTTGGTGCGCTGCGCAATGAGATGAACAATACCTTTGTCATTGTCCTCTCCAGCGTACACATTCGCGCCAGCGTCTCTCATCTGTCGTTGTTCAAGTGTGTCCAGCTGTGTATCGGCAGGGATAGGTGCATGTGCATGTGTATGTGCATGTGCAGGAGTGTTGGTAGCAGCATTTGTTTCATTCTCATCGGGTGCCACTTTGTTTGTCCGTCGTGTGCAGTTGCATTTCGCCTTGAGTTTACTCCACCATCGTTGTACACGTGATGGTGTCTGAACGGGTACGACAGCAGGTTCAACACGGCAGCTGACTTTCATCGCACCAGTCAAACTCTCCTGAACCCACCATTCCAGATCGAATAGCCATGAGGGAAGCAACAGATAAGCAGGATCAAAGGCTGGAGGTGGAGGAAGGGGATGGGACGGTACAATGCCTCGTCGTTGCATCTTCTCGAATCGTCGCTGTTGAGTCTCTGCAACCTTCTCTTCAAATTCTCTCTTCCTCTTATTATATGCCTTCCTTGTCATCGTCACCGTCCATCCTTTGAACTGTGGCCGACATGCCTCTGTCTGCTGCATGCCGAGTGTATTGTACGTGTAGGCGAGTTCACTGCTCTTACGATGCCAACGGTCAATACACACCGTTGACCAACACATGACCAGTAAGGAATTCCATGGTAGGGCGGCATTGTTCGAGCCATAGAGGAGGGCGATAATCGTCAGTACGAGACCAGGAAGGAAAAGAATGAATTGCCACAGTAGCGTGTAACTGACGAATGCGAAGAAGAATGCGACACGATCGCCGGCATAGGAACGAAGCAATGAGAGAGCAGTGAAACCACGGATGACATGCTCACCCTCTCGTAAGGCAAATCGGATCGCTTCACGAGTGAATGGCTGGGTCATTGGTGCAAGCCAGCGCTCCTCGTCCTTCTTGGGTGGTTCAAACGCAACTTGCTGCTCATCCTTCTCACCCAGCAGCATGGCTTCACTCAATCCAATCTCTTCCGCCAATCGACGTCGCTGTCGTCTCCATGCCCTGTCATTCTTCTCCGCTGTAGATATGTACATATGTCTCCATGCATGTTCAATCATCTTCTTCTCCTTCTCACTGTGCATGAGTGAGATGGCGTGAACCTCACCACGCGCCACAAGTTGCAACACATTGAATGAGGCAGCGGCGGACAGCAGACTCTTCACTTCATCCACACTCGGGTCCATCACGCCACTGGACTTCACCTGGTTGGTCGGTTCAGCGACGGGAGCACGTGAGCGTGAGTACTCATTGACTTGGGCGGAGACAGCATGACTGTTGGCACGAGAGTGATTTCTTGACGGACGGAACGAACGATGCGGCACCATGAGACCCGTATTCTCCATTGCACCATCATCGTCAACCTGTGGCAGCGCGGCATCGTTCAACGTCTTCATCTGACTCCTCTGACTCCTATTGGTGCTGAGCACAACGGAGGGTCGGCGAGAGCGCGCTCGTGCCTTTGCACTCACTGGCCGTGACGGCGACAACATGACGCCCCCTTGGGCGGTTTGACTCTGACTCTTTTTCCTCCTCTCCTGCTGCTGATATGCGACCGCTGCTCTCAATGCTTTGAGTGCTTCAGCCACTTTGATCGCCTCACTCTTGACATTCCTCTCCTGCACTGCTTTCTGCATGTCCGTTACATGTTTGAGACTGGTGCCAAGTCCGGACAGTATGCGCATGACCAGTGCCTGACGCTGAGCACTAGTGAAGGGAGCACGATGAAGATGAGGATCATGACGAAGCTCAGCTGGCAGGGTCACACTACTGGCAAGACGACGAAACGAATCGTATTGACGATCATCCTCCAATGCACGACTCGAACTCTCCAATAGAAGACGGGAGTATGCAGCACTGATCAGCAGCATCTTCGTCTTATCTTCATCATCCTCACCATCGCACGTGTCATCACCTTCATATATCTCCACTGCCAAGCCTTGCTTCTCCAATGACTCCGCCACTTCCTTCATCTTCTTCTCCATGAATGCTTGCTTCTTCATCTCCTCCTCATCTGTCTCCTTCTTGCCTCTGCATGCGATGATCCTCCAGCATGCATGTGCGGCCGATTTGAATGCTTGTTCGAATACATCCGTCTCAATCAATCGAGGTTGAGCGAACACGACGATGGCGTCAATACCCAGTGGGGAGAGGCCCAATGCGCGCTCCCAGTGACGGATGATACGAAGAGTCGGCAGGGTCAGACCATAATCACGAGGAGTCAAACCTGAGCCATCAGGCAAGAACAGCTCACGGACACGTGACAGCAGGGAGGGTGGAGCAACGGCAAGTTGCTGACTCAACGGTATCATCTTCTCACAAGCTTGAATGATTGCCTGCCGTTCGCCCTGCGTCTGTGAGTGTTGGTATGAGAGTGTCTGTATTTGAATATCCGTGTCATTCGGTTGTACGATGTCAGCTGCATTCGAATGGTAGAGCCCATGCTCATCCACATGCTGCAGCCAGGTCATGGCACCAAAATCACGCCCACCATTCCAACGCTCCTGACCGTGACGACGCTGCCGATGAAGCTGATAAGGACGATTGGCATTGGCATGGGCATTGGCGTGATCATTGTCAGCTGGGGGCTTCACCACTTGTCGCTTGCTCCATAAAATGCGTTGAAGTTTCGCCTGTTCTCTCTCATTCTCAGCCAAAGCCCGTTTTGCCGTGTCCATCTGATTGTCCAATATCTGTTTGATGAGTGGATCCTCCTCTGGTATGGCGGCCAGATGCTCATCGCTCCACGCATCAAGCAAGAAATACCACCAACAATTGGTGGAAGAGGGAATTTCCAAGCTGGCGGGACTTGGATTAGCATCATCAACGACGTTAATGGCCGAGCCAGAATCGCCTTGCTGCACGGGATCCACGACGCTAAGCTCAGCGTTGCCAACGCTGTCTTCAACATCTGGTGGAGCCTCATCTTCAACCTTTTTTCCTAATCCTTGTTCGAGCTCCACCCCCTCCGTGTAATTCGGCCCCTTCTTGACTTGACCATCAACGAGTATATAGACACCTTTCGCTGTGTACTCACTCCTCTTCCCTTTGATGGCCACACTCAGCCATATGTCCTCTTCATCCTCCTCATCAAAGTCATCCTCATCATCATTGGTGGGATCGTCATCATTCAAGTTGATGTATTGCTTATATTGTTTGGATGTGACGAATCGTGCATAATCATTTCTGAATCCCATTCCGCGCACGTCACACCATATACGCGGCATATTCTTCAATCCCCAATTCTTCACTGCTGGACTGATGTAACCGTGCGGGGAGGCCTGAATCACATCAGGACCACAGGGGTCCGGCGGCACTTCATCATCATCAACATCAACACCACCACCACGAACGCGGCCACCAGCAGCAGTATAAGCAGCAGCGGCATCCTGAGCATCCTGATGTCTACGCTGCCGTTCCCTTGCCGCCATTGACATCGTCATCGACATGAGAATTTCTTCAGTCGGAGGAGAGAGGGCTGACGGTAGCACACATTCACCATGAGCATACCAGCCGCATGCTTCGCATTGGTATAGCTTGACTCCCATCGAGCACTCTCCATCGCATACCATACAGATCGTTGAGCATGGTGAAGTGTATGGCTTGAGCAGGATGGGATGATGATGGAGATGACGAAGGAAGAGAGGAAAGTCATTGACACCACTGGATGAGGCGTCGGCGGGAGGAGAATCAGAGATGGAGGCGAAAGCTTCAGCGTCTGCGAGAGTCGATGATGGTATATATGGCATGTTGCTGAATTCCTTTGAGCGTGGATGTGGCATGGTGTTGGGTAGGGGTGCGAGTAGGTGGAGTGGTTCATCATTGTAGACCTGTTTGTCTCGTTGATTATAGATGGCATCCTGCACCACATGCATTGTTGTCCATGTATCCCGATCATTACTTGCCTGCAGGATCCATGAGCGTGGGTCATGATGAAATTTGAATGGTGACATCGTGTCACTGGATCCAATCCATCGTGCGAATTCATAGGCATGAACCTCAACCGGCATAGAGAAGGATGCGATGAGCTCACTCACCCCTTCGACACCGATCGCACCATCGATGAAGAAGCTGTCCATACCATGTGCATCCACTTGGTTCAATGCATCCAGACTACTCTTCGTCACACTGTCGGATGGCAGGACGAAGCGAGGATTCGACCAACGGGAGGGGATTAGGCGACTGCCACCACTGTCTAAGAAACGGATGGCACTCAACGCTACTGCGCGAAGTGGATTCAACTCAAATGAGGGATAGATATCGAGCCGATAGTAACGAAACGCGCGACCGCTGCCGCTCAGTCCATCACCATCACTCGGCTTCTCGTCACTGTGTGATGCTGCATGAGTGCTGTTCGATGATGCGTCTCCATGAGGTCCGTCTTTCTCTTTCCCAGTCTTCTCCTCGTTGCTGGATGTGCTGGGCGTCTGCGTTGTCTGAATGGAAAATTTGCCGAGTGACTCCGATGTTTGCGTTGCTGGCCTCTCCACTGTATGTGTGTGTAGCAGCGTCCATGCTCTCTGCTCCTCATCAGACTTTGTTGCGAGTCGATCCCCATTCATCTGATAGTGGCATGCCGCCTGCTCATCGTCTGTCGCATATAATGACCAGCCAGTCGGTGTGAGATTGACGTACATGGCATCTCCTCCGATCTCATACTCAGTGACACATTGGGCCTCAGGGAATTGGAACAGGAGGCTGGCACGAGGGTAGCGAGCAAACGAACGCCGACAACCGACACAAAAACTCTCAAGCTCAGTATCCTGCCACTCAACTAGCTCAGCTGCCTTACGCAATCCATCGTTTGTCTCGGGATCACACCATGATGAGCTGGCGGCATGACGCTTAGGTTGGAGTTGAGTATGATCGGCACCGAAGAATCGCACAAATGCGAATGTGTACTCAAATGCATATGAACGAATGTCCGAGAAGAGGAAGCGCCAATGCTTGAAGCCCGATGAAATGTCACGCTCGACAACGTGAAAGAGGCTGGAGAGTGACATGCCTCCAACCAACGATACCAACTTGTTGCTACCTGCGGCAGTGGCAGCAGCCTCCTCGCCCTCCCTCAATACTTTGAACCGGCCATGCCCTCCAGCTCCTCCACCACCTCCTCGTCTCGTCATGCCACGAGCCGCAAAGGACGTCGTACGATGGAGGACATGCCAGCGGCGGGTTGGAGCATCCTCATCATCGTTGGTCGCGCTGAGTTGCCATCGTCGCGGCCGAGTATGCCACGGTTGATTGGCATAGTACAATAATTCATAATGCGTGACCACACATGGGTAGGGGAGGGAGAAGCAGATGAGGGATTGACCACTCCTCATGCATGCAGAGGAATTGTCAAGGTCAGACAGAGGTCGATTTGGTAGCGTGGCGTAGTGTACATTGCTGATGGGCAGCACCGTGTCATGATGGTCGAGACGAATGCCAGCAATGCCTAATTCACTCACATTGCCTTCTTCACCGGTCTGCGAGTCTCGTTGGTGCCCTTGCGTCGCGACTTGTCCTTTTCCATCTTTCTCTTCCATCCTCCTTCGTCGTCCCTTCCATATGATGAGTTGGAAGTATTTCCATGGTCGCTGCATGACGGGTATGTTGATGTTGGGTGTTGGGTGGATGAGCATGCAGAGGATGGAATGGATGAGTGAGGCATCTTGATGAATGGCCACTAGATGCAATAAACTGCGACCAGAGGCGAGAGTGTAGGTGGAACTGGCAGCGGATGATTGAGAGGAGGATGATGCTGATGGTTGGGGTTTGCGTGCGGAGAGTACGATGGCCTTTCCATCTTCCACGCTCATCCCTTGTCCAGTGTAGTCACCGTTGTCAGCCTGTTGGCCATCATGGTTTTGTGCGAGCTCGATGTTCGTCCTGAAGTTGAGTGCGTCAAACGACCAATTCTTGACTGCATGCAGCAGATCATCGAAACGGAAGCGACCCTCAGCTGACAGCAGATGGCACAACACAATATACCGCTCACTGCGTTGACGATCCAATTCACTCTGATACAGATGAGGAGCAGATACTGAAGATGACACACTCATACCAGTGCCATTACCATTCCCATTCCCGTGAGTGTTCGCATTGACATTCGCGATCGCCGGTGCATCGCCCACAGCTATTGTACGATGCGATGGTTTGGTTGCTGCTTGCATGGCCGCATCCAATGCCTGGAATCGATTGAGATAGATCTCCTTCAACTTGTCAATGCTCACGCGACCACTCTTATGATCCTTGACAATGTGCGCAGCCGCACCACAGATGTCACAATAGAAGCGGGTGCAAGTCTGACAATAGTAGGTAAGCACACCCCAACATGGCGCACTGCATCGAGTCTGACATTGACTCAGATCCATGCCCACTCCTGTGCCCGTACCCGCACCCATACCCGTGCCCATCGCCGCTGCATCCATGTGAAATCGTACATATGTATTGAATCCTCCACTGCCGCTACCACTCGCATTCGCGTACTCCGTATGATCCAGCAAATTGACCGAATCATGCCCCAACGCAGCAGCGACCAACCGATCATATTCATGGCGCACGATGGAGAGAGTAGAGAGGGTGAGTGATTTCAGCTGGACTGGTGACGATGAAGAAGGGATGAGAGAAAGGGACGCAGATGAGGGCTGCAAGGAGATTCCTTTGTCATTCGCCTTTCCCTTCGCCTTATTGTCCTTTGTATTTGTATACTGTAGATAGAGTTGTTCCATGAACATTTTCGCATCTTTCTTTGCCTCATGTTTCGTTCCCATCCACTCTTGAATGACGATCTGAATCGCCGCTCGTGCGAGAATATCCGCACTGTTGGCAAGTGCCGGTATGGGCTTACATTGAATGACGCCCATCACACCCTTGGAATAGCTGGCGATGGCACACGCTGTCAGGAGACTGTACTGATCGGCAATGGTAGGGTTCATGTGCAGATATTGACTCCTCTCATCACGTGCCAACTGGAGGATGAGATTCTTCTGATGATGGCGAGCGAGTAATGGCAAGAGTGACATGATGACTTGAGGACTGATCTGATCATGGAAGAGTAATTGAGTTTGGGCATGTGGATGCTTCAACATATATGGATGAGTGAGTGCTGCGTAGAGTGCTTCAGCAGAGGCAGCGAGAATGCAATCACGAGAGAAGAATGAGAAGAGACATGCAATCTCTTCCCACGCAACACTCATGAACTCACGACTGCTCGTCAATTGTCGCACGAATAGAGCGATGAGATGTTCTAACTCCGGTATCGATTTCATGTCAAGGTCACCCTCCCTGTCAAGGTCCCACTTGTGCTCCTCCTCCTCCTCCGCACCGTCACCGTCACCGTCGGCCTTGACAACTTTCCGTCGTGATGCTTGTCGTACGAGTTTGGTTGGCATGGTCGTGATCATGTTGCCATTGTCATTACCATGTCTGTCCTTCCAATTCTGTATTCGTTGATAGAGGTTGGCCACATGGCGTGCCAGAGTGCGACAGATGGCCAACTTGGTCTGGCTGGGAAGTTGCTGGTTGTGACGAAGGAGGAAGAGAGGAGTCGGGGCATCGACATCCAGAGTGCGACCAGGAAGGGAAAGAGGGAAGGCAGCAGATGGGGAAATGGAAGAGGATGAAGATGAGGCAGTAGGCGCAGAGGAAGGGATATCGAGCTTCGTACCAACCTTATCAGCGGGTTGTGCAAGGAGAGCAGTGGCAGCATTAGTTGCAGCGTGTGGCGTTGCGGGTCGTAGTGATGATGCGCCTCGTGTCAACAGCCACTTGACGAGTCGATGTGAGCACTGTGCACTGGCGCATGCCGCATGCATGACGGAATAGCCATTGAGTGGGTCAATCTGTGTGCAATGATAGACATCATCAATGGAGACAGGGATTTGCTTCTCTCTCGTTCGAAGCGAATCGTCGGGATCAAGTGTGGGGAGTTTGACCATATGATCCAATGCGAATCGAACGAGTGCTGTATCACCGCTGAATGCTGACACCACAGCGGGAGCGGACAGAAGGGCCACGGTGCTTGGATGCTTACCAATTTGCTGGAAATCCAGATATTCAGACACAGTGGAGTCATAGATAAAGCGTCGGATGTTGCGCGTCGATTGTTTCTGAGCAGCTGTCCCTGTGCCTGTGCTTGCCCCTCCAGTCGTGATCTTGCGTGTGCGTGACGTCTTGGCCAAGTAGAAGAATTTGGCCAGGTGTCTGATGACGACCTCAACACATGCTCGATGCCCATATGCCGATGCACGAACAACCAACTTTGGCATTTTGAACGATACTAACCAATCTTGGAAGTAGGATGGACGATGATGAAGCAGGATAGCGAGATGAGAGGAACATGGATGGGAGGACTGCACCATTTGTTCCAGCACATACGTCAGCCACTCCCATGATCGGGACTCGATCAATTGAGTTGGAGTCATAAAATCACTTTTGTCGTCAGGTTCAACCTTCTTAGCCTTCGCCTTGTCGTCCTCGTCAGTGGAGTCATCGGCGTGGGAGTCCTCACGATGTTTCGTTGTCGTCGCCATTGCCGTCTTCCCTTTGCCTAATCGTCTGACATTGCTCGCCTCAATGCATGCTTGCTGTAGTACGGCACGCACGAGGTCCGGACATTCGACTTGTGTACAGAAGGCCAGTGAGAGACATGAGTCCTGATCATGGTGATGCGTCTCCAATACACTTGCACCATTATCAATCAATAGCTTGGCCATGTCGAGGTCGCCATGAGTACAGGCGAGATGGAGGGCCGTGGGATTCCCGTCACTGTACTCACTCTGACCCGTCGTACATGGAGAGTCGGCAAACACGTCAGGAGCATCCAGTAAACTCCGAGCGACATTGACATGACGATTGTCAGCCGCGATCCATAAAGCACCAGCGACAGGAGAATCAGCGGCCAATAAGAGTTCAACCATTGCTAGATGGCCAGCACGAGCAGCGAGACAGAGGGGTGAGAGCACTTGTGGGGCAGTCGAATATCGATAGTCATACTCGCCCTCCTCCTCTCCTTCATGCTCGTCTTCGATGATCTCTCGATCATCATTGAGTGTAGTTTCATCCATCGGTAGTCCATCGCTATCATCGTGTTCTTCCGCCTCGCTTGCAATGCCCGCAGCGATCCTTGCACTCCGATAGTGGTATGGCAGAAATCCGAGTACCATCTCGAGTATGGCGACATCGCCACATTCAACGGCCGCTTGGATGGCATTGCGACCAGTCGTGTCACGGATGTGCACACCGGCGCCAGAGCGGAGGAGAGAGGAGACAGTGGGCAGGTCCTTGGCGGTAATCGAGCGGATGAGCTGAGTCTTACCACTGGCATCACGATCCATATCAACAAGAGCATTGGGCCAATTGACAATGGCGGATGTAGTCAATTGTATCATCGCATCGATGGTGTCATGATCGGCAGTCATGAGCATTGATGGAGAGGCGAGATGAAGTTTGGCCGCACAGAGTGCACACAGATTCGTCTCACACTCCTTGCAATGGAAGACTGCCGCTTGATCCCATGATGGCGACGCTGCACCATCCTCTCGTTGCATACAACGCGCATAGGAGCAGCGATAGCCAACATGCTTGTCACCATGCTTGAACTTCGTTTGCTTGAATGTGCGTCGTATGTCATCAATGAATACATGTTGCGACAGTCGACGAATGGCCCATGCCACACGATATATTGCTTGTGCGTCCTCCTCCATGCGTGTGACCACACTCTCAAACCACTGACTATCCTTCCATCCATTCTTCTTCTCAGTCTCCGGGTCATACTGCAGACTCTCCCTCCAAAGGATGGCCAGACTCGGACACATGTAACAAGCGAGATGAACCTCAAAGCCACACACTCGACATGCGTAGGAGTATGCAAGCTTCTCATCGGCTATATGATGACACACTTGACATGCGTTGCCCCCTTCATGATCCTTGCCCTTCTCATAGATCTGTAATGGATGTGGGTGATAGAGTGGATGATGCTCATCCTGCTGTGGTGGCATGACATCGGCGATGGTGCCGGCGGCAGTGGCAACCAACGATGCCATGTCCAGATCACTGAAGGAACTCGGAAGAAACGGTGCAACGCAGCCGGGATGCACGTCGAACAAGCATTCGTCACATGCGTATCCCCATTCACCTCCATTTTTGCAGCACAGATTACATACATATTCACCCTGATATCGTTTCTCGTACAGTTTGAGTGGATGGGGATGACATGGGAGTTTGATGGCCGGTGCCTGGGTGACATGCTGGGATGGTAGAAGTTTTGCATAGATGGATGAGAAGAGTTGAGCCACGCGCTGCCACTCGTCATACAATGCACGAGTCATGACTCCATCCTTGACAAGGCGTTGATAGAAGCTGTCCCATTCTGTTGCCATCATGCGCTGTCGCAGCTTCCATGCACCAATCATGATATCACTCTCACTCGCACGACCACGCTGATCCGCCTCCTCCAACCATGCAGTCTCATTGAGAATCTCATCACAATGATGAATCGACACGGGACCACTCGTATCCGTACTATCGTGCGTGGGCTCCACCGTCTCAGCCTTACGATCAATCGGATCAAACTCCTCATCAGGAATGCGCTTCCATGCACTCCCCTTGATGATCTTGCCATTCATGACATGATAGGCACCATCTGGTGTATGTTGATTGCGACGACCGCGCAATGCCACACTGAAGTAAGTGAAGCCATTGGACTTCATGACCCAACGTCCATAGTCATTGCGCCGACCAACGCCACGTACATCATCCCAGATGACAGGATAGGAGGAGAGGCCATAATCAGTGAGGTAAGGATTGATATAGCCATGAGGGGAGATGGGCTTCTCCACAATGACGGCATGGTGAGTATGAGAGGACTGCTCATGAATGTAACGAGACGGTGAAAGGCCGCCGAACATCATAGCATCTTCATCATCATCATCGTCATCAGCATTGTCATGCTCATTGGCAGCCTCGAACAAATGATACTCATCCAGTTGCTCATCCCCATCAAGCGTACGCTTCTGCCTATCTTGTGGTAGGAGAGATACACTTCGCTGTCTCTTCACTGCATGTGGCTCATCGTCCAATTCACCGCCGCCATAGACAACGTCATCTTCATCATCCTCATCATCATCGACATCACCATCCTCATCAAACATATGGCCGAATCCATCGTACTCAATCGCCTTCTCCTTGCCCGTGTCAGAAGCATGGTCATTGAGCGAGATGAATGTGAGTTTGAGTGTATGATTGGAGTGTGAGGGTGGGGTGGTGCCGTGTGCATTGAGCAGGCGGATGGATGGAGCACCGGAATCACGACACACAACCTCAACACCTAACACATACATCGATCAATCGCACGGAATGAATGGATGCCAGCACAACACAGTACAGGTGGACAGAAGCAGCGGCAGCACAGGTATGGGACGATATCGGACTCCATTGCATTCGCGTCCACCCCCTCACTGCATGTTGTCTGTGCTTCCAACTCTGATTCGATTGATGTCCTTACACGAAGTACAAAGTTTGAAATCACACTCCGGATCACAGTTTGTGACAGTGCACGCCGCCACAGCTTCATCCATCTCGATCTCCTGCCG
>Ga0256777_1000168_pt1 | contig 13895 bp, 1 predicted proteins | sample MC6MC0928MT_FD_186042 | JGI IMG/M metagenome (GOLD analysis project Ga0256777, IMG submission 186042) | Metatranscriptome of enriched soil aggregate microbial communities from Iowa State University, Ames, United States - MC6-MC0928-MT... | ecosystem: Environmental > Terrestrial > Soil >... | reverse complement strand
GTGATTCATTTGTAATATAGTGTTTCCGTGCAAGTGTAGCTAACCTTAAGTGTAACGAGTGAAGTCGTTGCTTTGCTAAGCTGAGAAGCCATTGCATGCTTGCACATCGACCTCCCTGCCGCCACACTGTGTCAACGAGCAACAAGGCTCATATAGAATAGGAGTGCCTTCGGCTGCTGGCTACTTCATGTGCTACTAATCTGACGACACTGACTGCATCGAATTTTCTTCTTGTATCGTCACTCATCGTCAGCAAGCCACCACCGAGACTGAGCCTGAGCTTGAGGGGCTCATCAATCCTCGCCCTCATCCTCATCCCACTGTTGCGAGCAGCATCCTATCATCCATCTCCCTATCCGTCCTCCCCTCTCATCATGTCTACTCCTCTGTATAGCGGTGATGATCGTGCTCGTCTCGCACAGCAGCAGTTGACCAACCGCTTGTACCGCTCGCATGGACAGGGATTGAATGTGGCCTCAGCTGCAGCGGCGAAGCAAGCCAACATCAGTGGAGCGGGACCGAGAGGCGCACGAGCGATCGCTGCTGCATCGAATGGTACAACAATCACGAACGCAGCTGCATCCAAGCAAAGTAATGTACTCTGTCATGATCCGCGCGCACTCGCACAATCCAGTGGTGGCATCCTCGCACTCAACCCTGCATCCGCCGCCGCCTCTGCCTCTCCATCATCCACCAGCCTCCCTCGATCCTCCTCTCCAAAACGAAGTCGGAATAAGCTCCTAGGTGAAGAGAGCAAGGAAGAATCGAAGGATGCGACGCCCGTCTCATCCGCCGGTGCAGGCAGTGGCACCTTCGTCGTTGCTCCCACTCGTCGTGCACGCACGTATGCGACTCAGCCTGACCCGTCCACTGTGGAAGTCACCCATCCATTGGACAAATTGCTTGGAGACAAATTATCTCTTCGTGCTCCTGTTGTTGGTGCAGTCGCCGCTCCTCTACCTGGTACAAGCAGTGCCAGCAGCGATGCAGCAGCCGCAGCCGCATATTCACGTACAGGACAACTGCCACGATCTCGTGCGGCATTGTTGGCATTGAGGAGCCGACAAGGAACAGGGGAAGGCAAGGAGCCAAGTGATGAGCATGAAGTTCGACGCTCCACCATGCCATCATCGTCACCCACGTCTCTCACATCTTCCTCATCTGCATCTGCCACCCCATCCGCTCTCTCTTCTTCGATGGTTGCTCGCAGTAGTCCAACAGGGCCAGCAGGAGATGCCGCCGCCCAATATGAGGCCTACTTGCAATCGCCCTTCAGCTTCATTGATAAGGCATTGGAGAGCCCCTACACGGAGGAGTTTGTCTACTTGAATGCACGTGGTCCATATGATTTGGTGATTGTCAAACATGACAAGATTGATCCACACAATTACTACACGATGTCTCGAGCGGGTGTCACGCACTTCTACCAACAAGAGACGGACTTCACGGCGTTGGACCAGTGGGAGCGCGAATACTTCCTCTTCACCAAGATGATGTCCATCCCATTCTTCAAACGATTTCGAATGTGGAAGGCATTCTACTTCTGGAAGAAATATATACGCAAGACCAAACATCGAAAACATGCACGATTCCTACAGGAGAATTTGTACATTCTCAACCCCGTGCTGAGACCCTCCCTACTCCAACTCAAGAACCTGTGTTATAATGCATCAAAGTGGACACTGTTCAAAGTCGACCCGAAACACACGTTGACCTTGCAACAATTCCAGAATAATCAAGAGGCACAAAAGAATCTCGTCATGGATAACTTGCATAAGCTCATGAGTGAAGTGCGACGCATTGTCAGTGAAGCGTGTGAAGTGGATCTCAAACAATTCCTGGTACAGAATGGATTTCGACAGGGAGGTGCAGGTGGCAATGGATCACAAGGATCGAATGTTGCTGGGTCGACACAAGGTCGGAAGTTGGATGGTGTGGTTGGCTCCACTTCGCAATTCGAGGATGAGTTCGGATTCGGATCCACGAGCATGAACATGAATGGTGCTGGAGCCACTGGTGGAGTCAACGGCGGCTTCGGTGAGGATTCACACCCCCAGAAGATCTCTCATGCAGAACGTGCAGCCAATCGTACCAAGTGTCGTAAATTGACGAAGTATATTCGTTTGGCGGACTACTTTGTCATTGATACACTGGTGAGTCTCTCCATGGAGCGCACGAAGGATGTGCTCAACTTCATCGAGAGGAAACCCAGCTCGCATCAACCACTTCAGAAAGGGGCGGGGAAGAGTGCCAGTGCTGCCGCTGCGAATGCAACGAACACAAGCACTGCAACGACCACTAGTGGTGCATCAGCCATGAAGAACGTTCTTGGATCACCCAAGGCCGGTGTTGGTGCGTCCACAACGAGTGGTGTCAGTGGAAGCTCCTCGAAGAAGGAGGATGAAGACTTGCCATTGTTCCAAGTTGAACTCGAATTGGAGAATCAGTCTGCCTTGGCAGCATGTCTTCAAGATTCCATTCGTGAGGCACCGAATGCCATCGCGACTGCAGCGGCACGTGCGGCCACACGCAACAGTGATGCCGATGAATTCCACAGCACGCCACTGACCACCTTGTTGGTGCCACCCACTTCAGGCTTGTTGTTCAACCCTTCGTTGGAGCAATGGCAAAGTGTGTTGGATGCATCGATCGATTCGGCCATTCGGAAGATCATGACTCCCAAGCGTCTCATTCATGATCCAGACTTCTGGGCCTATACCAAAGCCAATGTTGGTGGAGGTGGTGCAGGTGGTGCTGGGGCGACTGGTGGTGATGCAGGAGAGGATGGTGATGATACGGCAGATTTCAAGTTGGAAAGTATGGTATTGGAGGATCCCCTCTTCCTCGACATCAAATCCGGTATCAAATCCGGTCTGGCACTCGCGTTCCAAGCTGCGGGCTTGTATGCCAAGTCCTTCGAGCCGGCTCGAGACACCTACTTGGATAACTTGTCGACGGACATCGCGGCTTTTGCTGATGCACCCATTGTCGTGTTCAAGGATCTCATGGCCAAATATGATACACAGATCAAGGAACTGAGCAAGATGGCGGTGTCGGCCAATGTGGGCATCATCCAAGTGGACTCGTCGAGATTGAAGAATCTATTCGTACCCTCACCCAAGGCACGTTTGTCAGAGATTGAACGACTCATGCCTGCAGTGGCTCGTGAGAAGTGTCGTGAGCTATTGGAGAAGTGTCGGGAGAGCTCGACGAAGATCTCGCAGATCCCCGCCACGGTCGATGAGTTCGTGGAAATCATGTCCTTCCTCAATAGCATTCATGAACAGTCCGAAGTCGACCATGCGAACTTTGTGTTCCTACAAGATTTATACAACCTATTGAGCGAGGCCAAGATTCGTGTTCCCGAGAGTGACAAGGCCCAATTCGAGAAGCTGACTCAAACACGCCAAACATTCAAGACGGCCATCGTGCTTTCGGAAAGTGGCATCCACTCCAACACTGAGCGATTCAGCAAGGAGCTCGAGGCGGAGATACCGGTGCTGCTGGATGATATCAAAGTCACCATGGAGCAATTGAAAGATGAATCGTTGTCACAGGTTGATAGTGACATGGATGAGGTCATCACATTCTTGGAGGAGCGTGATGCGCAACTATGCGTGTTGGAGGAGAAGGCGGCACGATTCCGACACTATCAGGAAGTGCTCCAAGTGGAAGTGGGATCGTGGGAGGAGCTCAAGGAAACCAGACAAGATCTCGATGTGAAGTTGCAATTATGGTCCTCACTCAAGACCTGGAATGAGTTTACCACTGGATGGATGAATGCACCATTTGAACAGATTGAGATTGAGGAGATCTCCAAGCAGGTGGCCATCTACAATAAGGTCTACGCACGAGCCAAGAGAGCATTGGAAGGAAACCCGGTGGTCGGACTGTTGAGAGAGAAGATTGCAGCATTCCAGAACACGCTTCCGGTCGTCTCGGACCTTCGTAACCCAGATCTTCAGAAACATCATTGGGATGCCATCCAGAAGTTGCTCAATCATGATGTGAGAAATGATCCAAACTTCACGTTGGGCACATTGATCACGCTCAATGCCATGGAGCATAAGCAAGAGATTGCCATCATCAGTAATAAAGCTGCCCAAGAGATGCAGCTTCAGCAACTGCTGAATAAGGTCATTCAAACTTGGTCCGAGCTCAACTTTCCCATCGTTCAACACAAGGATTCGAAGGATGTCTATATCCTGGGTAACTTGGATGATATCTTGGCGACGTTGGATGATACCATGGTCACACTCAACACGATCATGTCCTCACGATTCGTCGAGCCCATCAAGGAATTAGTGGATGAATGGAACCATAAATTGCAACTGTTCCAAGAGACACTGGATGAGTGGGCCAACTGTCAGCGCCAGTGGTTATACTTGGAGCAGATCTTTTTGAGTCAAGATATCGTTCGTCAATTACCCGATGAATTTTCGCTCTTCTCCAAGGTGGATCGTGCCTGGAAGGAGATCATGCGTCGTACCAATGATCAGCCCAATTGTATCCTGGCAGGAACCTACCCGGGCCTACGAGATAACTTCCATAACTACAATGCGATCTTGGATCGAGTTCAGAAACAATTGGAAAGCTACTTGGAAACACGCCGTCAACAATTTCCAAGATTCTACTTCATTTCGAACGATGAACTTCTGCGTATCTTGGCGAATTCCAAGTCTGTATCCAATGTGCAGCCACACCTACGCAAGTTGTTCGAGGCGATCTATGCGTTGGAGTTCCATGAGAAGGATATCAAGGCGATGCTCAGCCCTGAAGGAGAGCGTGTGCCACTGGGACAGAATCTCAAGGCACGAGGCTCGGCGGAGGTTTGGCTGCCCGCATTGGAAACAGATATGGTGAAGACACTACGCAAGTTTCAAAAGCGTGGTGTGACAGATTATGAACGTATGCCAAGAAGAGAATGGGTCATGGAGAAGTTTGCACAAGTCGTTTGTACCGTAGACCAGATTGCATGGACACGAGGATGTGAGCAAGCGATCAGTGACAAGAATCCACGCATGGCGATGAATCGATGGTATGAAGCCCAGCTGCTCCAACTGTCGGAATTGACCAGTATGGTTCGTGGACAACTGTCGCCGCCGGATCGCAAGAAGATCGTGGCCTTGATCACGCAGGATGTGCATGGACGTGATGTCGTTGCTGCATTGCGTGAACAATGTGTGGCGGAACTCAACAACTTCACTTGGCAACAGCAACTTCGATTCTACTGGGACACAGATGAGGACGATGTGGTCATCCGCCAATCCAATGCGAAGTTCCTGTATGGACATGAGTATATGGGTGTGATGAGTCGCTTGGTCATCACTCCATTGACGGATCGATGTTGGATGACGATCACAGGAGCCTTGCACATTCGTTTCGGTGCGGCTCCTGCAGGCCCGGCTGGTACCGGTAAGACCGAGTCCACGAAAGATTTGGCCAAAGCACTGGGTATCTTCTGTGTGGTCTTCAATTGCTCCGAGCAGATCAACTATAAGACCATGGCCAAGTTGTTCAGTGGCTTGGCTCAAGCGGGTGCATGGACATGCTTGGATGAGTTCAATCGAATCGATATTGAAGTGCTCAGTGTCATCGCCCAACAACTTCTGCAAGTGCGTCAGGCACTCTTGGCCAATGCACAAGATTTCAATTTCCAAGGACAACAAATCAAACTCAAACAAACATTCGGATGTATGATTACGATGAATCCAGGCTACGCTGGCAGAACGGAACTTCCTGATAATCTCAAAGTGTTGTTCCGTCCCGTATCCATGATGATCCCGGACTATGCATTGATCGCGGAGATCATGTTGTTCGCTGAAGGTTTCGACAATGCCTCCGCACTCAGTACCAAGATGGTGAAGTTGTACCAGTTGGCATCGGAGCAGTTATCTCAGCAGGATCACTATGATTGGGGCATGCGAGCCATCAAGTCCATCTTGGTGATGGCTGGAGCATTGAAGCGTACGGAGCCAGATCTCGACGAAGATATCGTGTTGGTTCGTGCGATGCGCAATTCAAATGTTCCCAAATTCCTCGCGGAAGATTTGCCATTGTTCGCTGCACTTATCCAAGACCTCTTCCCTGGGTTGGATATTCCCGACACGGATGTGGGCGAGTTGGATACGGCCATTCGACATGCGATCCAATTGACTGGACTACAACCTGTCGAGGGATTCGTGCAGAAGGTCGTACAATTGTCCGATACATTCAATGTACGATTTGGAGTCATGATTGTGGGACCGGCGGGATGTGGCAAGAGCTGTATTCATGATGTGTTGGCGAAGGCCATGACGGCATTGAAGGAGGCTGGTAGTACGAATGAGAATGCACAACGAGTTCATACTCATACACTCAATCCAAAATGTATCAGTATGGATGAGTTGTATGGATCATTGTCACCCATGACAGGTGAATGGACCGATGGACTGGGCTCGACCATCATGCGTGAAGCCATGAAGGATACCTCCCCGGAGAGACATTGGGTCGTGTTCGATGGACCGGTTGATGCCCTGTGGATTGAGAACATGAACACGGTGTTGGATGACAATATGACACTCTGTCTCGTCAATGGTGAGCGTATCAAATTGAAGCAGGAGATGCGCATGTTATTCGAGGTGCAAGATCTATCCGTTGCCTCACCTGCAACCGTCTCCCGTTGTGGCATGGTGTATGTGTCCGAGACCAATGTTGGCTACCTGCCCTTCGTGCGTAGTTGGCTTCCCAAGTTCGAGGGGCTGGCTCCCGAGCTCGAAAATCACCTCTTGAAGCTATTCGAAGAGAAACTGCCACTGGGTATCCAATTCCTTCGAGAGAATTGCAAGGAACCCATACCCACGGTCGATGTACAATGTACGGCATCATTGTGTGCGCTGTTCGAAGCACTATTCAGTGTGGAGAATGGAATCGATGTCACGGATACGAACTTGTCCAATGAAGATATGAAGATCTTGATCGAGCTCCTCTTTGCATACTCATTCGCATGGGGCTTAGGTGGCTCACTCGATACAGAATCCCAACGTGCCTTCGGTAAATTCTGCATGGAACAATTCGTCAATGTTCGTCCACCTGTTTCGTTCTTTGATTCCTACGTCGATGTGAAGGAGCGCACCTGGAAGAGTTGGGAGAGTCTGGTACCATCCTTCGAGTTCGATGCGAAGCAATCGTATTTCAACATGATCGTTCCCACCGTGGATACCGTGCGCTACCAATCGTTGTTGGAGACATTGTTGGGAGTGGAGAAGGCGGTATTCTTCACAGGCACGAGTGGAGTGGGGAAGACGATCATCATCTTGGACATGTTTCATGGAGGCAATTCGGCGGTGAATATCAGCCAAGCCAACAATGAAGCACGCAAGAGATTCAGTCCCTTGGCATTGACATTCAGTGCACAGACATCGGCACGCAAGACACAGGAGACCATCGAAGGCAAGCTGGTCAAATATCGCAAAACACTGTTGGGTGCCCCCGCCAACAAGCAGGTCATCATCTTTGTCGATGATGTCAACATGCCGGCCACGGAGATATTCGGTGCACAACCACCAATTGAACTATTGAGACAATTTCAAGATTACAAGGGATTCTATGATCGAGAGAAATTATTTTGGAAGAGTATTGCTGATACGACTTTGGTGTGTGCAGCAGCTCCACCGGGTGGTGGCCGCCATCCACTGACTCCTCGTTTCACTCGTCACTTCAACATCCTCAATCTGCCCCAGCCATCCGATGCCATCTTGAAGCGTATCTTCGGAAGTATTGTTGGAGGATTCTTGAACCAGTTCAAGCCCGCCGTATCCAAGGTGAAGGATGCACTCGTCAATGCCACCGTCGAGCTGTACGAATCCATCACGAAGGAGCTGCTCCCCACTCCAGCCAAGTCGCACTATACATTCAACTTGCGTGATATTAGTGCCGTCTTCCGTGGTATCTTGATGTTGAAGCCGGTCAGTTGTTCCACGGCCGAAACCATGACACGGCTCTGGATCCATGAGAGCCAACGATGCTTCCAGGATCGCTTGATCTCCGACGAAGATCGCTCCTGGTTCACACATAAGACCACACAGCTTGTACAGAAGCAATTTGGATTCCACCAATGGACTCATGAGGAATTGTTCGAACAAGAAGAACCGATCATGTTTGGGGACTGGTATCGACCCGGTGCCGAGCGCTTGTACGAGGAGCATCCGAAGGGTCGAAGCATCGGGCAACTATTAGATGAGTACTTGGATGAGTACAACATGTCCTCCTCGAATAAGATGAATCTTGTCTTCTTCCAACAGGCCATTGATCACATCTCACGTATCGCACGTATCCTCCGTCAACCACGTGGTCATGCGATGCTCGTTGGTGTGGGTGGCAGTGGCAAACAGAGTCTGACACGACTCGCGTGTTTCATGTGTGAGATGAAATGTACGGAGTTGGAGATCACACGTGGATTCAGCTTCTCGGACTTCCAGGAGCACTTGAAGAACATCATGATCTCAGCTGGAGTAGCCGGCAAGGAGACCGTCTTCCTCTTCACGGAGAACCAGATCTTGGATGAGAGCTTCCTGGAGGCAGTCAACAATATCTTGAACTCGGGCGAGGTTCCAAACTTGTTCCCACCAGATGAGATGACCAAGATATTGGATGACTTGACACCAGTCGTACGAGACATGGGCTTACCGGCATCGCGTACTGTCGTATACAATCAATTCGTCAGTCGAGTGCGTGAGCGTCTTCACATTGTGTTATGTATGAGTCCCATTGGTGAGCAATTCCGTACTCGACTTCGTCAATTTCCTTCGTTGGTCAATTGTACGACGATCGATTGGTTCACCAAGTGGCCTCGAAGTGCTCTGCACAGTGTGGCCCAGCGCTTCCTCAAAGATGTCTCCTTGCCCTCTGAGGAGGTTCGATCGGCCCTCGTCGATCTGTGTGTAGAATTCCAGGAATCGATGGAGGAGGCATGTGAACGATTCTTTGGTGAACTACGTCGGAGAGTGTACACCACCCCGAAGTCGTATCTGGATGGAATCCACTTCTTCTTGGCCATGCTTGCAGAGCGACGACAACAGTTAGGCACGCAGCGTCAACATTTGTTAACGGGTCTGTCGAAGCTGATTGAGACGAAGAGTGTCGTGGCAGAATTGAAGGAACAGTTGACAGCATTGAAACCGACCTTGTTGCAAAAGAGCAAGGAGACAGAAGAGCTACTGGCACAAGTCTCCGTGGACAATGAGAAGGCGGATAAGGTGAAGGCAGTCGTGGAAGCGGAGGAGCAGGAGGTTGCCACCCGTACTGAGGAGGTGCGCGAAGTGCAGGCTGATGCCCAAGCAGACTTGGATCTGGCCCTCCCGGCACTGCGATCAGCCATCAAGGCTCTGGAGAAGTTGAAGAAGGCTGAGATCAGTGAAGTGAAATCCATGGCCAACCCTCCGACTGGTGTCGTCCGAACGATGGAAGCCGTGTGTGTGCTACTCGGTGTCCAAGCCGATTGGGAGAATAGCAAGAAGCTGTTGAGCAAAGTTGACTTCCTCAAGATCCTCAAAGAATACGACAAAGATAATGTGGATCCACGTGTCATTCGTCGGCTGCAGAAATATGTACAGGATCCAGAATTGACCGAGGAGCGCATGGCCACCGTGTCGCGTGCAGCCGCATCAATTCTATCATGGGTGAATGCAATGGTGGATTATAGTGCGGTGGCAAAGGCCGTCGCACCGAAGCGTGCACGCGTCGAACAGATGAATGCACTGTTAGCTGAAGCCAACGAGAAGTTAGCCGTCAAACGCAAGGAGCTTCAAGATGTTGTCGAACGTGTCGCTGAGCTCAAGCATAAGTGTGAGGTGACGCTGGCTGAGAAGCAATCACTGGATGCTCGTACCAGCCAGACTGAGAAGCGTTTGGAGCGTGCACAGAAGTTGACAACAGGTTTGGCCTCGGAGGAGATTCGGTGGGCGAAGGATGCCGAGGAGATTGGTCAGAAGCTCGTGGAGATTGTTGGCAATGCATTCATCTCGGCGGCATGTATCTCGTACTATGGACCATTCACTGGACACTATCGGCAGGCACTCGTCACCAACTGGCACAAATCCTGTCTCGAGCGTGGTATTCCCACATCGCAATCGTTCACATTGGCAGATACATTGGGTAACCCCGTTGAGATTCGTCAGTGGAACATCAACGGCCTTCCAACTGATTCCGTGTCTATCGATTCGGGTCTACTGGTGAAGAAGGCCTTCCGCTGGCCTCTATGCATCGATCCACAGGAACAGGCCAAAAAATGGATCAAGCTGGAACACCGATCGAAGCTCGTCGTCGCCAAGATGAACCAACGGGATCTACTCAAGACTGTGGAGAATGCCGTGCGACAGGGACATGCATTGCTGATTGAAGACATTGGGGAGAGTGTGGATGCATCGATCGATCCAATCCTGCTCAAGCAGATCTATATCAAGGGTGATCAGAAGTATGTCAAGTTAGGTGAGACAGAAGTGGAATATAACGATAAGTTCCGTCTGTACTTGACAACGAAGATGAGTAATCCCATCTACTTGCCCGAGACCCAAAACAAGATCGCTTTGATCAATTTCTTCGTGACGCGCTCCGGGTTGGAGGATCAACTTCTGGGAGATGTGGTGAAGGCCGAAGCAGCCGAAGTGGAGGAGAAACGAAACAAGTCCATCGCAGCCATGGCCAAAGATCGTAAGAGCTTGGATGAGATTGAAGATCGCATCCTGTTGTTGCTGTCGGAGAGCAAGGGCAATATCCTCGATGACTCCTCACTCATTGATACGTTGGAGGAGAGTAAATTCACGTCGACACTCATTGAAGGTCGCATGCAAGACACGCGTGCAACCCAGGAGATGGTCGCTGCCACTCGTGAGAAATATCGCAGTGTGGCTCAACGAGGCAGTATCCTGTATTTTGCTGTGGCGGATCTGGCATTGATTGATAACATGTATCAATACTCACTCGCCTCCTTCCTGCGTCTATTCAATCTGTGTATTGAACAAGCAGCCAAGAGTGACGACCTGCAGACTCGATTAGACAACCTCATCACACACTTGACACACTCCATCTTCCTCAATGTCTCCCGTGGCCTATTCGAAGTGCACAAGCTCCAATTCAGCTTCATGATGTGTGCAGCCATCCAGAAGGAACAAGGCGATATCAACGAATTGGAATGGACCTTGCTGCTGAGGGATGGATCATCGAGTGTGGATAAGAAGCGCATGCAAGCCATCATGGATGACATGCAAATCAATCCGGCACCAGAGCAGATTGATGCGTTCAGTTGGAAATATTTACATATGTTGGATGCATTGTTACCATCCTGCAAAGGACTGGTGAGTGACATCAGTTTGGGCTTCAGTCGGTGGAAGGAGTTCATGTCGAGTGCTTCACCACAGACATCGTCCTTGCCCGGTGCCTGGGATTCGAAGCTGTCGCCATTCCACCGACTTCTGCTCCTCAAGGCCCTTCGATTTGAGAAGTTGCTGTTTGGCTTCTCGGAATATGTATCGAAGAAAATGGGCGCGTTCTTCGTGTCCAATCCACAAACAAGTCTGGAGGATGTATACAAGGACACGGATCGAGCCACTCCAGTCATCTTCGTGCTGAGCCAAGGAGCCGACCCGACTGGACTCCTGCTGCGATTTGCACGCGAGAGGAAATATGAAGAGAAGTTACATGTCATCTCATTGGGACAAGGACAGGGAGAGAATGCGGCACGCATGATCGAACAAGCTCGTCAACGTGGCGAATGGGTTTGTTTACAGAACTGTCATTTGAGTAAGAGTTGGATGCCAGCATTGGAGGAGATAGTCGAATCCTTCTCCACTGACGATTCCTCCCTCTCCAAGGGTAATGATCCCAACTTCCGTCTGTGGCTCACCTCCATGCCATGTGATTACTTCCCGGTCAGTGTCCTGCAGAAGGGAGTCAAACTCACCAATGCACCACCATCCGGCTTGAGAGCCAACCTACTTCGATCCTATCAGAATGTCATCAATGCCGATGAATTTGAATCGATGTCGTATGTGGCACCGACGAAGAGTCATGCATTCAAGAAGTTGCTGTATGGGTTGACCTTCTTCCATGCCGTCGTCCAAGAGCGCAAGAAGTTCGGTCCATTGGGTTGGAACAAGAGTTATGAGTTCAATGATTCCGACTTGGAATGTTCCGTCCAAGTGCTTCGTATGTTCCTGGAGGAGCAAGAGAGCGTGCCATGGGATGCATTGAGATACGTGGTGGGCCATATCAACTATGGTGGCCGTGTCACGGATGATTTAGATCGTCGTTGCTTGATGGCCATCCTGCATCAATATTTCACACCGGATATATTGGATGATGCGTACACCTTCTCGCCCTCTGGCTTGTATCGTGCGCCCTTGACTGGTGCCTTGTCGACCTACATCGAGTCGATCGAGAGTTTACCCGTGGATGCTGATCCCGAGGTGTTTGGTATGCATGAGAATGCCTCACTCACCTTCCAGCGCAATGCATCCAATGCAATCGTGCAGAGTATGCTGTCGATTCAACCACGTGAGATCGTGTCAGCGAGTGGAGTATCGAGTGATACCATCGTGGCGAGTATGGCGGCAGACATGGAAGAGAAGATGCCGCCCATGCTCGAACGTCGCAAGGCCGGACCCGATACATTCGTCGTGCATCCCAATGGGGTCATGGATAGCTTAGGCACGGTGTTATTACAGGAGATGGAGCGTTTCAATCGTCTATTGTCAACGATGCGTCGTACGTTGATCGAGCTTCAGCGTGCGATCAAAGGTGAAGTGGTGATGTCGCAGGAGTTGGACCTGATGTATTCCTCACTCCTCAACAATCAGGTGCCACAACTCTGGGCCAAGGTCGCCTATCCATCCTTGAAACCACTGGCCAGCTGGGTGAATGATCTCCATGCACGCATTGGATTCATGCAAGATTGGCTCGTCAATGGTCCACCGAACTCATTCTGGCTATCGGGATTCTTCTTCCCACAAGGATTCATGACTGGTGCCCTACAGAATCATGCGAGGAAGTACCAGATTCCCATCGATTCCCTATCCTTCCATTTCACCGTGTTGGATGTGTACGAACGGAAGGAGGTGGATCGCGCGCCTGAGGATGGCGTGTTGATTGATGGCCTCTACATGGATGGTGCTCGATGGGATGATGAGGAGCGGGTCGTGGCCGATTCAAGATTGGGCGAGTTGACTGCACGCGTTCCAATCATTCACTTCTGTCCAACAGATCAACCACAAGTCACTCAACCAGATGAGTATGCTTGTCCGGTGTATAAGACGAGTGTCCGAGCAGGTGTGCTGTCGACCAGTGGCAAGTCGACCAACTATGTCCTGTCCGTCAACTTACCCATCAAACATGATGAATCCTACTGGGTATTGAAAGGTGCCGCTTTGTTGTGTCATGACCCGGCCGAATCTGGCCTCGTCATGCCTGTCGCCTAGTCCAGTCGCCCGTGCGTCAACATGCAAGCGCTGTCAGTCAGTGTGCCTCAACCTCCCTCTGATGATGCATGTGGAATGCTTCTTCATAATCCACCTCTTTCGATTCGAATGCGACTCCTTTTTCTGCTTTCACGGGCTTTTGCTGCTACTCATGCACAGCTGGGATCCAAAGTCGGATCCGTATTCTGTGCATGCATCTGATCATGATCATCAGGCCCATTTTTTGCGTACTGCCTCGAATATTGTGAATCGTTGTCAATTGAATTTTTGCAAACCATGCATGAAAACATACAGCCTTTATTCTTTTCAAACGTGAACACGAGCAGCGGCATGCGCCATGATGTCTATTTCACGGATGCTGCCACCTACTTCAATTTGATCCGCAAAGCCGACGATTGGGGATTGGCGGGTATAGCACTTTGGCGGTTGGGAAGTGAAGATGCC
>Ga0256777_1000167_pt1 | contig 13895 bp, 1 predicted proteins | sample MC6MC0928MT_FD_186042 | JGI IMG/M metagenome (GOLD analysis project Ga0256777, IMG submission 186042) | Metatranscriptome of enriched soil aggregate microbial communities from Iowa State University, Ames, United States - MC6-MC0928-MT... | ecosystem: Environmental > Terrestrial > Soil >... | reverse complement strand
ATCAGCGTGCTGAATCTCACTGACATTGACCAGCTCGCAAGCCTGACATTTATTGTCATTGTGATTGAGGCAGCACGATCCGATCACACTGTTTGATACTGTCTGCGTGAACCGTTAGGGACTGATCATGGTGATGTGGTGAAGGCACTGCTATTGCATTGTGTCATTCATCACCTCCGCATCGGCTCTTTCATCCCCGCATCCGTTCCATTCCGCCTCGCTCGCCACGTGACGCTGACGGCGGACTGTGATCATGAGTCAACCACGCCGCTTGTCTCGTCGTAGTAGTGGCAACTCAATCAACTCTGGCTCACGATGGATGGATGCTGCAGCGATGGCAGCGTCGGCCGCCGCAGTACAGAATGATGCCGCATCGTTGGATGGGACGATTGCCCTGCCCGCTCAGCAGCCTGTCACGGGTGTGAACTCAACAAGGAGAGCCGAACGGCGTGGACCAATGCGACTCCCACCCGTGCATACGCGCACTCAATCAAATCAACATGATACTGCACTTGGCACCGATTCATCATCGCAACCATCTGTAGATGGCAGTGGCCGAGCCATCGCTTCTCCTTCCATCCCTTCGCTTGCTGCATCCTTGCCGGCATCCTCTCCTCATGACATTCCACACAGTGGAGACTCGTCCTTTATGTCACCGGATGCTGCCACTGCCGCTGCTGCCACTCTGTCATCCGACAATGAGGAGCCGGATCCAACCAACTATCCCATCTGGATCCCTCCTCATCCCACCTCTGCAGTCTTCTCCAAGACGAATCTATTGGCTGGCAAGTCTCATCGGAATCGCTTGCGTGAGAGTCAGCTCTACCTCTCCGCACAATTCCTCGATTGGTCACGTGTGTTATTGGCGAGGAATATCATTGCACAAGATATATTTGAAGCGATGCAGAATGGTGAACCCTTATGTATGCTTGTCAATCGTGTCTGTCGTCCCTCAACACCATTGACGGTTCATGTCGGTGCGGCCATTCGCTCAGATGAAGCACGTCAACATGTTGGGAGCTTCCTGCGTGTCTGCTCATTACTGGGCGTACAACATAAGAATTTATTCAAGCCCGTTGATTTGATCAAGGGCACCAATCAACGGCGTGTCATGCGATGCCTTCTCTACTTCTCATTAGCATTGATGCAATATGGCGTACTGCCACCTCAAGCGTTACATGAGAAGGTTCGTTCAGTATGCAACAAGACTGGTTATGCACTACCAGAAGTGTTGCAGCTAGGAAAGCATGCGTTAGGAAGTGTCGGACGTGGCTATGTGAAATCTGCAGCAGGTGCATCAGGAGTATGGACGAAGCGTGGCAGCTGGGCTGCAGTGCCAGCGGGGAGCAATCGATCCAGTGTCAGTCAGAATGGCACTGCTGATGGTGATCGTCCATTGATGATTGGTGTACGACGGACGGATACAAGTATTGCAGAGTCACCAGCTGGCCATGCAGCAGTCCATCACGGTTCCAGTACGACTCCTCCCAATCCTGGTCAATCTGCTTCCTCATCTCCTCCTCCATCGATTGAATTTCGTCCGAAATTACATTTCCTTGGATCCAGACCAAAGGTGGCACGACCTCCTGCACCGTTGCCCTTGAATGGAAGAAATGGCGCTGCGTCGGGATTGAGTGGTGGAGGGAGTTTCAAACCTCAAGTACCGCACCATCAGACGAATGCATCCACCTCATCCTTATCATCTATTTCATCCACTTCATCATCGTCGCCTGATGCAAAGCAACGATTCACTTTTGGTGAGGACGCCACCAAAGATCTCCCACCACCTCCATCCTCCCTGCAGAGTTCATTCACTCATACACATACATCTATCGGTGCCACCACACCCACTGATACACAACTTGCCTTTCCTCCCTTTCCACATCCTGATGGTCATCGATTTGAGTCGGCCTTACAGCAGTTGGATCTATCTGACCTCCTCCATTCAGCGACGGATGAGACCGATGTGGATGCACCGACGATGGCTGCATTACTCTTTCCAACATTCGCTGAAGGATTCGGTGTCAATATTGATGGAGAGAACAAACCCGATCATGGTGATGATGATGGCAGTACATCCGCACTGGCCAATCGTATCATGGGTTCAGCCACGAGTACATCGAAAGGTGCGGGTGCATGGAATCGTCACTCTGCCACTCTTCATCATCGAATCAATCCTCTCAAGATCGGTTTATGGTCCTCACGTCATCCATGGAAAATGCTTCTTTTCTTCTTGTGGCTGTGGCTCCTGTCGATCCTCCTTCTATTTGCACCCTATCCAGATGGTGCACCCTTCCGCATCGATTTTACACCGAATGCATTCAGTGCTGGTGGAGCACGTGAGGCGTCACAGAGGAGCATTGAAGCAGCCAGTGGATACTCGTATGAAGATTTGTTGGATGCACAGAAGGCGAGATTGGAGGAGAACGTACTATTCATGGGTAGAAGAGGTGCTGCTGGTGCTGGTGCGCGCTTTGAGGCTGATGTGCTACTATCCACCTCCACCTCCGCCTCCTCCTCCTCTGACATACTTGAGCATGCTGACAAACAGCATGACATCCTCAAGCATATTTCACGCCACCTACTCCGTACGGCGAACCATTCCATTCCACGGAAGCATGAACGGTGGCGCGCAAGTGTGGCCATGCAACGGCATTTACTTCAAGCTGATCCTGACGCGCCATTGGATCGTACCTCATCCGGCATGTCACTTTCGATTTATTTCCTCACAAGCGATGGAGTCTCTTCGTCCCTCCTGGATGCACCACTAATTGACTCCATTCGCTCCTTTGAAGTGTCGTTGCTCACACGTGATGTCTTTGCACAACTTTGTTTGAGGAATGATACACCATCCAATGGCATCGGTGTGGGATTGAATCTCGATGGGAACACGGCAACATCCAATGTGGCTGATGCGGATGTCTTAGCAAGACACGATGAGCATGGTCGAATACTTGGGTGCCGCTTACCTGATTCAGCATTGAATTATTTCTACCCACGCCTCCACAAGGATTCATCCGCCCATCCAACATTCATGTCATTGGATGGAACAAGCCGCATCCAACTCGATCAAGATACGATCGTACCATTGTTACTCCAGTGGGATCGGAAAGGATTCTTCGATGCAAATTTTGATCAACTTCTTCAACAACAGGAGCAGGATTCCACATCCACACCCTCCTCCTCCTCGCCTCCAACCAAACTCCAAACGCGTTATCTGTACCTGGGCTTATCGTTTGGCTTGCCCTTACCTCCCAACATCGATGGCGGCGATTCAATTCCAACCGATCAACAATCTGACTATTTACGACAGAAAGTATTGGATGAATATGTTCCACTGTCGAATGGAATGACCTTGTCAAATGGTGCCGTTCATATCGCTGTCGATGGTCCGGGTGTTCAAGGTTACATCTTACGACAGATTTTGGTGAATCATGATCTATTGTTGGTGATGGGTAGTATTGCTGCAGTTGCACTCTATGGAACCTGTCATTTCCGATCACTTTCATTGGTATTGGGATTACTGTTCCAGTCACTCATTTCACTCTTCATCTCGGCAGCGATCTATCGAACCATCTTTCGAATTGATGAGATCAACACATTGCATGTCATTGCATTGTTTGTTGTATTAGCATTGGGAACGAATGATGCTTTTGTCTTATGGGACACGTTCTACCACTCCTCTCTCCTTCTCCTTCGTGTTGAGTTGCCACTCGATCGTATGCTTCGTAAATCACGTGAGCGTGAGAAGGCTTATGCGGAGCGTCAGAGTGATGGCAGTTGGCGTGGCTATGTGTCACGATGGTATCATGATTGGTCTGGGTTGGGTGGATGGGTTCGCTCGTGCAAGCAGTCGATGCCATGGTATTCAGAAATGACCGATGAAGAATTACAGGAAACATTCCGAATTGGTATCCAGTATTCAGACCCATTAGCGGTGGCGGCGAGTCGTATGGGCTTACCACGGGCTGCTGCTGGTGGTGGTGCAGCCTTATCATCCCTGTTTGGAGGCAGTGGTCAAGCTCCAGCGACGAGTAATACAGCTGCTACGGGGAATCGAGGCCAAACGACCACGACCACGACTCGTCCCCGAACCCGTCGTCTTCGTCGTATGCCAACATACTCGCGTACACCAACACGATTGGAGGAGGAATCGGAAGGAGAGGACATGGATGCTGATGAAAGAGCATGGCATGCAGCCATGCATGATGAACCATCCGTCGTAATGGCAACACCAAACAATGCGTCCATGACTAACTATGAACTTCCTCCCGACACTCAGCCTCCTACGGAAACATCGCCGCATAATCAAATCAAACCAGATGCATCCAATGATGCTCCATCTGCTGCAGTGGCGTCGTCACCGAGCGGCACGGGCAATGGCAATGGCGCTGTTGCCTTACGTATTGAGACACAGCTGGATGATGATGGTGGCCCTCATCCCATCTCCATCCCCATTCCAACCATAGCCGATGTTGAAGCATCCAGTCCTGAGGGTGCGGATGAAGTCTCTGTGCCAGTGCCACTTCCATCCTTCTCTCCACTTGCACCACCGAATCGTCGTCACCCTCTCCAATCACCATCCAATCGTACAGCGATTGCCTCTGGCCAGACGATGATGGGTCGATCTCCCGCACCCTCACCGAAGTCACATCGATTGACGATGGCAGCAGAGAATATGGACTTTTCTGCACTCAATCATCAATCGAATCAACAAACGCAACATGGACTTGCATATCGACCTGGTGAGAACATGCAAGCGACATCGGCGGCCAGCAATCTCAACACACATGGCGCCATCTCTTCCCCTCCTCCTCACCCACCAGTCTCCTCCCCTTCCTCCCCTTCTTCTTCCTCCACTCTGGGCTATAATCGTCGTCATCAGATCCAATCCGTCATTGCTGCATTGGATGATCTGCCGGCTGAAGAAGCGGATGAAGAAGCATCCAATCTCACAGCCATGTCCACTCGTGGCCTGGATCAAGATCATGCCATACGTGCTGCGTTGAGGCGATCGAAGGCAAATCGATTAGCACTGAGAATTAGTTGGACGATCAAACGAGCCGCACCCAGTTTATTACAGACCGATTTAACCATCATTGTTGCATTGTATGCCATCGGATGGAGTGACCTACCCGGCATCAGACATTTTGGTGTCTTCATTGGAACGGTTGCGTTGATCAACATGCTCCTGTCTCTCACCTTCTTCCCAACCTTGTTGGTCGTGCAATCATTATATTTGAGTGCATGCCATGTCTTTCCGAAATGCTTCTGGAAGTGGTGGAAGAGGACGATGGAAGAATTTGATGCATGGTTGAATGCGGGTCAAGAGAAGTATGATCGAGCTGTCAGAGGTGAGTCGGTGGTGCCGAAACGTGGAAGTGATATTAGTGAAGGTGGCATCGAGATGACGACTCAACCACATCGTCCGACACCATCACGTGATGGTATAGGTGGGCGTAGTATGAGTAAGGATAATGGTTCATCTGACGTCTTGACACTCCCAACCCCACGTCAAGTGCTTGTCCGTGGCACATCATGGCCATCAACTGATCCTCGTCATCATCATCATCATCATCGTCGTCAAGGCAGTGCTGATATGGATCTCTCACCTTCCTCACCATCATCCACACATGACATGGATTCGATGGATTACTTACCTCATATACGTGGAGGAGTCAACATCACGAAGGATGACCCAGATGAAGCTGAGGAGAAGGAACGGGTCAGGCGACTTGAAGCACAGCAGCAACAGCAACATCAACAGCAGCAGCAGAATGGTGGCACAGAGACGAACAATCAGATGACGAGGGAAGGAACGAGAGAGATGATGCGTCGAAGGGAAATGAGAGGAAGCATTCGAGACGATGGTGACAATGCGAGTGACAACAGAGTCAACAGGCATCATGGGAACATTGGTCAACCGAAATCTCCTCCTGTCGCTGGTCAATTGGTCAAGTCAGGATTGGCAGCGGATAGTGTTGGACCACTCACAGCAGATCGAGCGAAGTGTCTCTCCTCATTCGACAAATCTCAACGTAATCATTTCCTCGTGTTTTTAAATGCCTCATTATTTCGTTTTCGAAGAGGTCTACTGATTGCTTGGAGTTGTATCCTCATTTGGGCCTTCGCTCAAGCCGTGCAGTTTCGTGTTCCATCCAATGGAAACGATCTCATCTCCATCTTGCCTCCATCGGATACACATTCCAACTTGGCCTTATTACAAAAGGTTTATACGAATATACCACGCTGTAGTGGATGTACGTATGAATTTGATCGGATGGAACATCAAATCTTACCACTCTCCGCATCCTCCACACTTCCAATCACGAATGATGCACAAAGTATCATTCAAGCGGCCTCGGATCCAACCAGTTCAGATGCGACTGTCTTACCTCTAGCACGTCAGAACCAGAAGCACAAGCAATTGGAGGTGTTGTTGTCGTCGAAAGCATCGCCGGGGCCAATGCCTATTCATCATCGCTCACCATCCATTACGAACAACTTCTCTCCGAATCCACATCTTCTCGATGCTGCTGCTACCTTCACTCCCTGGAATATGATTAAAGAATACGAAGTTGAACAACAAGCCAAGATGGATATGCTCACACGTCGACCATCACGCAGATTATTGTCCGACGAATCGACTGAGTTAATGGACGTGCCTTCCGCTCCACCATTGCTTGCTGTCTCATCAATCGGGTATAATTCCTTCCGTCTGACATTTGCACAGTCATTGTATGCTGGAAGTGATGAGATCGAAAGCTATACTGCTCGAATTGTACCTGTGGATGAGGACGGAGCCAGTGATTCCGCATCATCAATCACTAGTAACATTTTCACATCCACACCTCCATCAACATGCCTCAATATTGGTGCGAGAGTTTCGTTGATGATTGTTGGAATACAAGTTGAGAAGCCTCAATCCACTCTCCCTTCTCTACGATTCTGTTCCCCACTCGCCAATGTTACTGAGTGTTCACCATCCTCATTGATGATGCCAACCGCATCGGCTGCCCTCCCTCCAAGTGTCACGTTACCTCCTTCATGGTTCAGCACGGTCATCATTGAAGGAGGATCGGACCATGCCGGTCTAACTTACACGTCTGCTGGTACTTTGCAACATGATTTACGTGGCTTGGTTCATAATCAGCGTTATAATCTGAGCATGAGTGCGACATCGAAGAGTGGGACGAGTGCTCCATCCTACAGTGTACAATTCACAACCCTGGATGGCACACCCTCGCCACCGATCTTGAAGTCGGTAACATGGTTCGTACCAGATCCGGCGATCGTGGACGATGAGGAGGACATGGATGGAAATCGTGAGATGGTGCGATTTGGGTGTAATATTACCATACAATTCAGTACTCCTCCACATACCATACCGCTGCCTCAGCCGACACACGTGAACATTTATTGGGAAAGCAACGATGCGTCGGCCAATAATATTCCGTTACCACCCGAACGGAACGCAGGAGAGCATGCGACCATTTCTCTTGAAGATTTATCGTGTGGTGAATTCGATGATTGGTCGAACTGTAATCTTCCAACATTCTTCACAAGTCAATTACGTGGTGATACCAACATCCAAATGTGGGCAACCATATCGAATAGACATGCAACATCGGCACATTCCCAAACCGTCGATCTACACGTACCCACCGCCCCACCACATGCACCGATCATAGCTGGCTATGCTCTGTACCCTGATCCAACTGCCGTCACACCACGACTTCGTTTATTCTTCCATGTGCCCGCTGTCAATCATGATGGCAGCATCCCTTCAGCTTCGAGTGGCACGGGAGTACAGCTTGAATATAGCTATGTCATCTCAACGAATGGTGTGGACAGTGGAAGTTCATCGTCCACAACGATGCAAGAGAGTACAGTGAAGAATTGGGTGATGAGCGCTGTGGCTGATGCGTCGTTCGAGATTCAACCTGTCCTATTCCTACCATCTGGAGAAGCGGCACCTATCTATTATGTTGATTTCAATCGATCGAGCCATGGAGGTTTCGTATCGATCGAACCCAATGCACTGTATATGCTTCAATTGAAAGTTGTCGATGGATCAATGAGTGGTGCGAGAAGCTCCTCCAGTTATATTGTCACACCACCACTCATCATTGACCCTCCGTCATTCACCGATCTCGCATTTGATGGGAGCACACTCACCATCTCATGGAGTGTACCACCTGCTCCACTTCCATCTGATCCTTTGTATTTCGATCTTGCACTCTCTGCTGGTGTTCCCAATACGACGCCCCAGCCCATGGAAGGGTCCAACCCACCCATGACACTCTTCCCCTCCCCCATCACACACCTAACCTTCTCCTCACATGACATTCATGGTCTGAATCTTGGCATGAGATATTACGTTGTGGTGAAGGCGAGGACATCCTATGCAAGTTCGGAGAAATCAAACATTGAATGCTTCCAGATACCCGCAGCTGGCGAGTCGATCACATCTGCATCTGCACACCCATTATCACCTGATCAAAGTGTGGCACAATGTGCACCATCCGTCACCAATTCATTATGTATTGGTACATATGATGGATTAATGAAAACATGTCATACTGGAGTGAGACGTGAAAGCATCACAGATGAAATGCTCATCTACGAACGATTATCAAGAACGTCAACCACACCCAGCAGCGATACGAGTGCAGATTCGACCCAAGTTGAACCCGTCACTCCAACAACTCTCAGACGGCGCTTCTTGCTCAGCACACCACTCCAATCCATGTTTACCACTGTGACGAGCATCCGAACCTTGGTACTCACACCATTAGAACCATTGCTGCTGGTCGACTCACCGGCAGCACCGAAAGGAGGATCATGTGTCAATGCATCGAATCCTGCAACGAGTGCAGATAGACAGATGGATGCACGCTGTCTTGTACCATGCTTATCGACATCATCCGCAAGTAGTTGCTCTGCTTCCAATGCTGCCGTGCCAAATCTGTGCTCATTGATCCAGGCATCCATCCTCGTCGCCCCGAGCCAATCCTCCTCACCATCGACAACATTTCCAATCGACCTTCTTGCAGGATTACCTTCTCCTACACGACCTGCTCCACAATTGATAGTGGATGTTGCGCCGTATGGAGTTGATGGCAATGTCTCGCTCCCACCAGGTATCTACAGCTGTGGCATCAATATTGATGCATTGATCGTGGATGAGTCCGGTGGGGTCGTCAATCGATTATCGCCGGATATTCCAGCGGATATATCAGATAGTCAACCAGGAATGGATGGACAGAATGCACCATTCGATATTATACTCACTCTTAAAGTCCTTGAGCAACCCTATCCACAACCAGTTCGTAACCTCAGTTACATTCCATTGGATACGAATCATGCGCTAATTATGTTGAGCGTTCCTGCATCACCGGCGTCAGATCCGATCTGTGCATTGAATCTTCGTTATACTAATAGTTCATCAGGTTTTACTACCCATCATGACCTGTGGCTAACAACTCCAACAGCAACTACAGGCTTCGTCTTACAAGCCGTCTGGCCCAATGTTGATCACTCCTCAACCAGCAATGTACATTTTACGATTCGTGCCCTCAACAGTCATGGAGCGGCAGATTTTGAATCATATCGATTCATGGAGGAGTGTACAAACGATGAAAGCGAAGGAGGACTACAGGCGTGCAATGGACGTGGTCGATGTAGGACGACGAGCTATGTTCAACGACAAGTCAACCTTGGGACGAATTGGTCTCAGTTAATGGATGGCTCCCACTCTGATGCGATGGCTCCCACCTACACAATTTTGAGCTCCCTCCTCTCTCATGATGTTGTGTCTTCAGGTGTGGGAAGTGACCAATCATTCGATGTCTATGGTTCTTCACGTTGTATATGCTCAACTGATTCCAGCTCCACTCATTACTTCGGACCACGCTGTACGAGTCAATGCCCAACGGGCATCCCTCCAACCTCTCCATCCATGCCTGAGTCGACATGTTCAAGTATGGGTTCATGTGATGTGAGCAGTGGCGTATGTACATGTGTGGATGGGTATGGTGGCCCTGCGTGTGATGTCTTCTGTTCGGGTTGTGCTGATCGTGGCTTCTGTAGCCTGGATCCAAGTCATCCTGATCGAGGTGTTCATTGCCAATGCTTCCCACAATGGGGTGGAGACCATTGTCAACAATCATGCCCAATTGATGCCAACACTCAATTGACTTGCGCTGGACATGGATGGTGTGATGCAAATGTCAAGTGTGCGTGCCATACACAATGGAGAGGAGAGATATGCCAGTATCAGTGTCCTGGATCGGTGACTGCTCCCAATGGCACATTGCTGGAATGTAACGGTCGAGGTCGTTGTGAAGAGGATGAGAATGGAGCTCGATGCGTATGTGACAATTCAGCAGATACCACATCGGATTGTTCACTCATCATCTTATCGAGCGGTGAATCACTTCGAAATGTGCATTATGACCTACCGACTTACGCATCACTGTCGTCCATCCCGATCGATTCCCTCCCTGCCATTCGACTCGTGTGGGGTGTTGATGGCGTGAGTGGTGGCTCATCCTCCTCCTCTGGTTCGACATCGGATTCTTCGACAGCTGAGGATTATATTGGTGAAGGTGGCTCCCAGACAATCAGCCTCGAAACATCCAATGCAGCCGGTACACCAATCTGGTCACAATCATTCGATCCAACACAGACGAACAGTCAAGAATTCCTGCGTGCAATTTGTGAATTGTTCCCTGGATCTGGATTGATGCATCCGAATGCAACCTCATGTATGTTTACGGCATTTGAGCAGTTTGTATTGGAGACGGCTCAAGCAGGTGGTGGTGTGAGTATTGGTGGGCCACCCGTGACATCTTTCCCGGTTCCACCATTTCAATTTATGCGTACCTTCGTACGATTCCTTCAAACATTGACAGATGAACGTCAGAAGATGTGGAGACAGCATGTGGGATTCTTGTTCAGTGATCGACCATTCCATTCCATGTCGAAACCCAAACATCTAGCGGATACTGACACGCTGTCTGATCTCAGACGCATGTCATCGCCACCAAGTCATTCAAATGATGGAAACTGGTTGACATCACTGTTCCACCGGACCTCTCAATCATCTGAATCATTCTCGTCAGCTACACATTCCTCCTCCCCTTCTGGGTCATTATTCCTCCGTTTTGATGAGTTGGATGAATTACTTCACCATCCGATGCATGGACAGGAATTCAGCATCCACTTCCATGGTGAACCTTTTTATATGCGTGCACATCATGTTTCTCCCGCTCAAAGCTCATCATCGTCGAAGCATGGATTCGAGACGGAGGCAAGGCAAGCTGGATCGACACGCATTCATCCATTGGCGAACACTCCTGCAACAGCATATGTTCGTGTCTGCTTCATCTCTTTCCAAACGATCCTACCTTTCCCTGCGACATCCTCCAATGCTGACATGCAAAGTTCGTATGCATCCGCGTGGGATGATTTTGTCTCCACACATATCAATCCAGTGGCGCCTTCTTCAATCGGTGCAGCATTCCATGCATCTGATGTATGGATCAGTTTAGCTCGACATGATGCATTCAGTGAAGGCATTGTTGCAAGTTTCATCGTGTTATACATGTTCATTTGGATATGTATCCTCATTGGGAGTGGATGGGATCTTCGTCTGGCTGCTGTCGTGACTCTCTCCTCTATTGGACTCTTTCTCCTGTGCTTTGGATTGTTTTATCAATCGGATATGTCGTTGGGTATCGTTGAATTTATCTTGGCACAAATCATCATTGCCTTGGGCATGCATCCATTGTTGTATTTAGGTCGTGCTTATGCGATCAGTCCATTCCGATCAAGATTTGGACGAGCACGGCATGCGCTCATCGAATGGGGCCCAAGTATCATTTCGGCATTCATCGCCATGTTCTTATCGAATTTCGCCTTGATGTTTGCCACCATTAGTGTACTGTCGACAGCCGGATCAATGTTGGCATTGATGTCCGTCGTTTCTTTACTCTTCATCCTCACGTTCTACATTCCATTGTTGCAAAGCGCTGGCCCCGTGGCACAGGATCCCAATGGCCAGACATTGACTGCACGCAAGGCAGCGAGGAGAGTAGCGGAGAAGAAAGTGGCCCAAGCAGCTGCTGCGGCAATTCAAGCTAAACGGAACAGCGCACAACCTCAACAACTACAATCATTGACCTCGTTCCTCAATGAAGCGGCGGCGGATCCATCGTTGGCTGGAAGCAACCATCAACCCAGCATCGAAAGGAATCGCCCCATTTCCAACACCGACGCCAATGCCAACGCCAACGACGCCAAGCCTGTCTCTCCATCACTTGCGCTTCGTGGTGGAGCTGGATTCGGCGCACTCGATACAGGAAGCTCACCTGCAGCATCAACATCATCTCCCGTGCCCCCATCTGCTCCAGTTCCATCCAATGCTGGCACTGCTGTGAACACCGCTGCTGCATCTGTAGCACCAGTCACCGACTCTGACCAAGGCGCCACTAACAATCCCACCACTGTCACTGGCACTGCACCCATGCCATTCCATCCATCCGACCTATCTTCTGTTAAAGCTCGTCCTGCTCGTCACTCCCGCTCAGATGCAGCCATGCGCGCACCCAATCCATTAGCCAACCTCTCCGGAGCCATACATGCATCCAATACTGCAGCGGATGACGGGAAGTCTGACAACATCGCCATGTTTGACTCGAGTGAGGAAGATGATGAGGATGGTAGCGCATTCAGTGCAGATGCGATGGGTAAGACGGATTCGGCTGGAGGCCAGAGACAGGCCACTGCTTCGAGAGTAGAAGTACCAACCACCACAAGCGCAACAACAGCAGGTTCGGTTCAACGTCAACCAGCAGCCAAGCCCACTCCCATCCCTCAATCCAGTGTAGCGCCGCCCAAGCCGCTCAAACCTACGAACTTCAATGATTGGGATGAAGCGCCATTGGATCAGCAAGAGACACCGCAACAGTCAGCACTGTCAGTCAATGGAGGTCGTTCAGCTCGCTCAATCCTCTCGCCTCAGCATGACCGTGCTCCTTCACGCCCTCTCCCACTCATTCAATCATCGTCACCATCCATCAAGCCGGTTCCGCCTCAACCAGCCGAATCGCTCCCCTCCAATCCTGCATCATCGTACGATTGGGATGATGACGATGACGATGACGATGATGATGACAACGGTGACGTGAAGCCGTCACCACCGATTCCACCACCAAGACCAACTCGAACAAGCTTCAGTCAACCCGCACCACCATCCCTGCCACCACCATTATCATTGGCTGCGGCGCCTTTGCCTCCGCTCACCAAAGCCAAGCCTCTGTTATCACCTCTCGCGGGTAGTCGTGCACTTGGCAGCAGGCCGCTCCCCGCTCCTCCTGCTCGACTCTCACAATCTTCCCTACCCCTACCATTACCCTCTCGACTCCCTGCTGCTACATTGGCTGCAGTGGCACTTCCTAGCGCATCGCGCGCTGCATCATCCAGTGGCGCGTTAGGAGTGCTGCAGGGACGCGGATCGACGGTAAGAAAGGGCAATGCTCAGAATGAGCAGGAGGATGATGACGATGATGATATGGAGCTTGACATCTCAACGAATCACGCTCGTGCACAACATGGGAAGAGCCGACTGAGCAACTTTGACGATGATGATGACGATGCAGAAATTGAATGGGACTGAAGCATGCCAAACACATGTCATTGAACAACGCCATATGCATGTCACACTTGATATTGGAACTGCTGTGTGGACAGTCCACTTTTTTTTTGATAGTTAACGTTGCCCGATGTACACCAGCGAACAATCGGCGCGGGCCCCATGATATTGGCCCGAACTCTAAATTCCGTAACACTTTTATCCAATTTAATCGATATACAGCGTTAGCACTCTTACT
>Ga0256777_1000166_pt1 | contig 13896 bp, 11 predicted proteins | sample MC6MC0928MT_FD_186042 | JGI IMG/M metagenome (GOLD analysis project Ga0256777, IMG submission 186042) | Metatranscriptome of enriched soil aggregate microbial communities from Iowa State University, Ames, United States - MC6-MC0928-MT... | ecosystem: Environmental > Terrestrial > Soil >... | reverse complement strand
GTCGATTCGGTGACGGCGGGCGAGGAGAATATCCAGTCGCTGCTGACAGAGCTGGATTCGATATTGCCGGTAATTAGCACGACACCTGACTGGCCGGCCATATGGTCGCTGCTTGAGGAGCAGATGGCCTGCACTCGCGAATTCCAACTGGGACGGTCATTCCAGCCGAGCGAGCAACCACTCAGCGAGACGGATCTTCTGGAGGACTTGCTGCACTTTGCCTATCAGTTGCCCGTTGCCGAGGTTCAGCGACACGCACGCAACTGCACTCTGCGCTTGGCAGGCCAAGCAGGACATGGTCAAGCTTTATTCAAGTCTCTTATGCGGCGACTTCTGACCGGCGATTTTGATGCCCCCCTGCGCGCGCTCGGAACGCTGCTGGCTGTTGACAGCGCGGGCCTCATATCCGAGCTGGGCACTGCCGTGGCTGCGTTGGTCAATCACCGCGATGTATGTGTAGCAGAGTCAGCCGCGATCTTGTCACATCGGTGGGGGGTGACAGTCTCAATGGACGCGAAGCCACTGCCGCTCTTCTATAGCCTCGAACTGAAGTTCCCCTCGGAGGGCGACAATGCCTTCAAGGACGAGAGAACTGGTGCAATGCGAGTCGAGTCGTCGCTTGGCTGGACCGAGATGCTGCGCTCCACAGCAAGGCACCTTGCGCAGGCGACAGGTATCGACGAGATGACAATCCGCCAGCGCGCGGCGATGTTCATCCAAGATTGGGGCGGACTTGAGGCATTCGGGCCTTCTGGTGTCAAAAGGCTAGAGGCTCAGCTTCGCGCCCTCGAAATGCAGATCACATACCTGAAGCCTCATGCCTATATTGCGATTGCCGCCCTTCGCCACGTTGCGGGAGAACTGCGGCTGGCGGGCAGGCTAAACGGCCGCGACAGGCCGACGCTGTTGGAGCGTTTGGGTTGCCCCCTGCCGCCTCGGCCTCTGACGTTCCCGCAAGCGCGCCCCGAATGGATCCGCATGCCGCTGCTCGACCGACACGCCGGTTGGTCCGAGCGAGAGAAGAAGTGGGTTGACGAGGTCGACAGCGACGTTGCGTCCTTCCCGGCACACCAGGACGGCCAAGTCGTGGCGGAGGTGTCGCGTATCAAAATCTTCAAGCCGCGCTTGTCAGAGCATCGTCTCTATCGATTTCGAGCACCATCGGCACATACTGACGGGGAAGACTTCGACCAGTGCTATGAAACGTTGCCCCTCGCGGTCTGGCTGGGCCAGCACGTCGCCCTCGACGATGAGCTGGCTCCAACGCTGGTAAGACGAATTGTTTGTTCCGTGGACATGGGCTTTGATGTAGCGGCCTATCCGTTCGCGTTGTGCCCGAACTGGGTGATGAGGCTTCGTTGGCGCATGCACAACGAAGAGCCGAGCGTCTTCCTCAACGCGGGCGGGGAGGTCGTCGCAAAGCTCTATTGGTGGCGTGACGCCGGCCCGGTTGACATCGATGCGGAGGCTATGTGGGGCGAAGGTTGCTACCTAGTTCTGACGCCACCAGGCCTCGAACAGCTCGCAGCTACGCGCGGGAAGCTGGACCTCGCCATCAACGTATTTGCAAGCAGGCAGATCAATCAGCCCAGCCACTACGGGAAATCTCTCCTAAAGACGGCGAAGAACAGCTATTCGGTTTAGGCTGTCCTCATACAGCTGCGATGTCAGACGAGAGAGCCCAGGCCGACGATGGCCTATCGCACTCATACTGGGTTACCCGAAAGGGCCCCTAGCGTCCTGATTGCGCGACCGTGGCCAGCTGCTGAGTGGTGATCTGCCCGATGATCTGGCAATCCACTCATTGTTGGCGGTTTTGAATTCAGACGGTCAGTGCAAAGGTTTTGCGCGGCGGGGGAGGGGGCGACCTGGCTTGGATACGCTACGCCGATTCATTGGATTTGGTTCGAAGCCCACACTTATCTGCGAATATGTTAGCTCGCGTTGGATCGTCGGATGTGACGAAGTGGAGTACGCGTATAGTGCTCTGCTTGCCATCGGAGTGATAGGTGTACGGCCTTGAACCTGATGTCTGGCCACAGAAGCACTTCAGAACAAAGGCTCTTCATTTGGCTTTTGGGAACAATAGTTGGAGTTTGGTACAGACGATGAAAACGAGTACTCAGCTTCGCGTAGACAATCACTACGTGCCCCAACTCTATCTGAAGCAATGGGCGAAGAACGGGAAGATCCCCACCTATCGGCTCTTAGTGCCGAAAAACGAGGCTCCTCTATGGAAGGACCATTCCCTTCGAGGCATAGCCTATCATCAGCACTTGTACACATACGTGGCCGGTCAAGAAGAGACAGATGAGCTTGAGCATTGGCTGAGCAAGCAGTTCGAGGATCCAGCACAAGAAGCTATTCGCCTTGTGGTCAATGACGAACGAATGTCTCCAGAGCATTGGAGGAGATTGATTCGATTTGCGGTTGCGCAAGATGTCCGCACGCCAGCGAGCCTGCGCGCTTTTCTTGCTAGACACCGCGACTCGATGCAAGGGCTTTTGAATCAGACGGTGGAGTCGTCCGTCAAATACCTGGAAGCCGCAGTCAAAGCCGGAATCAAGTTGCCGGAGCGGGCACCAGATTGGGAGCCTACGGAGTCCTTCCCGGTCAAAATCTCAGTGGTTCGAAACCCGGAAGGAGATGGCACTATCGAAACGAGGACTATCCTAGGGCGGCGTTTGTGGCTGTGGAGTGTGCGGCATGTGTTGACGGAAACCATCACAAAGATCACCAATCAACGATGGACGATTGTGCATGCCCCCGCGGGCGTATCGTGGCCGACCTCAGATAACCCTCTAATTAGACTCAACTACAGTGGTCCGGCCAGTTATAGCTTTGGCGGAGGGTGGGGTGTCGACAACGTCGATATCCTGATGCCCATCAGCCCGACACACCTGCTCCATAATTGCATAGGCCGGAGAAGCTGGCCGAGAGGTACGGTGCTCGACCAGGCGACCGCACAGTTTCTACGAAAGGTCATCATTGAGCATGCAGACCGCTATGTGTTCGACATAAGCAAGAGTGACGTCCAGAAGATTCGCCGGAGAACTGTTAATTTGGCGGCCTACAACGAGGAGCGGGCTATTTGGCAAAACTGGGGTAAGGAACAAGGTGCAGCTGAGGCAGAGCTATTCTAGTTTTGCTGCCTGGCGGCCGCCTTTTGGACGCGTGGGCGACCAGTGCTGCGATCTCAGTCGCGCGGCCGTTGGACGACGATTGCTTTAGCCGAAATTCTAGTTAGGTTGTGATTCTTCAAGAGAGACTGAATACAACAAAGTGGCCGCATGTGCAACCGACGAAACGACGACTTGTCCGGACCACGTTATGAGATCGTTGTAGAGTTCGCTTCACGGGAGAGGATTGAGTGTCGTCGCCCTTGAGCCTACTGTATTCATAGAGCGTTCCGTCATGTGTACCACGTCATGCCGTCCGCACAACCTCTCGGCTGTTGGTCTCAGAGAGACGCGCAGTCGCTTGGCGCGTGAGACCTTCCTGACCTTCCCCCGCAAATTGGACAGTTCAAAGCCGGGGAGTAGCTGGCTATGAGCCGGCGGACGTTTAGAACGTCTACGACACCAGGTAGGCACTCAGCAGATCTGGCGGGACGTTTGGCAGCAATGCCTCAATGGGAGAAAGTTTGTAGGTATAGGAATCGGGGTTATGGCCATTCACCGAAAACCCTGATGCCCGTATCCCGGCCCAAAACAACGCAAGATTCTTGTCTCCCGTGCACAACATGATCTGCTCCTGCGGAAAAAGGGCATACAAATTGATTAGCAACTCCAGAGCTCGAAAGTCAGCCAGAGCGTTGTAGGCATCCTGCTTGGAGTATTTTGCGGACGGTTTGATGATGCGTTTGGCTGGGCCTGCCCCATTTTTCACGCAGACAATGCTCAGCGCCGCAAGCACCACCAGCGTGTTCCGCTGCAGACCGCAGGTCTGAGCGATATCAAGCACCTGCTGCAAAACCTCGGAGCGTCGGGTAGCGCTGATTGGCGATTGCAGGATGGGAGCCAGTTGACGCAGGAACTGCATCTTGCGCTCAGTGCTCTCGCGCAGTTCATCCAGAATGCCAATCAAGCCCACAACCGCGGCGTCCGGGGTGAGTTGGGCTTGCGGCAGCGCAGTGCGGATCTTCCGGCAGGCTTCGGCCCATTGCTCCTCGACCTCGCAGGGCGCGGGAAGTTGTCGGCAATTTCCCTCTAAGGCGAACAACCCGGGATTGATCCGAACGGGCTTGTCTTGGAAAAGGTCGAGAAAGTCATCCCCGGCACGGATTTTCTGACCATCTTGGTAGCGTGAGGCGAGATCGCTGATGGTGCAGCGATCAGGCATGACAACCATGTTTGAGCGTAAGGCTAGGCCGGATGGCAGCCAGCCACCACGGACCAGGCCAATCGACTTGTTCGTGTAGGGACTGCTAAGTGTTGTCTGAATGCTTGCGGCGGCTTCTACCGACAGTTCTGGGATGTTGCTTGCAACGATGCGGGCGTTGGACAAGTTCAACGGAATGCTGATCGGGCCATCGAGCTTCATACCATCAAGGTCCGAATACCGGAGCGGCGTCAGATCAACGCCGGCAAAGGAGGCCTCTCGCCCCGTATACGCACCGTCGGCGTCCTGCTCCTTGAAAGTCCAGCAGCCGGTTGCTTGGGACTCAAGGTGATTGGCCATGGCTATTGCGCATCCTGAGGTGGTTGAAAGTCGTGCTGGCAGAACTCATTGCAGAGGGCCTCTACCGAGGCCCTTCCACCGCAGTAGCCTTCTTCATCGGGTGAACGTATTATGACTCTCTGCTTTGGCCGCTGATCGAAGGAGGTGGCGGAATATGGGCGGCCCCACCACCGGGTGCTTCGCCGTTGTTTATCCAGCCCAGGCCAGTGGCTGGACGGTGCCCCATGAGCTTGTAGCGATTCGAACGCGAGAAAAATTCGAGAGTCGAGGTAGACGTTTTGGGAGCGTTGACCGCAATCCATTGTTTGGTGCCAAGGCTCCAACGACTGTCGATGGAAAACAAATTCGCGTGTGTCTCTTCCGCGCTCAGCCCCAATAGATTCTTGAACTCGCATTGATGGCCGATGCGCAGGTTGCCCGGCGAGTGGTCGTACATTCCAACCTCGATAATCCATGCGTCGCCCGCTGACAGAAAAGCGAGATTGCGCAGCTTGGTTGTGTACGCGTCCACGTCAATTTTCCAATAGGTCCGTGCAGCCAGAATGACCGTCAATTCGCCTTTATGCTCGCCGATGAATTGAACACCGGGGAGCATTCCCACCATCAGCATTTCTTCCAGGACGTGAATGATGCGAGTGTCATGGTCGTCATCCCATATCACCGCGAAATCATGCACATGAGGGAGTACCGTGGGTTGTTGTTCCACATCACGCGCATCTACGGCGCGGAAGACCGAGTAGTGGAAGTGACCGTTGCGGGCGGCCAGCTGTTCATCGTATCGACATTGAAACAGGGTCGAATACTGGGGGAGAGAGTCGGACATAGAATTACTCCAATTTTCGTTGGATAAAAGTGGATTCCTCCACTGGACCGAGGCAGCTTTCGGCCACTTCGGGGATCATGGTAAGCGTAGCACGTGGACCAGTTTCCAGGCCGTACAACCGGAGCCGAGACGCCACAATGTGCGGGCGATGTCAGTCAGGTGGCGCCGGGCGCCCTTTGCCCCCCTGTGCGCGCTGCGTCGTTTCAAGATTCATGCCTTGATGATTAGGCTGGTTTCAAGCAGCGCCAGCGCCAGGCTGCCGGCGATATCCGCCCGGATGAGTCGTTTACGCGCCTGTGCTCCGGTCTCTCGCGCCAGCAGGCGGCGGCGCATAGCTGTGCAGGCTTGACGAGCAAAAGCATCACGGGCAGAGGCCCAGGGGATTCGACAGGGATGCCGCCATTGAGGCGGCCATCCTTGTTTTCGGTGGATTTGTAGCTCGCAACATAATAGTTGGCTACAAATCAATCGGATATCATCCCGCCATCAGGAGAACAGGAGGGATTCGAAGTGCCGCACCAGGTTGCACCATGGCCCGAGATTGCCGAACAGTACCACCGTGGCACGATTCTGCTAGGTAACGGAGCGAGCATTGCCGTGTCGCGCCGCTTTGCTTATGGCTCATTGCTCGAATACGCAAAGAAAAACGACCTGCTGACCGAAGATGTGGGTCTTCTCTTCGATTTTTTCAAAACGGAAGACTTCGAGCTGATCCTGCGATTGGTTTGGCAGGCCACAAACGTCAACAAGTCGTTGCGGATTTCCGACGAGCGTACGCGGGGAGCTTACCTGCACGTTCGAGACTGTTTGATTGAGGCCGTTCGAGCGGTCCATCCCGAGCACGGCGAGGTGCAAGCCTTTCTTCCGCTCATGTACCAGTTCCTCAAGTCGTTCGATACGGTCCTGTCGCTCAATTACGATCTTCTGGTCTACTGGACGATGACCTATGGGCTTAACGTTGAGGATCATCATCGCTTCAAAGATTGCTTCCTCGGAAACCGAAGATTCGATGATGACTGGGAGAGGTACCGGCAACTCTACACTGAGAGAGCTAACACGCTGGTGTTCTATCCTCATGGCAGTCTTGCACTTTGCCGCGATGCCGTGGAGCAGGAGTTCAAGATCCATGCCGGCGGAGGCGGTCTGCTGGAGGCGATCCTGGACGAGTGGCGAAGCGAACGCGTTGTCCCGCTGTTTGTCAGCGAGGGGACGAAGTCGCAGAAGGTTTCATCAATCCAGAGCAGCTATTACCTCTCGACGGTGTATCGGGAGGTGCTGACGTCGCGACGGCAGGCATTGACCCTATTCGGTTGGGGTATTGGCGAGCATGACCGGCATTTGCTCCAGCGCATGTGCGACACCGGCATTCAGCGGGTTGCGGTATCGGTGTTTCGCAAGGATCAGGCCTACTGCAATTACGCCTACCAGACGATTCGAGATGACCTGGGGCCGGTCCAGGTAGATTTCTTCGACTGCGAAAGCCCTGGTTGCTGGATTCACCCGATGCCAGAGCAAGATTGAAGAACGTGGGCTGCGACGCTCTGGCCAAGTTTGGCAGAAGGGCCGTCCCACAAGCCGAACGGATCCAGACTTGGAAAGCACATCTTACGGTCTGGCACTACGCGTACCGGCGGCCGACCGTCGGTGCTGTCTGCACCATCCATGGTCGACGAACGCTGATTTCGGCCCATTCCCCCGCTTTGACCGTCGATGCAACCCGGCCAATCAGCTTTTTCAAGTTGTCGAAGGTCACTGACTCAATGGCCGAGCGCTTGCGCAGACCAGGCATGGTGCGGTCAAGGCGTGGTAGCAGCTCCGGGGTTTCGCGCTACCGTTCATCTTGAGCAAAGCCCGGATCAAAGCATGCTTGGTCGGGTCCCTGTGTCAGTCTGGCACTCGCTGGCCGCTGTTGCCTAGGTTGACCGCTACGATGTTGTACTCGCTGGTCAAGCGGGTGGGGCGCTTCTGCTTGCGATGGGCGCGGGGATTGGTGTCCTTGGCCAGCAGGGGCGCGAGGTCCGTCCCGCAGGGAGAGTTCCGAGTAGACGCCTAGCGACATCCGCTTTTGATTGCCGTGTTACTAGTAGCGGAAATGCTAGGATTTGGCCCCACCTGGCGCTACAGCCAGTGCGAGTTCATTTTCGGAGCCGTTCTCGTGAACAAGGTCCGGGCACGGGTTGCCGGCGGTCGGATGATGCCCGTGGGCGTCCTGACGCTAGTTTGGATCGATCGATGCAAGCCGCAAAGAATTCCAAGCTCAATGAATTTTTTACCGGAAAATTCCAGACTCAATGACTCACCGGTTCCACTCTCAATGGTGGAAGTTTTCTAAGTCATTGTTTTTAATGACGCGTCATTTCAAACTCAGTGGGCTTCGACATCGGGGACGCACCCCCCTGTCGAAATTCATCTAACTCGGGATTTACGTCATCCAGTTTGGGAATCGATAATTTTCGATATACAAGCGCTGGCACGGCCTCCAGCCCGATTTCACCCCTGAAGGTCCGATTTCCTGAGTCACCACAGTAGGGCGATCTGCCGTTCTCCCCGGTATGGTGCCTTTGCCTGCGGCTAGCACTGCGACGTGTCAAACGACGCCCGCCAGGACCTGCTTTGGCCGTGTACGCCAAATACCGCTGCCAAACCACGGTAGCTCTCTATCTGGTCTGCTATTGGACGACGGGCCGCTTCCGACCCAAAGCGGTCAGTTGCAAAAAAAGAAAAGCGGACGGTCAGATGGGATTAACGCTTGAGTAAATGGCTGGAATCCGCACGACGGGCCGACTTCAGCATGAAAAAATATTCATACGCTCAACTGGACAACAAGATCTGCGAGATCTTCGGCCGGAATGGTATCCAGATCCATGAGGTCGTATAGTGCAAGACCAATACCCTGCACTCTCGCCATACCGGGATTTACATCGGTAATTCCCAAGGTGTGCTGCCCTTCAAAAATTATTATTCCGTCCTTATCCAAGGAATAAGCTTCTTGAACAACCACGACCTGTTTGAATGTTCGTTGGCTATCTCTGAAGTTGTTCGTCCGAAGCTGATACTTATCTTTGTTTCGAAAAATGCTTAGAAGGCATAGCTGACTGTACGTCAGGCCATTGGCAATGCTGATAAGCCTATTTGCCTGATGCTTATCGACCTCAGTGGTGAAGCTGATGTTCGCAAATAAATTTCCTAAGTAGATTGCCTTTTTTTCCTCGTGTGAATTCTTTGAGGCAAGTAGGCATCCCTCGAATATCTCCTCTGCTTCGCTCCTCTCCCCATCGAAGAAGCCATCCGCCCTCGCCTTTCGGCCTGCCTGTTGCAGAGCTTCAATCTTGAGGATGGCGCTCTGAGCCGCGGCACCGATGCGAGTTTGCTCACGCTCGGACAATACCCTGCTCGCAACTTCAGACAAGGTATGATCGATTACCACGCCCAAGGCGCCAGCGGCTGCTGCAGCTCCTGGCCCTCCGGCAAGAAAGCCCACGGCGGCGCCTACAGATGCCCCTGTTATCCCGGCACCTTTTTTTACTACGTCTAAAATCTTCCGCTTATCCATTGCACGTATAGCTTCACAATTAGGGTGAAAAAATTCTGCCTATCCTTGCGGATTGCGTGCATAACTTGGGTGCATGAATGCTCTGAAGCCCGCGCCAATGCTGGAATCGCGCATAAACTACCAAGATTAGGCGGCAAATAATAATCCGTGAAAGGTAGACAGTTTCAACGACGCACGAGTGTATGGCCAAGTTTGCAACTACGCAAAGGACTTTCGGCTGCCTCGTCCATTGAAGGTCCGCTTTGGGCTCTGCTCGTGAATTGCTACTTCTAGCCGCGAGCAGTCGTTCGTGAGCGGCCGCTTCCTACCGATTCTGTTGAAAAACTCGATGTCAGCGCTCCTCGCGCCGAGATCGAAAATTCGACCTCGCAGATCGACCCAGGATCAACGATCTCATCCGGGGCAAGGGGTGAAGCACCCTCAAGAACATGGGCGAACGACATATGGAGGAGTTTTTCAACAGAATCTACCCATAGGGGACATTCACTACGCGGTCGCGTTACACGTCGTTCTGAGTAGTTGTCACTTTTCTGTCTAGCGGTAATCTCGAAGCAGCGATTCGTCCGTCAACGAGCAAGGCTCGGTTTGCGGCGATTAACTCGGGGGAGCGGAGGCTAGGTTCTACGCGCTCTCCATTCACAACTGCCAACTGAACCGCGAAGGCGTGAGGGTTGACCGTTGCACGGTCGAACGCTTGATGCGCGCCCAGGGCCTGCAAGGCGTGCGGCGTGCCAAGCGGTTGCGCACCACCGTCCCCGACGATGCTGCCGTGCGGTCGCTGGATCGCGTCAACCGGCAGTTCTGGCCGGAGAGGCCAAATCAGCTCTGGGTCTCGGACTACACCTACGTCTCGACTTGGCAGGGCTGGATGTATGTGGCCTTCGTCGTCGATGTCTACGCCCGACGCATCGTCGGCTGGCGCGTGAGCAGTCCATGACGACAGCCTTCGTGCTCTATGCGTTGGAGCAGGCGTTATGCGCGCCATCCCGGCAATGACGATTCTCTGACCCATCAGTCCGATAGGGGATCGCAATACGTGAGCATCCGATATAGCGAACGGCTGGCCGAGGCCAGCAGCGAGTCCTCGGTCGGCAGCCCTCGCGACAGCTACGACAACGCCTTGGCCGAGACGACCAACGGCCTGTACAAAGCCGAACTGATCCACCGTCGTGCGCCCTGGAAAAGCCGGGCGTCGCGCTGGCCACCCTGGAGTGGTTCGCCTAGTTCAACCTAAACGCCTGCACTCCTCGATCGGCTCTATTCCGCCCGCCGAGGATGAGGGAAGCTACTACATCTAACTCGCAGAACCGCCGACGAGGCCGTTTTACTTTAACCAATCAGCCTCGATACCCGGGGCGGTTCACTATGTGCCGCCGACGCCAGCGTCGGTTAACTGCTTGGTTGCTGGTCGAGCGGTAGCGCGAACGGCGTCCAATGTGGACGGATTGCACATAAAGGCCAATATCGCCCTTGGTCATATTCCGCATACGATTGCCCGGAGCTCCAATCGGAGATCGATCGTGTCCGCAGTACGAGCGTCAAGATACTACGACAGCGGTGTTTCGACCGTAGCGGCGATCAATGTCGAGCTTTGCGAAATATGGCACCGCGTCACTCGCGACGTCTAAGATCATTCCCATGAGCCATGTAGAGGCAGATGTTATGAACTACGTAGATGAGCTTAAGCGGTTAATCAGTGTGCGACGACTTACGTTTCAGAATCCCAAATTTCAAGATGCACTACTCGGCAGTACAGTATCCGTGAACCTCCAGGCCTTGGTAGTGCATCTATGTTCATTAGCCGAGATAGAAGTTAGCTCTGTGGTCCGGCCAGCACGAGGGCACCCGGAGGGACTCGCGATTGACGTGGGAAACGAGAAGGTCGCTCAGGTACTACTGCCAAGCATTGCTACTGACGCTGAAGTGAAGCGGTTGAAAGTCGATCAGATAATTTTTGATGCTCGGGAAGTAAGCAGAGATAACGACCCCAATCTCTGGAACTACAATGGTGGCCGCAAAGCAGCCTACAAAGAGGCCGACTTGAAGAATCACCGAAATCATATCCACTTCGCCGTAATGTCATCGTTCTCATAAGGCGATTTTCTGCATTTTGGTTAATTTTCTTGGCAGCCCAGCTTTCAAAGTCCCTCGCTGCTAGGATTGGGCGCATCGCTAAATTCACTTCGATGGTCACATGGTTAGCCGACCGACGAGAAAAGATAGGTGAGGAGGTGGTCATGCGTGCAATTTACTGGGTAGCGCTTACTGCCGTATTGAACTGCTCATTCGCTGAAGCTGTACAGCCGGATTATGGAGCATGGCGAAAAGCTAATCCCTCTGGCGACTGGACTCGCGAGGCCGAATCCGCAGTCGCGGCTGTTGGTCTGCCCGCAATGCAGCCATCTGACGTCAGAGATTTCTGTCCTAATTACGACAACGCAAACGAGATCGAGCGGACCCGCTTTTGGGCGGGACTGCTATCTATCATGGCGGCGCGGGAAAGCAACTTTAATCCCGGTGCGACATATGTGGAGGACATTTATGACATGGCAGGCGCGAAGGTCGTTAGCCGCGGCTTATTGCAAATTTCGCAGGAGAGCGCAAATTCAAAGGCTTATTCGTGCGACATTGCGCATGCCCAGGATCTACACGAGCCCTCTGTAAACCTGCGCTGCGGTGCGAAAATTATGGCGCATTGGGTTAGCCACGATGGCCGTATCGCGGCACATTCAGAGCCGCCCCGTGGTGGCGCTCGGTACTGGTCCGTACTGCGAGGCTGGCGCAACCACCTGCCTCAGATTGTCAAGTTCACGTCAGTACTGCCTGGATGTAAAGCCGACGACCACTGAGAACAAAGAGAGTTCTGGAGCCGTTCGAGGCCGTTTGGCAACGGGTTTAAGACGTCACTTAGCTTCGTCGCTCAAACCAGAAATCACGGGCCTTCCGACTTTGACACACATTTGCAATTGGGACTCGCCCGCCCCTTTTTCTAATGCCCGGCCCCGTGCTTTATTGAAATCTCTTGTCGCTTCTTAAATACTTTTCCCGCCTGCCGGCACGGCGACGCTGCACCGATCAAACAACCAAACGAGGGTACGTATGCGGAACTGGCAAGGGGTGATAGCAGGGATGGTGGGAATCACGCTGGCCGGCTGCTCCAGCCTGCCGCAGCAGGCCTACCCGGTCTTCGACGTGTCGGGTAGCGACGGTTTCTCGGCCGCCGACATTCATGCGGCGTTCGACATGACCGGGGCCTCGGACATGGAGAAAACCAAGGTTCTGCTCGGCAAGCAGCGCAGCATCTATTGGTATAAGGCCTCGAACGCCCGTACCGGGCTGCTGAACCTGCGCACCACCACCTCGGTCGGCGTGGTCGCGGGCGCCGTGGGCGCCATCATCAGCAACGTGGCCACGGCCGCCTCGGGCGCCGCGCTCGCCCTGGGCTCAACGCTGCTCAGCGACCAGTATTCGCTGGCCGCCCAGGATCCGATCTACAGCGCCGCGGCCACCAGCGTGGGTTGCCTCATCGCCGCGCTCAACGTCAACGGCGCGCCGAGCGCGGACAACATCCTGGTGCCGGCTGCCCAGGATGCGTCCAATCAAGTTCTTGGCAAAGTCCAGTCGGGTCTGGCCAACTTGAAGCCGGCCGCGCCGAACGTGTCCGACCTGATCAACGCCGTCACGCAATGGAAGAACGCCTCGGGAATCGTGGCGGACGCGGCCGGCGTACCCGTCGAAGCGCGCGGTGAGCAGACCGCCCTCACCCAGGCCCAGATCAACATCGTTCTGGCAAACCTCACCAGCTGCGTCGAAACGGGCAAGCTGGCGAGTGCGGCGGCCAGCGGCAAATAGCATGGCGCGGCAGGATTTCCTCGCAGCGCCATGCTACCTTCGTGGATCATGATTTCGGACAGCTTGATGACCGCATAGATTGGGCTGTGATATTTGCCCACCTCTGCAAAATATTATCCAAGCGGGCGAATGTATGCTGCGCCGAGCTGAGAATTCTCATCGAGCCGCCTGCACGGGCTCACCAATCGCGCGGTAAAGCCCAAAGCGAGCGGCCACCGACACGTCCCGGAAAGTGAAGCAAAGGGATCTTGTTCTCGGGCGTCAACGCGAGGCGATGAGGGCCGTTCTAGTTCTCAGTGTTCTTCAACTCGACATACAAGCGGCTGGTGCACCGTTTGGCGATTTGGATGATGTCCGCTCCTGGCCGCTGGCAGACGTTCGTCAACCGCGTCTAGCTCACAGCCGTTGTAGGGTAGGGCAGGCGCACTGGCATGGGAGCTTCGAGATGTGATGGTCCCAATCATCACCCAAGTTCAATGAACTTTCTGGGGAAGAATGCGATGTTCAATGAACCACTGCGGCCAAAGTGAATGAACCAAATTTCGCTAAGTCCATGATTTACAACATGCCGAGTTTCCACCTTCAATGAACTTCGACATGGAGGTCCAATTCGTGTGTCACGCTTGGGGTGATGTCGCTTTAAACCGGCCGTCATCGATGTAGCGCTTGAACACCTGCCACGGGTTCAAGGCATGCGAGAGCCAAAAGTTGCACAACCTTTCGACAACCGGGAAAATCGACCGCTTGGCTCACCCTATCCGTGGCCGCAGACTATTCAGGAGTGAAGGACGTGCGCAACCCCGTTCTCGCGGCAATACCGACCGGCATCATCGAAGGCCGGTGCCGGCAACGCGCTCAAGGCAAGCACGCGATCCTGCATGCTGTAATTTGCGCGGTCCTCGCCAGCGCTCCTTTCCTGCAGATCGGCGCCGCCTATGCCGCCGGCTTCGACTGCAAGGCCGCGAAAACCCATGTCGAACATCTCATC
>Ga0256777_1000163_pt1 | contig 13956 bp, 8 predicted proteins | sample MC6MC0928MT_FD_186042 | JGI IMG/M metagenome (GOLD analysis project Ga0256777, IMG submission 186042) | Metatranscriptome of enriched soil aggregate microbial communities from Iowa State University, Ames, United States - MC6-MC0928-MT... | ecosystem: Environmental > Terrestrial > Soil >... | reverse complement strand
TCATCCACCACGCCAACAATGAGACGAAGCGCACGGACCCGATCATCCGATGACAAAGCAAGTTATGCGAATGCATCGTAAGTGGAGAGAGTAAGATGGCTCGAGGGGGCAGTAAGTTAACATTTCCACATTACTGCTGATGATGTGAGTGCTGATGTTGGTGTGTTGCAGCTGCAGTTGGTGATGAGAGCAATGAAGACTGAAGGCAGCAAGCATCGAATGGATGTCGGCAATGATTCAACAGTGTTGGATGGAGGAAGATGATGAAGATATCGACATGAATGCATATCGGAGATGAGGTGACGATCAAAAATCAATGTTGGATGGGTGGGCGCGATGATGGATCGATGTCTGCATTGTACTTCTCTGGCACCCATTCGTCGACTACTGGATTAACATTGGAAAGATGGAGAATCTGATCGGATGGTGGAGAAGCAACAATGAATGGGTGAAGATGATGCAAGTAATATTGGAGATGGCATCAACTCGGCATGCATGTGCGTGGCACACAGCAGTCAATGTCAGCCAATCCAGATCAACCGTCATCCATGCGCGCACACTGGGCATCGCGCGACATCAGCCCACCCTCGTCATCCTCTCCTTTATGCACGCGGTGTCATGCTCCCAATGCCACACCACGAGTATTGATGATGTCCGTAGCGAGCTTGCTGCAGGATGAGTCAGTGCTGCTCTGCCGACCATGTCACAAGGCAATGTCAAAACAAGTCGCGAGTGATGCCGTTGCTGCCGCTGATCACGATAAGGAGCAAAGCGGCAGTGCTCGTCGCGTCTCATCTCGAGCGCGCCGACCTCACATTGCCAGTGACGATGACGATGCAGTGGAGGCTGCGCGTCAGAAGAATCTCGCCAAGATTATGATGGAGCGAGATCGGATGGATGTCAATGATGCGGAGTGGAGATCCACAACACATTTATGCCTCTTCCACGCATTCTTCCATCCACTGCAACCGTTCAGATCGCTTCGAATTCTCCATCCACATCTTCAATGCATCCATGACGACTACTCTCACCTTACGCTCAATAATTACGCTCAATAATTAGTGATGTGTAATACAAATGTGAATCGTTCATCCTCACTTCATGATCATCCGAATGCATCGATATCAATGATGAGAAGCCGTAACGCACCATGTGATGCGCGGATTGACTGCATGCGGCATATTTCCACATTGATCATGATGGAATGGCACAATTTCGTTCGTTCCTCGCGATCGCCCCAAAGAGCGGATGCAATGCAATCTGCGATGGTTGACTCACGCTGTAGACCCTTGAGGCCGACATGGCCTTTGAATCAGATATCCAATGCATCGTTTAATTCATTCAATTCGTGATCTGCATCCATTTCCATGAAATTGGTATTGTAATCTGATCTACAGTGGACGTCAAAAGTTTGGCCGGAAAATGTTCGCACGTCGTGCTCTCAGAAGATAGTTGAGCAAGCGAGTTTTTCATGATTGTGATAAATGGTGGTCACTTCTTGTGTGTATGATCCAATGAGCCATGCATGGCTGCTTAATACTGGTGCAGTGTTGGTGTTACAAAAAAAGGTCCGCTTGGACAGCATTGCAAATGAATTTCTTATCTTGCATGCCTGTGCGCTTGAGGATTCGGGCAATCTGCATAAACGTCCCTGTAACCAGTAAGTCCACAATGCTTGTAATGTGCCTGAATGAGGGCGGAAGAGATGCGATTCCACTCATCAGCCATGACTTGTTCCATATTTTGAAGCGTTAGTGGACCATGCTTCCGTACCCTTTCTTTCCAATCATGGAACAGCGCATTATCGAGGGGTGACAGACGCTTTGCTGCTTGCGTTGGCATCTTCAACAGTTGCATGACATGGCCACGGCGCTCTTGGAATGCCTCCATGATTCGTGCTTCATTATGAATACGTGAGCGATCCACGACCAAAGTGAGGGGAGGTCTGTCCAGTGCCCACGTCTCTTGACCCAATGTAGATATATTGGGATATGACAGGTTGGCAGAGAAGTGGTGGCAGAGAAGTGATGGCAGACGCACATCTGAACCCTCCATCCAGTGACATCAAGCAACAGCCTCAATCCTTGCCTCCTGTGCCTCGTCTCTCATTACCCAATCGTAATGCTTCCCTTCAGTTCACCAAGACTGCAATGGGTGATGTGAAAGAGCCTCATTCTGGTTGGCAGCATGCTTCAACGTTTGCATCAGATATCGAGTGGCGCTCATCCGTATCGTCACAAGTCGCAACGGCACGTGCACGACTTCAGAGTGGTGCACCAGTCGTGCCACTGAAGAAGACATATCGCCGAAATATGGTGGATGAGGATGAATTTGATTATGTCATCCCCAAACGGCAGGCGATGGATGATGTCTTCTCACCTGCTGCCTATTCGCAGATCATACGCGCAGTAGCACAAAGTGAAAGGTTGGCACTGGAGAGAATGCAAAGGGATGGGATGGTCAACGCACAAGGCGTGATGAGCCACTGTGCTCGACTCAACAAGCAGTCAACCGCCGCTGTCGATGGCCTGCGTGATGAGGAGAAACAAGCATATCCTGCTTCATTGCTCCCACGCTCCATCTCATCATCTCCTCAGCGAGAGCCAGTTATGACGGCGAGGGATGTACCATCGTACACGCAGTCAACTTCATATGGCGGAGCTCCATTGAGCGCGTTGCCTCTACACTTCCGCTCTCACCCATCGTCAAGGTATATCTCTCCCTATCTACTTCCGCGTACATCGGACCGCTCAGATGATTCATTGACGCTTCGTCGCGACGCAGCACATGACGTGAATCAAGTTCCTTCTCGCACATCTGGCACACATTCACATTCCCGCTCGGTCTCGCTTTCTGCTGTCGACAGTGTTGGCAAGTCAAGAGATAAAATGCGTGCTACAGCCACCGATCGTGCACCTCAAACCCATCGAGCTACAACGTCTAGACCAGCGGGAGCGTCAGCTTACTATCCTGCATTTGCAACGCATAGAGACAGGTCTCATGTTCATCCAGCCGGTCGCAATGCATTCATCCACTCCTATCCAACACAGAATGTGCTGTTGAAGTGCCCATTACCTGCTCACATCCCTTCCCAGTCGGCTTCACGTTCCTTTGTCTCTGCTTCAGAAGCGCCGTCGACGAAGAGTACATCGCCAGCCGGTGGATGGATCCGTGATTTGACACAAGATGGAGTGGAACCAAACCCTGGTCCCGGCAGTCGCGAACGCTGCCATTGTCCGTTGATGTTTCAAGAATTGAAAACAGACGAGAGGGACGGCGGAATGGGTAAGCAGATTGACGAGCCATACTTCTGTCACCATCCCGCCTCTCAACACACGGAATCGCCATCATCTGCATCTGCATCACCATTAACGTCATCCAAGAGTCAGTTGTCGCCCGAGAGTGTCGTGTCCCGCCTTCCAAGCTTCTATGTTGGTAACGATCCTGACTCAACCTCCATGAGTACGGGTGTCCTGCAAACCCGTGCGTCAGCAATGGGTGAATGGCGTTATGTTGGACAGTTCGTTGTCGTGCAGGATGCCACTGTTGCGCACCTATGCCACAATTCAATTGGTCATACAAAAGAATGCAAACTCGTCGGAATCCATACTTCGAAGTCGGGCAAGGCGCTCGATGATGAGAAAGCTGAGGATGCGGCGTGGAAGCAGTTGGTTGGTCAGACTGCACAAGCGCGTGAGCGATTGAGCCATGCGCCGAAGCTTGTGTCGCTGGATGAGTTTGTCTGCCCGCATCACATTCTTACACACCAAGGATGTAATTCAAGCAATGCGGCCAGGAGTGATTACAATGCCATCATGCAATCTCAATGCAGTCCTGCCGAAACTGTTCCCTTGGGCGTTGAGGGTTGGTTGTACAAGAGCAATGTCGATAAGAAGTATGACTGCGCGGATGTGGAGCCATATATCACGGATGCGCATGTCAGGTCTCGCCGCTTGTCTACATCGCCAGGTTGGGGTCAACTCTTCGTCAAGACACTCAATGGCAGAACCATCACGCTCGATGTTGACTCTTCCAACTGCACGATCAAGTCCATCAAGATGATGGTTGAAGCTAAGGAGGGTATCGCCATTCACGATCAACGTCTCCGTTTCGCTGGCAAAAAGATATGGAATGATCGGATCCTGTCAGACTACAACATTGTGAAAGGATCCACGTTACATCTCACTTTATCACTTCGTGGTGGCAGTTCCAGTTCTAGCTCGCATCGCTTAGCTGGTTGGACGTGTGCATGTGGCCTCACACATCGGCCAGACGAAGCTTGTCAGCAGTGTGGAGGTCCCCCATCTCGCACGGTAAGGGCCAGGGGAGCCGGTCAGCCCTCAGCATCGTCGTCATCGTCATTCTCCACTTCTGCTTCATCATCATCGTCTTCGTCTCAGCCAAACCCTCAATCTGTGCAATTGAACTCAGCCAGGAGCAATGTCTCTCAGAAGCAAACCAGGAAGCGAGCAAGGCCAAAGGCTTCCACGCTACCCGCCAATTCTGAGCGGTCCGCGAGCTCTGCAGCACGAGGCCCCAAAGCACAGAAGCTGAAGACAGGCGTTAATGCTTCCTCCGCAGTAGCTGGCCGCTCACCATCCGTGCTTCCATCCCTTTATTTCTGTCGATCCAATTTGAAGGGTGCGCTCCGTGGTCCCTACTATCAAGTCTTGGTTGCGCTGAAGCACATGCTTGCCGTAATCTGGAGCAACAAGCAGAACAAGACCCATCACCAGTTTGAGGTGATGCTTGAGGTTGACAAGCTTGGTGCATTGGATGACATCGTGTTCACGTCGCGCACGGACACCGGCGCCACCAGACAGTTTTTGCAGCTCAAGCACAACACCAAGAGAGAGGTATTAACGAAGGGAAGTCTGTTCAACGAAAGTGGCGCAATCAAGCCGTGGCTGTACTTCGATGATTGGTTTCTCTTTGTGTCGGGCCATTTCAAGCAAGTACCGTCTCCACTTCTCCCACTGGACAGCCGAAGCAACTTGTGCGTCTTCTATACCAACCGACCCATGGATGCAGAACTGAGTGATATGTTCTCTGCACCAGACTCGCTGAGTGGTTATCGCTCTCTACGGAAGGAAGTGATCGGTGATCAGAACAATCCGATATGGAACAAGCTTGTGGAACAGTTTGACAAATACTCAACTGTCACCGAACGAGCGCTGCTGATAGCTAAAGAAAAGAAGCGGAAGGAGAAGGAGAAGAAAAAGCACAGGAAGAAACAGAAGAAGCAAAAGGACGACGAAGTGCAAGAAGACGACGGGGTAGAAGGCGACGACGTGAGCTTTGATGACCCCATGTACAAGGCGAACAAGAATAGTCCAACGAAGTATGCCGCTGCGGGATATGTCAACGCCCACGGTGCAATGCCTCGGTCCACGCTGGAAAAACACATGACAAGGTTCTTCTCTACGCACTTCCGTTTGGCAGACAATCAGCCCAGCGCGGATGGCATGGAGGATGTCGTGAGACAGCATCTGAAGTCGTGCTTCCAGGCCATTTCATCTGTCTCCCTTGAACCAGTGTTCATCATGCTTGTGAGCGAAGTGTGGCGTTGGTTTCGCGTGCTACACAGAGCTGAGATATGGACCAACAAGCATGTTCAAGATCATGTTGATCGCATACTGAAGCTGTGTAGCTCGTTGCCTCAACTCGTTGGTGCCAGCCAGCAGTCGTTGACTGACATCGTTGCGTCGCTTGAGAACGCCGGCCAACCATGCATCGGTAGAGAGAAGGTCCTCACTCGGTTAGATGCATCATTGTCGGACGTCAACCATCGTGTCGCGTGTTGGTACGGTGTTGCCGGTGTGGGGAAGAGCAGTTGTCTGGCGCTGTGCTTGCAGCGAAGCACGATCATGAGCAACGGTGAGTATCTCTACTTCCGTACACCGGATGAATTCGTCAACGCTGTTAGCAACCGGTACCCCACCTTTGCCACGACTCCTTGCCTTCGTCTTGTATGTGTGGACGGATTGGATGAGAGTTCATCCCTCAAGCCTCCCCTCGTGGCAGCCTTGACATCCGTTGCCAAGCATAGCCGCTTACTTCTGCTGGCTCGTTGTGAATCTGCTCCTGTGTGGTCCAATGACATCGCCAATGTCCGTCTCCATCTGACCAACATACCTCGATTGTCCCGCGAGGAAATCATCCATCATTTGCGCCAACACGCTCTAACCGACAAGGTCGTGCAGATTGGTGTTCGCTGTCATGCCTTAATGCGGAAGGACGAAAATGGCGTGGAACACCTCAACCTTTGTATGCAAGAGGCTATGTCGATGCCGAGGCCTCTGCTTGAGCTATGCAAGTTAACCGCTAAAGAGGTAGGGACGGTGAGTGCTTCTCCTGCTTCACCTCTTGCTAGCCACTACGTTTACAATTCACTGGAGCCTGGAGTCGTGTATGTTCCTCTTCATGCGCACAGACGCCTTCCCCTGTTCTCTATCAGTACTGTCCTGTTTGATCCATCCTTTCACGGCAGCAAATGCATCGTCAGCGAGGAGAGTGAGGTCTCATCCGTCTTCCAATCCATCAAGAACGAATTGGCTGATAGGCGCGAGAAGCTTGCGAAGGGCGATGACCAACATGGAGGCGAGCCACCGTCGTCTGCTGCAAGCGACAAACATGAGGTGGTAGAAATTCGCGCTACAGAGCTGGACATGCATGTGAGTGACGTGCGCGCTTGTCTGGCGCGTGTATGTGGCAGCAAACAACGGCTGTTCGAGCAAGGCCATCTCACCATCCTTCTCGATCCCACTGCGCGATGTTCCTCTTGGTCGTTGGAGCAGCGGCAGCGTCTCTTTGACACACCACATCTGTTACTGCTCACGTCGGATCGGTCTGTGGTGTCGGAAAGCTCATGTCACGCTTTCAATCGGGTGGAACGCGAAGGTCATTCAGAACACCGTGCTTTGTACACACCCATTCTCTCAGCTACTTTTCGTGTCTTACCACCCGGGGAAGGCTTCACGGCTGATGCAACGGAGTTGGCCCTCATTGGAGAACTGGATCGAGTGCAACGCGACGCTGGCATCACTCTCATCACGGCGGAAGGCGGAGCTGGTAAAAGCACTGTTCTCAAAGTCATTCGCGATCAATTCGCACGGCACACCAATGAAGGGCAATGGCCTGATCCAAGTGGGGATCCACCTCTCCACATGCAGTATTCCCATGCCATCTTCTTGCCATTCCGATCGTTGGCCACCGCAGCCGATATCGGTTCGGGCAGCCGAGATGTCCTCTTGGATGTCGTGTCCAATCATCTCGGTGTCAGCCAAGGCAGTGTGCTGCGTCAGATTGTGGAGTGTGAGTTGCAGCAGCACCGTGTGCTCTTCTTGCTGGACGCATGGGATGAGTTGACCGTGGCAGAACGTGGTCGCTCAGCTCTATCAAACGTACTTAACGCCATCGCACGGTACGGCCATGCAGTCGTCACCACACGCCCATCAGATCAGAGCATTGAAGCGTTGAAAGCAGAAGCTGTGTATGAACTACATCGTTTCAGTATAAAGGATGTGAAAAGTTTCATCCAAGCATTCTACGGATCCTATCAAACAAATGTGCGGATCGTGCCTGAGAATGACCCCATGGAACTGGACGACAGATCAGACAGCATCGGCTCAGGCGGTGAACGAGATGTTATCATCAGGAACTTTACCGAGAAGGTTGTTGCGTTCATCAATCATCACGACGATATATCCGATGCCATTGGACTACCTTTACAATGTTACCTCCTCTGCGAGGCGTTCAAGCCCGCGTTCTTGGTCCGGCTGTATGGTCGACTCACTTCATCTAGCGCCAGTATCACCTACCCATTGGACGGGAGGCTGAGGCGTCATGATTTGTATCGTTCCTTCGTTATTAGTCGTTTGCGCAAGCTTCTATACGTGCGTTTTCGAATGAGTCATGAACTAGATGAACGATTGAATGTGTCACTGGAGCCGGAACCTGCCATCTGCATGGTGAGTCATAAGTATGTGGCTGCACTGCAGGCGGCTGCCTATTCATTCATATTTGAAGGGAGGGCGTCGAAGTTGGAGAATGATTGGTTTGCAGATGATGTACGACAGCTCGATTTGTTGGATGGGCATGGGTTCAAGCATCAAACATATGCTGAGTATTTCGCTGCTCTGTTCCTTGCCCATCGTCTCATGTCCCATCCGCAGCAAACTGTAGCACTGATCTCTGCTCACCGCTATCAAACGCGCTTCTCTCTTGTCTTCGAGTTTCTCGCCGGCGTCACGTCATACGGCGATTCGTTTTGCTCTTACAAACCCTCAGCCTCATGGCATCTGTGGAGTGCGCTGTTGAAGTCACCTCGAGATGTTATTGGCATTGTGAGCCGTAGACTGCTTCGGAACTGCCGACGCCATACGGAGCAAGATGTCTTCGCGCAACTCTTTCCAGATGCATCTGACAGCGCTAGCTCAGTCACAGAGTGCTGGATAACTTCTCAAGAGGACAGTGGTGATGAGGATGACCACCCCGTTCACCGTGACGATGATGATCGCTTTAACTTCTTACGCAGTACCTTGCCCTTTCCACGATCTCGACATTCGGCCGATGGAGTTGGCGACAGCACGAAGCCTGGTGAGTTCAGACCCCCTCAGCTGAACGGGCTGTCCGTGCGGATGCAGGCCGTGACGATCAACGACGTGAAATTGGACGGGCTCAACGAGTCTGGTGTCAAGTCGCTCAAACAATGGCTAATATCTATATCCTGTCTGCGCTCTGCAGCTGGTTTGTTCGTGGTGCAACAGGCCGTTGCCGAACAGCTGGGAGCGGTCGGCCATGCTGACGCAGACGTAGTGCGCGTGCTTGTTGGGCTTCTCACACGAAAGTATATGACAAGCAAAAAGCCCAACTGCAACCCCGAGGCAGGTCCGAACCGAGCCCGCTCGAGCGCATTAGAGAGTCTGGCACTCATCAATGCAACCTGGCCAATGATGACGCACGGTCGCGATCCGGCTGGCATAACAGCACTGCTTGAACAGATTGCCGGATTGGCTAGCAAGCTTTCTGAGATCAACCAGCATCAAATGAAGTGGCTTGCTTCTCTCCCTCCCTTCATCGAACAGCCGCTTCTGCTATTGCAAGCATTGCAGCAGTCAGAAAACGTTGATCTGACGGAGATGCTGAACATCATGCGGCTGATCAACGCTGCTGATACGTTTGACGACGATGTGAAATCCTGGGTGTCCGCTGCTCAGTTGGGCTCTGATGTTGCGTTGCGGCATTTCCTTCTCTACCACTTGGCGACATATTGCGTGGACGAGAGAAGAAAATGGGCCGAGCTCCTCCTCGCTGAAATTTGCAAATCATCTGTCAACGACGTGATCGACTCAGGTAGGTGGATGGATCTGATTCTATCCCGCTTTTGCGTCGCAATCGAGAAGGGGTGGCTTGCGGAGTGGCTCAAGTCGTCGGATAGAGCGGCATGTGTAAGAGTGCTGTCATCAGCACTACTGATGCTTATTGCTGGTCGAACGGCAGGGAAGGGATGGACTCGAACGCGGGCCGCCTCTCTCGTCGTTTCTCTCGCTCGCCTCAAGATTGACCAAGGTGACATGGAAAGGCTGCTCGTTAAACTGCTATCACCCACGCGTGATCACTACTTTTGGGACAGCCATGTCATCTACGAATGTCGCGATGCCTTGCTTCCATTCTACTGGTGCCGCACTTACGCTGACTATGTCGTCTACAAGGCGACAAGGCAAAATTCATGGCAGATGGAGCTCCTTCAGTTGCTCGGCAGTCGGTTCTCCATGCATGATTTCAACGAGCAGCAGCAGTGTTGGCTCGTCGGTGCCATGTTCTCTGTTTTTTCCCACATGTCTCAACCAACGGGTTCCAATCGGAAGAGCTTTGCTGACAAGCAGGTAAAAGATGCGATATCCTACGCATCGGATTGTGACACCTATCTGATCTGCAAGACTGTCGTTGCACAAGAACCCCCACCGGCCGCCATCGGTGCTGACGATCGTGCTGAGTTCGTTGCTGCCTTAACACGCAGTCAAGGCGATGACCGACCGCCGCGCACTGATAGTGACCGTGCACAGTTCATCCGCCAGTGCTTGCAAGCCCAGCAGTGCGCCCTTACTATTCACGACAGTGGTTTCGATGTCCATGTGGCGAGCGAATGTCGATTTGTACCTTGCTCGTCAACATTAGCCCAGTGCCTGGTGGACATCACTCCGGAGCCAGAGCACAATTGGAAACTGATACCAGCTCCACCGGTGGACATGGAAAGTGACTCCAAAATCTTTGCTCTTACGTACGACTGGCGAGACCCAACCACACTCGATGCGCCGCACTCTACTTTGCCGCGGGACCACTCGAGCTAAGTGTTGGAATGTTGCAGTGACGGAGACAAGTTCAACGATGGTCTCATATTGCTACTCTGCCCGTCACCTGCCATCCCTTCACCCCCATGTCCGTGCTCCCTCCCGTTCCCCACTCGAATCCATCCTCCAGTCTGACACTGATATTTCTCCCTCCACATTTGATTACCGCCCGCTCAGCCTGACTGAGTTGAGTCATTCACTCCGATCACATTTTGGCTTGGATAAGTTACGTGTCGCACAATGTGCCGCCATCTCATCCGTGTTGAGGCATCGTGACTGTATGGCGGTGTTGCCGACGGGCCATGGTAAGTCACTGACCTATCAGTTGCCTGCTGTCGCATGGGCGAGGAGGAGGCCTGGGAATATTGTCATCGTCGTGCAACCATTAGTCTCACTCATGAAGGATCAAGTTTCATCCTTACGTGCTCGTGGCATTCCTGCTGCATTGTTGGGTGCAAGTGTTGACGCGAAGGAGCAGCAAACGGTGTATGCGGATTTGCGAAAGCCAGCTGAACCAGCTGAGAAGTCATCACAGCCCTCTGCCTCATCCGGTCCTCCACCTCCACTCTCCCGACTCTGCTTGCTCTACTGTAGTCCTGAACTGTTGTGTTCCCCTCATGGGCGTGAAATCGTTGCTGACTTGGTTCAACAAGATCGGTTGAAGCTCGTTGCGATTGATGAGTTTCACTGTATCAGCCAATGGGGACATCAATTCGGGAGGGACTACCTCGCACTCAGCTTCCTCAGAAAGGGAAACAAACAGCATGTGACCACGCCTTCCGCAACGCTATCGTCCCTGATCGTCGGCGAATGTCCTCAATGTACCAGTTGCACTATCCCTTCCTCTTTGGCTGTGCAGCTACTCGAGCTCGATGTGTAGGAGGAGGATTGTTGCTCGCATGCTGGAATATTGTGTGTTGTCGGCTTTGCCAGCTTTCATCCGTCTGCCGTCAAACCTTACTTCTGGTTCCGCTTCTTCACATCTTGATCTTCTTGTCTTTCATTTGGAGCGACGGGCCCAGGCAAAGGACGGGGTGGAGATGAGGGCCATACGCAAACCACTCGCCGCCATAATGCAGCAACAAAAGAAGCCGCTCAACGCAGGCAAGAAGTATAGAGGAGTATTGCTTGGAGTAGATGATAGTACGCATTCCATCAAGGATCTGCCACTGAGTAAGCGTGAGCTCTCCTACTTGTCATTGCTTGAGGCACTGAAGAAGAATATAGCCGAATGTAGTACAACGGGCACGGATGTATCGCCTCCACTCTCACACACTGCCACGACGATTTGTGCGGCGTTGGAATATGAATCATTCATCAAGCATCATACTGCAACTGCATACTTGGGCTCGATGCGAACTGCGTTGGGTGAGATTCGATCAGCAACGATGAGAAAGCAGAGGTGAAATGGAGAGAGGAAAGAATTGAATGGAAGAAAATTCCATTGAAGGAGGAAGAGGATGAGGATACATCAGACAGTGATGATAGCTCGACAGGCAGCGACAGTGACTCATCGTCAAGCAGCGAGGATGGAGATGATGTGATGCGCTCAAAGCAGCCCTCCTCTTCTTTTTCCACTCCTCCAATACCTTCTCTTGGCTTCACCTCAGCCAGTTCACTTGTCTCATCCTCTCACAGCATTCGTCCTGCTTCATCGTCTCATTTCGCATCGCCATCCTCTCACCGTGGTCAACCCATTCTACCCATGCGATCGAGCCGAACAGTGAAGTAGGATTTTAAATCGACTGGCCCGCTTCCAACTCAATGGCACAACGTGTCTCAGTCGTCCACTGATTTGATCGCTCCCCACTCATCGTCATCTCGCCACATGTTGCGACCTTCGGTCGTTGCATCATCAATTTCGACTTCCACTCCCTCATCATCGTCATGCCCATGCTCATCCTCCTCCTCATTTCGATCTTCCACTGCACTCAACTATGGAGCAAACACTGAAGTTGTCATGTTCTCATCCAGTGCGAGCTGCCAAACAGACAGAGGAGGCATTGGAACAGTTGACAATGCGGCAATGGTATGATCTGTCACACAGAGAGCTCTTCATACCATCATCCTGCATCCTGCATCATCCTCGTCATTTCACTCAAGTCAGACGAAGATGCTTCCATTGGAAGCGAAGAAGCATTCTCGGCGAGCCGACTCGCGATCGGCGTTGGATCATATGAGCCAATAGTGACGGTGGCTCCCGGGCCCCATGCATTCGAATAGGTGCCCACGTTCCGTGCACACCGCTTTCTTCAGGCTGGGATGAGAGATGGAGTCTTTTTTTACTGCCGTCTTCATCTTGATTGACATCGTCAATTGAGAGCAAACTTTCCCGCCTACAATGCCGAGCAGTCCGCCAGCCCGGGGTTAACGCGCAAATACGACATCGCTCTGAGTGTGTGCAGCTGTCAATGTGCGCTAGACCCAAGCACCATCCAATATGGTGTTGATGTAGGCTCGTCGATGCCAATATTGCTGATTGATCGCAGCAAAGCGCCTATCCTTGCCTATCGCGCCAATCTTGTCACAGCAGGTCGGGCGTGGGAAAAATGGTGAACCACGCCATTGACAGCCGTGACATGTACAAAGCTCAACGGGAGTTGCTGCAGCGGAACGGACCCGGGCCCATCAATCCAATCACGTGCACGGCGCATTGAAACACTAAGCTTCACCACAAGCTCCAAATGAAGCCGCAGTCAAGGTCATGGTCAATTTCAGTCTGCAGCTGCCACCCATCCATATATATAGTTTTCCTTACAAGCAGCGTCCAGATTTATGCCTGTGAAGTTGATGTTACCCTCATGCCCACTTCCTATATATCCTAGTATCCTTTTTAGATCCAACAATGTCAATGTCAATGTCAATGTATGTGCACATGGCGGTATCGCTATCCAGCAACACCTCGGCACTTTCAAGTATTCTAACAAGAATGGAGGAACACCACTCAAGCAGCCAGTATGATCATGGTGGAGAGTCAACATTGAAGCAGTCACAATGATGCCGCATCCATCGCCATCCAACGAACCACGATGCACATGTATATGGCCAGGGCTGATAGTCATGAGCACCCGTTATGAATTTAGAAGAACACGGCCCGCAAACTCGAGCGCTGACGCTGGAACCGGGGCTGAAGTATTACCGTAAGTTCAGATTCAATTCGGTCATTGCAACTTGGCCGAATCTTCTGAAACCGCGAGCACGGCAGGCAGAATTTTGTGAATTTTGCTCACAGTCGATCCAGTAAGAATGTTCTGACATTTTGCTTCTAGATCTCTGCAATTCTGACCCTAGAAAATCCAACCCAACGTCGCCATAAACACTATCAGCAAAGCTAACCACGCTGACGAGAAGATATCTAGCGCGATCACATGGACATTAATACCCCAAAAACTTGTAATCGTTGCGAATCAGGGCTCCTTCGTCTGGCAATGCCTTTTCCTCGGAGTTTACACTTTCGGGAAATTATTGGTGAGTAATGGACATGCTCCACCATACTGTTGACTTTGCCGAGCGCCATCGATTCCTTGGTCGCGCATCAGAGGCACAGATTGAGTCATTCCACTTCCAATTCAACTCTCTCTTTCATAAGCAGCATTGCAATCAG
>Ga0256777_1000160_pt1 | contig 14017 bp, 2 predicted proteins | sample MC6MC0928MT_FD_186042 | JGI IMG/M metagenome (GOLD analysis project Ga0256777, IMG submission 186042) | Metatranscriptome of enriched soil aggregate microbial communities from Iowa State University, Ames, United States - MC6-MC0928-MT... | ecosystem: Environmental > Terrestrial > Soil >... | reverse complement strand
TATCGATCCAAGAATGTATGCTGCTTGACAAAGAATATGCAAAAAATGTTCAACGCATTCGATTATTACATGTACAAAACGTTTGTTTTCCAGAGCATGACTGCTGCACACGGCGTCAAGAAGTCTAGAAGTCTAGTTGCGTGAGAAGAGCGACCCCCCGCTTGACCCAATGTTTCTCTTGTTGTTTGGACGTGAGCTGAATGGCCAATACGAAGTTTGTCGAATGTCCCGTGGTGGAGAGAGTTCCCGCTCGCGTACTCGTCTTATACACTGGACATGAGTAGGCCAGCCGATCCGTTGGTAACTTGCGTGTCTCCGTTGGTCTCAGCCAGATGACCGGCATCTCACTGTACAGTTGACGACGGAGTGGCTCAACCAGATGGCCGCCATCATCATCCCAGCGAGCACCCTCCAAGTATAAACCATAGATGTAGCAACCATCCGTGGGTGCCTCCACGCTACAACCGTCACTACTGTTGGTCGCATTGTTTGCATCCTTCGCTTGTTGTGTGACATGTATGTGTGGCATGACTTGGAAGTCAAAGCTGAGTTCATCAATGGCGATCTGATGTGCACGTGCATAGTTCTGCATGGTACCAGTGAGGAAGGATTGTGTGAAGAAGAATCCACTTAGCCAGTAGACGGTTGGTGGCCCATGCTCCAACCAATCAGCAAACAACTTCAATCGACGCTTCAGGTCCTGCACCCATGCACCGAGTGGCTTCAGACTTGGATAGGCAACAACGGACCAGAGCTTGGGTACTTGACCATTGTACATGGAATCACCCATACGCTCCAACTCACTACTCATCACTACCTCACCCTTCAACGCCTTCTGAATATCGATGAGCGAAGACTTGACGGCTGTGAGAAGACGATTGAATCGCACAAGTTCTTGCACCAATACAGTGTTCATGCTATCCTTATAGCTGACGGGGTACTTGCGCTGTGCTGACTCAATATCGAAGTTTGGTGGCAGCTGTGCCTCAATGTCCCTTGCCAATGTTGCAATGGTTGCATCACGACTCAGACCACCAGTGGAGCTCGTACGTGGCTGCAAGGCCAACAATGTCTCAAACATCGCCTGGGACTCCTTGATGGCTGTGGTGGTATTCGCATTCTCATGCAATCCAAACAGGTCGGCATCATCATTTTGAGGGAGATCTTGAATGAGATTCCGATACTCCATCAAGTCGGCGCCTAAATGTGGTGGTCGATACGTCCCAACTGCATCGAATGTATAATCCTCATCCATCACACGTGGAGTGAAGAAGTCGTCGAGTACATGTGTAATGGTGCGTCGATCCCAATCATCGGTGACACGGCCACCATAGTTGAGTTGGCCGATGAGGTATCTCAATGCCTTGATCGGCAGCTCCTTCTCATCCGCGTACATATCGAGGAAGAGTTTGAGTTGTCGCTTACTGATACTTAAATCCTCAGCTGAGAACTCATAGCGAATGTTGTAACCAATACTTCCGAACTTCCTCCTCTCCTGTACGATGGCATGGAAGAGCGACAGTCCGAACAGCAGCCTCTTATGTTCCTCTGGTTGCTTACATTCATCCAAGTATTGTTGATCGATAGCTCGATATGTCGCTGCCAGGTTTGCTTTGATTCCTTTGGGTGGTTCATTCGTGATCTTGACACCATTTTGTAGAATGGCCGCGGGGAAGTGTGGAGAGGGCATCGATGTCAGCCAGAGACGGAAGTCAGTGTTCGTCGTGGTGGGATTAATCTCATCCACTAACTTCTGTAAAATAGGCAACCAACTCACGGCCAAATGACAGTTCTGAAGGAGAATCCAAGTTCCTTTATCAATCGCCTCACGGATTGCACTCTCTGCCAATGGGCCCTGTCCTTGACCCAGCGAGATGGAGAAGAGCCGATCGGGTGTGGAGAATCCAAGCTCATAGGCAAGCTTGTATACATCCTTGACTGGATCCACACCAGGCGAGAGTATGAATATGAGTGGTGAGCATGCATCACTATCACTGTATGCAGTATGCAGGTCGAATGGTGGTGGAGTGATGAACTCCTTTCCAAGCATGGCCGCAACCATCTTCTGAATGGCCTGAGTCATGAAGTCTGGGCGGAAGCATCGAAGGACAAGAAGCTTCTGGAATTGACTCAAGCGCGACTCCCAACTACCAGGCAAGGAACGAGAGACTGGATCATTGCTCTCATAATAATGACGCCAACGACGATGATGAAGCTTGAAATGATTGGAGAAGCCCGCAAAAGCTGACAGCTCAGACAGTTGAACAATCTGCTGCCAGTTGACATCTGGCAACCAGCGTTCATAGGATGCCGTAGCAGGATCAACAGGTGCTGGTGCACTCGCTTCTGTCTCCTCATCTTCCTCTTCCTCCTCATCCTCGTCATCTTCCTCACTCAATACGAATGGTGGTGCATCAGGGTCGATGATGGCTGGATTGGGGTCAAACTTGCGATCGATGGCGCCAACACCACCAGTCAACAAGAATCGCAGCTCATTCGAATCCAATTGCTTTCGCGCACTCAACGTACGCAAGGCAAGCATGAATGAGAAGAGAAGCTTGTCCTTCTCAAACAAGCTTCTGCACACATTCTTATACAGCGATCTCAAGAATTGCTTATCAATATTATTCGTACGCACATGAACATCGAGACTCTTATCAGCATCCTTGATGGCTGCATTGAACATACGATGGAAGTATTCCAAGCTGAATTGATACATTGGATCGACTTGCCCCAGGTCACTGATACAGAAGAATAGATTGGATGAGTTGAATGCAACGGATGCATAGGATGCACGTGTCTTATTGATATTCTCCTCCATCTTCGCTGCCGCTACCACACGTTTCTCAATCAACTTGGCGGCCTGTTTCGACTTCTGCAATGTGACGATGAGATCTTCATCATCCAGAATCTGTCCTTCCACATTCTGCAATCTCTCAAGGATCTTATCCTCAATCAATTGTAGCTGTCTCTGATTCTCCGCATTCTTGAGGATGAGTTCACTGCGCTCCAACTCCAGCTCAGGCTCCTCGGCTGCAACCACGACATTCAACATCTGATCCTCCAAGCCTTCGGGAGTGATCATGAAATTGATCAAAGTGATCTTGGTCACAATCTCGGGTGGATAGTGGGGATTCTGCAGTCGAGTCGTGATGTAGAGCCGGAATGACTCATCGAATGCCAGCACTTCACTTCCAACACGAATCATCTGACGTGCGCCACTCTTGAATGTCTGCTTCAACAACACAGGCTCCAACACATTGTCGAGTGACTCACCAACATTCTCAATGAGCAATGGTAAGCCGACTTGCAGACATGTGGAGAGTGTGCGAAGGAACTGATCATCCGTCTGCTTGATGACTTTGAGTGCACTCTTCTCATCCTCCATCTGCCGAATCCAACGATTGGCTTGACCCTGTGGATCAATCATCAGTGGGTAGCGTCTGGAGTTGGCAGCGATGATGGCATTATCAATGGAGAAGGCATCCTTCGGCAGCTGTTGAATGCCCCATTGTCGAATGGCCACGGGGTCACCCAATACACGTGCGAGACTGAAGTCGGATGCACATGCAATATCCTTACTCTGCAGCAATTCGACCCACTTGTTGACGCATCGATCACGATAGACGGATGTAAACACACCCAAATACGCAATGACACCAGATGAGACGAGAATGTTGCCGACAACATTTTCATAGTCCAATGCGAGTTGTGTGGCGCGCTGGTCCCATCGAACCTTCTCATTCGCCAATCCACCCAACAACTTCTCCGCACGATCGAGACGAGCACTGCACTCGGCCACTTGTGCCTCCAATGACTTCTTCTTCTCATTGACAAGTTGGAATTGTGCATTGAGATCATCGAGCATATCCTGCACCTGTTGCAGCTGTGCCTTCTTTGCCGCCAACTGTTCACTTGCTGCTTGGAGTGAGCTCTGTGCCTTGGCCAATGCCAGCCGTTTCGGCATGACTTGACTGGCGACTCGATCATACACTTCCATGGACAGGACCCATTTACAGAAGCCCTCAGCAGCCTTCGATGCCTTGGCTACTTTGGCTGGTGTGAACTCAGGATTCTTGACGTAGGGTCGAACCTTCTCGATAATACTCTCAGGAATCGAGTCCTTGTCGTATTTTTGAAGCTTCAAGAAGAGTTGCGGGTCATTGAGAAGCTGCGTTTTGGCAGGTGACCAGTAATCATTTTTCCTCTCCTTACCAGCCTCGCCGACTTTCTTTGGTTGCACACCCATCATGATGCACAACGCTTCAATGGTCATGAGTACACCCGGTGTCGGGACCTTCATTGCCTTCAACTCATCCAGGTCACTCTTCTTCAACACTCGCAATGCTTTCATGGCTTGATTCAATGCCGGCATCGCCTCCGCTAATTGAAGCTCACACTCATCCTTGATCTTGGTTGCCGCCTCCGCTTGCTCGTTACATGCACGCTCCTCCTCCGTCACGACTGCTCGCGTCTTGGCTACCTCTGCCGTCCTTGACTCAATGGTGACCATGAGTTCCGCTGTTTCCTTGCTACTCTGAATGAGTTGGGGTTGCAACGCCTCAAGTTCGACTTGCATGGTTTTGACACTGACTTCGGTTTCAGCAATCTTCTTCAATCCAGTACGATAACGTTGCTCCTGCAATTGAATGTTGGTTCGAGTCTGCTCGAACAGTGAACGGAATAATTTGATCAGCTCCAAGTAGGATGTTGGAGTGACATAGTTGTATCGCCGGAGACTCGCCAAGAAGTCCACACTCAACTCACGCACACGCTCCTGCATGTCGACACAAACATCGATGATGCCGCCCTTGACATCCATCTCCAATGGCACATCATCCAAGAATCGCGTGGCGACTTGAATCAATGCCTCACTACTCCACGCATGGAACCAATTGATGTTGCAACAATTGACGAGTGACGGGAATTGACGAAGACGAGTACGGAATGCAGCACCAATGGGAGACATGCAGAGCACAACATGAATATTCGTACGACAGCGCTCAACGAAGTATCCGAATACACTGGCATTGCTATCTGCCTTTCCAGCCTTACGTGCTTCTGGCAAGACCGCCTCAATGATGGGTAAGTAATCCTCTGGTGGGAATAGATTCGGTACTTCACCATTGTTAAGGATGGAGTTGACATCATCCCAGAAGCTCTCATTCTTGAGTTGTGTATCGGTGATGAGGAAGACGAGTGGACGATTATGAATACCGGCCTTACGCAGGATATCACGGAGGTCCTCTCGCCAATCTGCAAGACTGTAATTCTTCGTCACCTCAATTTGGAAGCAATCATAATCCGCGATGAAACTGGCCAACTTCGTCAAGCTCTGACGACCACTGCCACCAACACCAACTAACAATGCATTACCGAATGGCTGGCGAAGGATGCGGGAGATACGAGCAATATGATCAATGGCCGACGTGAACAATACCAATGGCATCTGCGACTTCTCGACTTGATTGTAATCCTCGAGGAATGCCTCCGTCACCTTGGTCAAGTCCGCCATGTCTCTCACCTCCACATATTTGCGAGTGGTCGAACGTGGATTACTGAAGTCGCAGAAGATCTGGCGTCGGTCACCGGGTTTGCCTGTATCAGGGTCAGGTGGGAAGACATCATCCACTTCCATCTTGAAGTGTTCCTTGATCTGTGTATCGGTCACTGTTTGGAACCATTGAATATCCTCCTCATCGACGAGTCGATCACGGAAGACCCGTGCACTCTCATGCGTCCATAATCGGACGAGATCGACTGGCTCCTTCAGCCATGCCCCATCCACACTCATGATGCCCTGGAAGACCTTCGACACATCACGAAGGTTGAAGGTGTAATGAGACTTGGCTGGAGTGGGGAGGAGCTGTGAGGAGATGGTCGTGTAGATCGAGACAGTGGCATCGACCAAGGCCTTGAGTTGGGATCGAACCTTCGCTGAGAATGGCTCCATCCACCATCGCATGATCGTACTGAAGATGCGCTTGAGTGAATTATCATCATATGGTGTGAGACAGATGTTGTTGTAATGTCTGAGGTATCGTGGTGTGACTGGATTGCGTCCTCCGCCTGGTGGGCCCATCGCCGCGACGAATTGTACATCAACAATTTGTGTGAATGTATTCTGCTTCCTGTTATACCATCCACCATAATCCATCCATTGTCTCAATAATTCGATCGGTGGTTGTGCACCATATTGCTCTCTCATCGGCATATTGAGATCATCAACGAAGATGACACAGCGTCTGTTGGGTGGCGGGCCCAGTACTCCCATGCGGCGACGATCCAACTTGCCATCGATGATATCCTGTGTCTGAGCTGCGGATGTGCGAGCACTGAATGCAAGCATGAAGGGGAGATAGATCGAACGATCCAATCCATGCAACAATTTCTGGCTGGCACACACGGACTTGCCTGTACCGGTCGCACCACTCAACAATACATGATGTTGATGTGTGATGAGCACATCGAGCAACCAATTGGTACGTACAGTATCAATGGTTGGAACGATGAGCTCATGGAAGTTGGCACCTTCAGGAATCTTATATGGTGGCTCAATCGTCATCCAGTTGACCCAGCCACCTTTCATGCCATTCGCACGACGATTATACATGAACTCATACACATCCTTGTGATCCTTCTCATGTTCGGGTGCAGGGAAAGAAAGCTTCGCCTGTCGTCCATTGTACTCCTTACGATCGAATGAGAGGATGGAATCGGCGACCGTACCATTGAGTAGATCCTTGAGGAAGGTTGAGAATTTTGCCCGTCCATCGCTGTCCGTACTGGCACCAAGAGACCAGATGAGACTGAAGATGAAGCTGCATTCCAACCATTGAGGACGTTGCTCTGGCTGATCTTCATATTGCTCATCCAATGGTGAGGACTTGGAAGAAGATGCTACAACAGTTGATGTTTCATTGCCATCGGCTGTATTGGCATCCAACTTTGGAATGGTCATCTCATCCTCATCCTTCTTTGCCTCCTCCCTCTCCTTCTCCTTGATGAGAATGATCTTCAGCTCATCGAGAAGACTCTCCAACAATGCGCACAATGAAGATACTAATGCCAGGTCGGATGTTGGAACCATGAATTTACATCGGCGTGCGAGGAACTCCAGACACGGTGGAACGAGCCAATGGAAGAGTGAACGCAGCTCCGACTGGAATGGTTGGAGGAGCGGATGAAGAGTCAATAGCCAACTGTCGCATAATACTTGCCAACCCAAGCTCTCCACATCACAATACACCATACCGCATCGTGATACTGTTGCTGGTGATGCTTGTGAGAGATCCTCCACTTCGAAGACCATACTCATGAATGGGGCCAACTTAATCTGCTCACCGCTGGCAAGGCATAACTTCTTGTTATCATCCAACACAGTGTTCATGTTCTCAATCCATATGGCATCGACCGGTCCATCGAACACCACCCACTGCCATTTCGATCCCTGTGCTGCGACGCAACTTCGCATGACCACTGGCAGGATTCCATCCACCCACTCGGTCGTGGTTGGATTATCCGCACCATACAACTCATGCAAGGCCACACTCTTCGGATTCATATAATGAACATCCACTTGAGCATGATCACCCTTGCCGGCTAAGGCGGACACGGAGCGTTGTAAGACACGAAGAGAGGATGATTTACCCGACATGGTTTGACCAACCAACATGAGACCATGACGTACGAGGAACGTATCATACAACTCGATACACTTGTTGACGAATGATGGTGCAGGTTGCAGCTTGAATTGTTCGATGGTGTTGCGGATGGATTCCTCCAATTCACCACGATCATTGCCACGCTTCTCAACCGTTGGGAAGAGATCACGTACAATACCATTGAAGAGTGGAATATCCGCTGAGACGAACTTGGGTACATTACAATCTGAGATGGCACGAACGATCAACCAATCTTCATCAGCTGTCGGGTAGTCACCCTTCAGCTTTCCTGCGGCCATCAGAGTCGATTTCACATTTCTCATACCGAAGTCATAATGATCCTGTGAGGAGAGCTGCTCACTGCTCAACCTCAAGCAGCCGACAATTTTGCGTGCGAGTTGACGTGCCGCACTGTAACCATACGAATAGAGAACGATCTCAGCGATGAGTGCATAGTCAGGAATCATCATGGCAACCGTACGGAACAGAGCCTTGAGATTATCAGGAAGTTCAGCACGACCAGCATAGCCGGGATTCATCGTGATGAACACGGAGCAAGTATGAATGATGGGAATGTTGACATTATCGAAGAAGAACGTATGCTTTCCCTCCAATATCGCTCGTTGAATCGAACTAATCTGTTGTGCGATGACACTCAACACCTCCAATTCGATACGATTGAACTCATCGAAGCATGACCAGGCACCGCTCGCTGCAAGACCCTTGAAGAACTTCGCCATACTGCGGAAATTCAACGCATCGGAACAGTTGAATACAACACATTGAATGGCGATGGCCTTTGACAAGTCCTTGACAGTCTCCGTCTTGCCTGTTCCTGCTGGTCCCTCAGGTGCTCCACCCAAGTGCAGATGGACAGCACCCATCAGTGTACGATAGCAACGGTCAGTTAGAGGAGTAATAACGAGACGAGACGTACACCCGAGATATTCGTATGCATAGTCCATCTGAGTGTTGATCATGCGCACTTTGAGTGTTCCCGCTGGTACTGCCTCACTGCTGCCTCCGAGTGCCGATCGCTTTTGATCCGCCTCCCAATAGTATCGCATCTGTGCCAACCACTCGAAATCCTTATCAGACTTGCACCCTTCCTCAACCATCTTCGCGACGACATCACGTGCATGCACATCCATGACGGTGAGGGCACCGAGTGTAGCGCGAGCGAGAGGAGTCAGATCACCACGAACCAACTCAACAAGCTTCTCCAATTGCTTGTTCAACTGTTGCATGTAGGCAGATACGCCACCTTTGCTGTTCGGTTGCAATGCCTCCGTCACTTGCTTCGTCCAGTAGAGTGCACACACACTCAAGCATACTTGTCCAGGCAGTTTGGGGTCCAGGATCCATTCACTGCGACTCATCTTATCATATGTGAGCATATACTTGGCCGTCACCGTCTTGAGTGTTTCCTTCATGACCCGTTCGACTTCCTTGAGCCAAATCTCAACATTGCCTTTCTTTGCTCCTTCATTGGGATCAATCGTCTCACCAAATGGTACAAATTCTCCTTCCGCACTATACATCCCTGTAATGATCTCCTTCTTCTCACTGGCACCATCTGGCGTGGCATCATGGAAGTGTAGTAAGCTGATTGCATCGAAGCATTTACTCAAGTGTGGTTGGACCAATTGTGGATTCTTGGTTTGTGAGAGGATGGATAACAACTCATCGTTGGAGAGGAAATAGAATCGTGGCATGGCCAAACGTTTCGTCTCCAAATATTCATTGAGATGCTTGCCAATGAGATCGAGCATCTTATTCGATTCTTGAAAGGTCTTGAGTAAGTTATCCGTGTCCGTCACAAATTCCATGATGTTGCCATTCTTCTTCGCTGCCTCCATCGTCTTGCGCCAATATGCATCGACTACACCGAATCGTCTTGATTCAATCGGCATTTGACGCATGATATCTTCTGAGGAGAAGATGGGCTCCAGATATGCCCATGTCTTCTGACACGCCAACCACTCCTCCATGATCGACGAAACTAGCTGAAGCTTCGACTCCCACTTCTTCGCACGATTCTCCCACACCTTGATGTAAGGCGAACCACGCATCGCTTGAGTCTTCATCAATTGATCATCGAGTAAGGTCAGAATATCCTCCGCACCCTTGAGGATGTATGACCCAGTTGATTTATATGGTTCAATATCCAACATGACCGTTCGCCATTCCTTGTTCATCTTATCTAATTGTAGCTCCAATTGATACTCCTTGCTTGCGGTCGCACTGATCTCCTCAATCTCGGACTTGTGTGCTTGAATGTCCAATGCGAGTATCTGGCTGAGTGTCAAATCGAGATCGGGAGTGAGGAAGGATCCACGGCCGGGTGCAAGGATGGATGAGATCTTATCCCAATGGCGCTGTCGTAAGCCTGGATTACGCAACCAAGTGATGATGGGTAGGTGTGCCTTGAATTCACTGATCTTCGCCTTCATCTCACTGGCCACTTGACTTGGTTTGACTGCATCATCTGCCAACAGCTCCCGTTCCAATTTGTACATGAGTTTATGCCATGCACTCACATCCTTGCCAATCTGCTCTGGATCCAGCTCAACGAATGGTCCAGTCATCCATACGGAGTAGGAGCCATTGAACAGTGAGGTAGTGGACCAGAGATCGAAGAATGGCTTGAATTTCCTCTTGATCTCTGTCAACTCATCATAGGCCATGGGCTGTTCACCGAATAATTGATCACGCTCATTGAAGGAGGCAACTTGTTGTTCGGCACGTTCGAGCTTCTCCTGTAATGCTTCAACCTTACTTGCATACTGCTCCATCTGTGCAGTGGTGCCCATACCAAATTCGAGGAATCCCGCTACCGCTGCATGGTACTCCTCTAAGTCTTGTGCGAATTTCGCTTGCTCCTGTGCGAGTTGCTGTTGGAAGAAGCTGTTATCGGTCTCCATGGTGACCTTGGTCTCCTCCAGCGCCTCCATCAGATGGAGTGGGTAGCGATTGACATTCCAACTCAGATTGAAATCAGAACGCGACAATGGATAGCGAAAGTTGACAAGGATTTGAATCTTGGCTTGCATCGTTTGTATATCCTTCTGCAAGCGTGGAATCTCTTCTGTCTCCACTGCACGACTGAATGATTTCAACTCAGCCAACTCAGTGACACTTGTCGATTTCGCTCTGAGACGTGCGATCATCTTCTCAAATTTGTTTGTGAGATCCAGGTTCTGTTGACGAATATCTGCCGCGAGCCCTTCGAGCAACTTGGTTCCAACTTCCTTCGCCTTCGCAATCAGCTGCTCCTTCACGAGACTCAACTCAATCTTCACCAGCTTGAAGGTGACCTCACTGGGTGACAGACGTTGGATCGTGGTGATGGCATCGAAATACTTACCGATCTCTCTCTCGGTCTCAGCTAAGGAGTGACCAAGACGCTTGCGCTCCTCCTCACGTTGACGAGCTGCATCAGCTTCAGCCTTGGCCTTCTCCTCCGCTGCACGGACTGCATCATCCTCACCAGGCAGCGACCATGGATTGTTCGTCTTGTTCTTGGCTGCATCCTCATCTTCTGTCGTCCCATCCGCATTCATCTTTCCATCACGTCCTTCTTTTTCTGCTGCTTCCTTCCTTCTCTTCTCCTCCACTTCATATGGATGGAACCATTCATACACGTGTGCCTCCGTATCGATGGCGAGGAGAGAGGAGAATGGTGCATAGAGATCACGAAGGGCAAGTGGCTGACGAAGATTCTCAGTGATGAGATGCTGTAGAGTCTGCTTATGTTTGTCAGCTGCACGCCAGACTTCCGGTACAGCATGCACGGAGCAGAGTGGTTCATCATGTAATCCAAGCAATGGAACCACATCAGAGTCGATGGCACACACACTCGATAGCTTGCTGGGAATATTCACCAACCCAAGCAAGGTGAGTTCGATGCTATCTAATCCAGGTAGGAAGATGACTTCAGTGCCAGATGTGGACATCTTGAATACGAACAATGGGCGAGTGCCCGTGGCCGTTCCTTCCTCCTCCAATGTTCGGACACCCGCTCCACCCAAGTAGCCCTGCAAGACATCTGCATCAGTCAGCTCATAGTCCGCACCATGCTTCTCCTTGAGTTTTGCAGTCTTGACAGCGAGTGGTGCACTATATTTCTCGACCATTGCATGTACATATTCCTCCATGCTCTGCATCATGAGTTCCGTGAGCTGTGTTCGGAGCATGAATCCCGTCATCTTGAGGAATCGTCTCAATTCACTGTTTGAATATTCATCCAAATCATTGATGAATAGCTTGTACACATTGTTGAGATTATCACGAATCAAATTGATGACGAGTGCACGCCAATCATTTTGAATGCGTTCTCGTTGCGAGGCGAAGACGGACTCTTGGTGCTCCTGATATTCGAAGAGAGTGAGAGGCAGATCGAGCTTGTCGTCCTGTGCATCGAGGAAGCGTCCAGTCTTCACACTATCCCAACTACGATATAAGGCCAAGATCACTTGGGTGGCCTCTGGATGATGGGTATAATGTAACTGCTCGACTTGACGAAGTGCACGCTGCATGGAGATGTCGCGTTGAGGAATATCAATGACGGCCAGTCTTGGTGCGAGGAGTCTGGGAATCTTTGGAGGCAGGGCCAAGTGTGCAAGCTTCTTCTCCTCTTCCTCGCCATAAAAGTCTCGTCGATATTCAACGATTGCATACTTCATCGCCATGCCATACTCCTCACGCACTTCCACCAACAATGATTCCACACTCTTCTGACGACTCAACACCAAGGACTCATTATGCAACATCAGCTTACCAACGATACCATGTAGAGCTGATGCTTGAATCGGAGCATGGACAGTGACTGGTTGTGCCGAGAGGAAAGAGCTGTAACGGCGTGATGACAGAGCACTCTCACGTAGATTTCGGCAATATTCCAATCGTGCATGAAAAGTATCCTGATCCTCGTCATCGAATAGCAAACTCAATCTCTTCACGGTCTTCTGCAATGTTTGTCCATTCTCCTCCTTGAATTCGATGAGGAACTCCTGTGTCTGCTCGTCATAATCCATCACACGACATGGTGCCCAATGATATTCTTTATTGCCATAGAATGCTGCTTTGGCTGGTGTACCTCGTCCATAATACTTGGTTCGACCCAACTCCACCCACTCACTGCCACTCCGATCACCATACAATGCTGGATCATCGAATAGCTCCAATGGTAATGACTCAAGGTCACTACGTGCAGTTTTGTATAGTGTGGAAGTTGCTGATGGGTTGATTGCATATCCAATGGAATGTGCTGAATCCGTTCCTCCATTCGTTGTTCGTCTTCCCAGCCCCGCCGTGATGGCTGCCGCAGTGAGACCCTTCGGTTGAGTACTGCCACCACGGAGCTTCATAATCTTTAAACCACCTGGACTTCGAATGGAACGAGAGGGAGGGGTAACCTTGGCAGAATGGGAGCGAGCAGGAGAGGAGGATGAGCCTGCAGCTGTGGGTGCGGGGGATGCAGCTGCAGCAGTAGCAGATGATGATGATGAGGAGGATGCAGCAGTAGTGACGCCTTCACGAGATGTGCCTCTCACTCGTCTGATCAATTCATCTGCAGCACTCTCCCCTACTTCTTCCTTCTGTTCTTCTTCTACTTGTCTGGTTTCCTCATGTTGCGGTTCCATCATCTTGCCCAGTGTATACCGCTTCAGCATGCTCCTCTTCAATTCCGCATCCTCACTCGCGCGTCGACTGGCGGTGCCGGGTGTGGGGAGCTTAGGCAGTTGGATGGGTAGCAGTGCCTCAGTCTTTGCTGCAAGTTTGGCTGCACTCCTGGCTGCAGCCTGGGGAGTCTGACGTCGCTTATGAAATTGAGTGGAGACAAGGTCACGCCAGTTGGGACCTCCTTCCTGCCCATTCCGCCCATCACCTGGATAAGACATGATGTCGACTACGACTGCTACAAATGAGCAGGAGGCCCTGCAGTCTGCTTACGATACCACTCTCGTCTCCAGAAACTGCGATGATCGATGCGATGATGCAGATGGGCGAGATGAGCAGAGGAAGAGGGACAGACTGAGCTCAGTCGAGGGACAGGGCAGGAAATCAAATCAAATGGCGCTCCTGCCGCAGATGAGGCTTTCCCCTGAACTTGTTGATTGTTTGTATGGGTGTGTTGTCGTCTCGTGCTTCGACTGCTCCTCTGTCCCTTTGAGATGGTGTGTGTGTTCACAGTTGAGCAAGCATGCATTGCATTGGCAAACAGCAGCGGTTAAAGCAAAACGACCCGCATCATTCATGCCACCACTAAAAGTTGAGCACAACTGTAGTAATGTTAATCAACTTTTGCTAAATGTGGTTGAATGTACTTCTTTTAGGCGTTGTTAACATGC
>Ga0256777_1000157_pt1 | contig 14142 bp, 2 predicted proteins | sample MC6MC0928MT_FD_186042 | JGI IMG/M metagenome (GOLD analysis project Ga0256777, IMG submission 186042) | Metatranscriptome of enriched soil aggregate microbial communities from Iowa State University, Ames, United States - MC6-MC0928-MT... | ecosystem: Environmental > Terrestrial > Soil >... | reverse complement strand
CGTTTCTCGTCAGATCGCTGCTTCGAAGAGTGCTAGTCGAGCCCTCTTACAGGATATGACATGAAAAAAATAATTATTGGGCGGAGTGCCGAAATTTATGGGAAATTATGCGTCTTGTAACGAGAGCACACGTACGATCGTGACCCAGTTTGTTGGGCCAAATCGATTGGGCGCCAGGTTCAACAGATTGACATCGATATCGATATCCGTTGGGAATTCTGGTTTCATCCACATCTGCAGGCTGCTGCTTCGAATGCGGACGTCTCCTTCTTGGTTGCAGGAGAAAGTGCACGCGCGCAGTACTGGCATGCGCAGCGCACTGAGAGCTAAACGGGGGAACAAGAGCTAGTGCCGAACCCGCTGCATATTCCGATTAGTAGTGCCGAATCTTTGGAAAATCCTTCCCGAAAAAAAGTGCCTTTACGGTAATGCAGCATTGGATTAGGATGCACGCGAGCCACAGCCAGGTAGGAGAACGCATTCGCTAGCCACTATGCACGTTAGGCTAGACGTAGCTGGTGCTGGAGCATCAACTACCAGAGCCTGAATGCCTAGGCGATCGCGAGGCTTAGGACGCGCGGAATACTCGGAAATTGGCCGCGGGCCGCCGTAGGTTAGCGATCCAAACGCTAGCATAGTAGGATACCCGAGTATATCGACGATGCACCAAATAACAGTTGGATACTGTTACCTAGTACTTGGGTTATCACGGGGAGTGATAAGGGTGGTGTTTAGACGCATTATGACATGATGCGGCTTCGTTTGGATTGGGTCAGTCTGACTACGGCCACTTTGACATGACTGGGAGCATCGCGGCACGCGTCGTCATCTCTCTCCGCGCTTCAACCCGAACGTGTATAACGCATGAAATAGCTTCGCCACCATCCCACCCCAACAGCTCTTGATGATTAAGATTTTTGCTTTGTGTTGTTGTCATGATTTGAAGTTGGTGTACGACAGGCTGCATGTACAGGACTAGGATAGCGAGTCTCGGCATCCAGCATCTTCTTCGACAGGTAGGCAATGGGTTGCAATCCTTTGCCTTGGTCCTGCATCAAGACGGCACCAACTGCATAGCCAGATGCATCGGTGTGAACGACGAATGGAAGTGATGGGTCGGGCGTGATGAGGACAGGAGCAGATGCCATTGCACATTTGATAGCATCGAACGCCTTCTGCTCCTTATGTGTCCATTCGAACTTCACGTGTGGTGAGGTTGTAGTCGAATTAAAAAGTGAGGGTAACCTTGTATCATCCTTCCTTCCTAGTAGAGCTGGGCAATCCAAGCGACTTTTGCGGATGGCTGTGTGTGTATATATCCGATTTTTCCTTAGGCAAAAATTATCGGATATATCGGATAATTTTGGCCTGGTGGTTTTTTTATAGTGCTCTACCGTGCTTCACGTCGTGGTTCACTTGTGGTAAAGAGGTTCATTACAAGGTAGAGTACATGTATGATGTGGCAGTGTCTGGCAATGAATACTACAAGAAGGGAATCATTCCCGCCATAACTGAGACGAACTGTTTTTGACCCACTTTTTTGCTTTTTTTGAGGGAGAGAGAGAGAGAGTGACAGCGTGAAGAGAGAGAGAAAACGAATAAAAACTTGTGGCTGTTCACGTGTGCGCTTGTGTAGAGAACGAGAGAGCAGCATCCATTGTGTAGCAAGCCAGTGAACCAGGGCGTGGCAGAGAAGGACGCATAGCACAAGTGGGCTGGATGGAAAGCAGGCCTAGAGCAGACGAGGAAGTGATAGGATTGCATCTGCCTTCTTTGACACTTCTCTGCCGTGTTATACATACGACTTTGCGGCGTACTTCTGTCTGTACTCCTCTGCCATTTGCATTCCTACTCCGTCGTAACTCTGCAGGACTTGTGTAGTGAGTAGATTGGTGAGCTCCTCTGACTTGGATTGGTTGACATCCAACGGGTGGGACTCACCGTTGCTGCGAGCAGCAATCTCCTCAAATGCCTGCTTACACCTTTGCTGCAGGTAGAATGTGTGAACAGGCACATGATGGCTTGTGATGGCAGCCAGTTCATCTTCCCAGTATGTTGGTTGCTGGTATGCAGCAGGTGCAAGGTCATTACGACGACTAGTGCGTTTCGTGGTGACATCGTCACGTGTATTCGGTGGCGCGTCACCAATGAGGACCACTTGGGATACGCGAGGTGCATTCATCTGTATCGCGCGCTCAATCTCATTCTTTGCATGCGCAAATCCTAACTCGATAGCTTCGTTGCCCCAACCGCCGTCCACTGATATGGTATCAAGGAAGGTACGCAAGTTACTGGGATCACTCTCCCATCCACAACTCTGCAACACCAATGGCCATGATACATTGTAGTTTCTATACACTGCTATCATTATTTCAAAGCTTGTTGGATCTAGTCGATTCTGTTTGAGAATCTCTGCAGCACGTGTGAATGTCTGGAACACGGTCGTCTTTGCCTTCTCAAGTAGTGTGTCCATGGAGTAGGTAGCATCAATCAGCACCAATGTGCGTGATTTGACCATGCTGGCACCAACGTTACGATGAGCGAGGAAGCGCTTCACATTGATGCGGTCACAAGCACGCAGCTGCCTCAAGAAGCGTTGAGAGTGTACATGTTCAGCATGTGCAGAAGCAACATCATCCTTACGTGCCTCATACTTTCGAATGAATGCTTGATTACGATGTTGCTTGAGCATGTCATAGAAGTGGCCTGCATCACGTGCAGTCTGTATCATGTCTGCTGTAATGCCAAATTGCTCCAACTCAGCATCCAGTAGGAACAAGCCATAGGAACCTTCATTGGCCTGTCTGGCCGTCCTTCCCCTGATCTGTGTCTCCTCACTGTCCGTCAATGATAGGAATGTTTGAATGACATGTACCCCACCGGCCACCTTGACAGTAGGATTCGACACTTTGAAGTCCGTACCACGGCCGAACGATCGGGTAAGCAAGGACACACGGCCAGATTGGGTTGCATCCTTGACGAATGATTCCTTCACACCAGGGCGCGAGGCCATGGCCTCTGTCAATATACCACTACACTCTTGCAATGACAAGAAGGCTGGATGATTGTGGAATGCTTGAAGACGAGCATCCGTCTCAAAGAACACTATGACAGCACGTGATCGATCTGCTCGACCAGTGGAATCAGTACTGCCACCACCACGGACTGATGCAATACGATTGTTGATCTCACGTGCAAGGTTGGGGAAATAATCATCATTGTTGCAGATTTGTACATCCTCCTTGGAGTTCTTTGAGAATCTCACCTTGTTCTGGCCAAATGTACTGGGCATATAAGTGAATCTCTTGATGGAATAATCCTTCTCGATGATTTCCCTCTCTGGTAGTGCCAAAGTCTTGAGTGTTCCTGTCACCCCAACTATGAGGTCGAAGCAGTGTGGCATCTCAGCATACGAGAAGCTCCCACATGACAGACGAACACATACCTGCTGAGCGCAACTGGATGGAGTAATGTTGCCCTTGTCACGCTCACTGTAGTAGGCGAACATCGTCTTGTAACCATACGTCACGTTGAAGGCCAAACCATCCTGCTCCTGCACAGCAATCTTATCGTCAACCACTACATAGTCATAGTGGAAGTCTCGTACCGCGACCACCATATCCTTGACTGCCTCTCTCAACATGTCCTCATCTCCAGTTCTTGTAAATACTGCCTGGCAGTCTTGATAGGCTGGACGCTTCTGAAACTCGTCAATGCGAAGTACATTTCTGTTGGTACGCTGAGCCCAGATATCATCGACGAGGGCATCGATAGTTGGATGACGGAGACGGGCAACGGGACGGTAGCACTGGCCATACAACTCCTCAGAGAAGAGAGTGTCGGCCTCATCGATCAACAACGCATGAGCAACTGCACTAGATGAAGAGGAAGCGAAAGAGGAAGAGGACGAGGACGAGGAGGGCGAAGAAGCAGAAGAGGAAGGGACAGAAGATGAAGACGAGGATCCATCGGTTGCAAGTGCGAACATGGATTCCACTTTGCTTCTAATATCACCATCACTACTGATCAAACGCTCACATACTTCGTTGAATGTTCCATAGAAAATCTTATTCCTCAGTCCTAACAGGTCAAACAGCCAGCTGAAATCTTGATAATCCCTTCTGCTAAGATATTCACTGTAGCATACACATGACACATCCATGCCAAACAATGCCAATATGGCCGCTACCATGGCCAGAGTGACACTCTTTCCTTCACCAGTGCCAATCTCGATGAGATGATCTTGCAACTCACGTTGACTATCAATACCAATGCCGAGTAGACGCAGCACGGTGACAACCTGAGGTGCGTGAGGCTGGACCAACTCCTTCGTCACAACTTTCCCCTTGAAGTGATCGCTACAATGGTAGCTCCACAGGGCGAAGAGCATACCCAACAACTGGGAGGCAGCACTACGGGCCTTGTTGTCCAACCAGCTCCGAAGAGCGCCACGCGCAGGGAGGGAAACACCACCACTATTGCTGGGACGATTTCGATTCACTAATGTAGCAAGACGTCTCTCCGCACCACATTGCTTCGCTGCATCCTGTATACGTCTGACAAGCAATTCCTTCTGACCATTCACCAACAGCTCCTGTACCTCTTCCTTCCATGTGGAATGACATGTTGTGTACGCATGAACCAGACTCCCCTCATCGACCTTCTGAGGCTTGTTATCTGAACCCTTGGGATGCTTGAAATAGTCGAGCACGTAGTTCAAATCATGGCCCTGTGTTGCTTGATTGAAGTTTGACACTTTGATGCTTCTGAACATGGCATGTTCATCAACAATGGTATTCCCTATGTGGTCCAACTGTAACTGTACACCAAGTACATTCATCGCGGTTGGATTGGCTGGGCTGAATCTCTTTTGATATCGCGCGAGAAGATCATCGATGACAGCATTCGCCTGCTTCTGGAACCATGGTAACATATTGGCCATCTCCTTGATGCGGCATAGATGGGCAGCTGCTTGGACCGCATCTTCTTCTCTCATGTCGCGGAAGGATTTCTCCACTTTCTGCATGGCTTGCATACAACCATGCAGGATGTCTCTCAAACATGCATCTGTACCCTTTCGCAGCTCATCGCTCCTCAAACTCAGATTATCCGACACTGACTGTGCATAATCATAGGCCACATTGAGATCGGCGTAGTCAGGACGGTGGAAGGTTGGCTTGCTGAATGTACCAAGAGCGGAATCGTGGAAGAAGGTGAGATTGCCACACACGGCTTTGACACATTCACCGAAGGCACCAGCAGCCTGCGGCAGATGGTCGGACAGTGTCTCTGCCTGCTTGGCGAATGCAAGCAACGATTGTAGCTCCTTGTGCATGGAGTCAAAGGTGACCGACACTTGTTGCTCCTTCTGTTTGGACAATTCCAATGCTCGCTCCATGGTGATCCCAATCTTCTCCCTTAATGAATACGCAAGATCCTTGAACTTGATGTCACGGCATTGAATCAGAGTCTTGATGCGTTTGATAACAGGGGCCACATCACTCGCCGCTCTCAACTCACTCTCATCAATCGCGTTACCACCACTCTCTTGCTCTCTGCACGGAGTATTGCTACTGCTGCTGCTATCGTCGTCGTCGTCGCTGCTGCTCTTGCTGCTACCGCCGCTGCTGGATTTGCTGTTGGATTGACAAACACGCATCCTGGCAGCCAGTTCAGCGGGGTTGGGTAAGGGTAACTTGTCCGTGCTATACCACTGAAAGAGAATGGTGACGATAGGCTCCACCTGTCGCACGAACTCCAACAGTGACTTGACTGTAGCGATGTTGGGCTGCTTCTGATGCAAGACATCAGTTGTTGCATCTACTATGGTGGTCAGCCAGTCTGCCAGAGCCTGATGGGTCTTGAGTGACATCTGCCATCGGTTGCCGAAGTGCAAGGTTGAATCACGCTCATCAGTTGCTCGACCACCTGTGGCTAACCTGTCACCGAAATACTGCTCGAACTCAGCAAATAGTTCGAAACGGCGCTGCACAGCAGTCACATCCCGACCCGCGTCCATAAGGGTTGGACATGGATGAGTGGAGAGGACGAAGCCGATATTCTCGCATATATTCGAACATACAACATGGAACATCTGCTCTGCGTCGTCACATGCCTGTTTCACCAGCCTGATGTCGTTTAGCAGTCGACGCATCTCACATAGTGTAGCCACCTCTCTATACAGTGCAGCGCGGACGGCAGCGGGATCTGACTCTGCAGTGATACCCGATTTATTGATCGTTGCACGAATGGCCTGTGCTCTGCGCTCGATGTGATCTCGTGCCTTTCGACTCAGCTCCTTGGGGTTCCCCTCTCTGCTGAACTTGCGATACACCGCTGCCAACTCCTCTAGTGACTCCGAGTTGAAGGCGTGTTGGAGTTCCTCCTGTGCCTCCTGCGCGGCATACTGCAGCTCATCGCGAGCGCGGTTGAGGGACTCTTGTAGTTGGGGTTGGAGTGCAGCAGGGGCAGCCTTCTGAAGACCTTCGGCTGTACGTAGCAAGGAGCCCTTGCCATCATACGCTTTGTCCTTCACTTCATCGAGGTACTGCTCGAATCGGTTTGTAATGGCCAGACCCAGCCGATGCAATCGGTCAGTGTATTCACCATTCTCTTTGACTGCTTCGTCAATGCTCTGATACAGATTGCGTGTACTCGTCATTAGAGTTAAGTCCAGTGCTGCTTGCTCGACATGAGTGATACGTTCATCCACTGCGGTCCGCAACTTGTGTGGTACCTGCTCCAATTCCTCCTGTACTTTGGCCAGTCGCTCAGGGATGCAATAGTCACCGACCAGTTGGATAACGACCTTTAAGGTGCTGCAACCATGCTCTGCCTCAGCAACATGATGTCTGGCTATGGAGGCACTGATGGAATTGAGAGAGCCCTCGAGTTTGTCAGTGAGTGCCTTCGACAGATCTGCCTCAGCCTTATCTACCTGTTGCGCATTGTCTGCTCCAAGGAAGTCCCTTAGCTGTCGCCACTTGCTGAAGGGCACGAGCTCCTTGCGCAGACTTTGCGCTTGATCCGCTGAGACTGGGACGCGTACCAGCACAGACGCGGTAATGAACAGCTCACTGGCACAGTCGAGTAGAGACTGTAACAGTGGACGACGACACTGACGAATGCCGGTGTACGAATCGACTTGCTGACCACCATTGCCATCCTCACATTCGGAGCTCTGGAATTGCACTATATGTAGATTAACAGTGTCATAATCCTTGCGCTGGATAGCTTTGAGCGTATCTTCAACCTTGCCCTTCTTGTCCTTGGATGCCAGCACAGTGTACTGCGACAGTAACTGTTTGAATCCCATCTCGCTTTGTACATATCTGTCAAGTCTGGCGATTCGTTGCACGAGCTGCAGATGGTCAGCCAGCTCCAGTGGTGACCCATTATCATGCAGCTCAGTCACTACACTCCGTACCCGCTCGTACAGTTCAGTGATGTCAGTCTGTACTTCTTCGAATCGTGTGATGGGCTTGAGCAGTGTGCACACACGCGGACACTCACGAGCGCTCGACTCGGTGCAGCACTGGCGAAGCTCCTGAAGACGACTCCACAACACGTTGAGTTGATCGCTGCTGGTCGGTTGATGAAGGCGCGACAGTACATTGCGGCAGACGTCTGTCATTAGTTGACCATGCGCATCTCCGTACTCCTTCAATGTTTCCAATGTGCGTATCGCTCGTTCACGCACTGTTGGCAAGGCTGATTGTTTGGCTGTTTCCTCAGCGAAGGCAAGAGCCGCCTCCAATGTGACTGGATCAAGCGCCTCCATGGCATGCTCGACACCCGCCTCACGCAGCTGGCTCACCTCCTTCACGAGTTCAGACCGGCGCGCTTCCACTTGATCTTTGGAGTCAAAACCAGCCTCACGAAGCAAATGCAGCTGCTCTTCGGAAGGCGTGGAATCCTCGACAAGTGTGAGATATTCCTCATGCTGCTTCTCGAGAGAGCTCACTTCCTCCTTCAGTTTACTCCCCTCTGCCTGGGCTTGTCTCTCCGCCTTCTGTATGGAGGTCTCCAACTGTTTGAGCGCACGCTCCACTTGTTTGGATGATTTGAATTGAGACATACCATTCCCTCCATCCTCGTGATCTGGAGATAGTCCTGCCAGGAACGATGTTGTTGCACTCGCTACACTGGCAAAAAGGTTGCCACGAGCCCCACCTTGTTTCTTCTTCGCCTCAGCCTCCGCCTTGGTTAGCGCCACCTGTGTGTCCAACAGTTGACAACGTTGTTCCTCCAGCTCCTCAATCCTCTTACTAGCATGCGTGCCATAGTTGGCTAGCTCTTGTTGACGTTGCTGCATACGTGCCACAAATTCCTCCACGCATGGCACGTCATGCTTGCGTAAGTAGACCAATGCCTTGGTATTCTGGCGCAAATTCTCCAACAGCTGTGTCAAATTGTCAACCTCCTGTTTCTTCGATGTTGCACTCACTGCCTGCACGTCATACGTCTTATCCAGTCGAGAGAGCTCATCGCAGAAACGAGTGGAAAGTTCACCGATGGCAGAAGCTCGTCTCGCTACGAGGTCCGCACTCAACTCACTGTCGAGCGGGATCATCAGTTCCATCTTACGTACCAATGCAATAGCATGTACATATCCTTGTGTGCTCCCACTCGCACCAGGGTTGGCATTGTAAGCAGGAGTCGCTTCGACATTGCACGCCTTGAGCTCCTGGATTCTTGCATCGAGGAACCTTTCCAACTCCTGTCTTATGGCATCGAGCGTCGTTGAGCATGTGCCAGGTCTGAGCTGCTCCACCCACTCGACCCCACCAAGCGCTTGCATGGGACGGAGAAGGCGGGTGAACATCTCCTGTGATGGATCGGCTGCCTCACGGAGGTCTGCCAAGGCACGTTCAGCGTCAGTGACGAACCCCTTCACCGCACCAACAACGCGCTCAATCATGGACTCATATGCTCCACTGCTCCTACCGCTCAAACCATGGATGGCATGAAGCATAGACATCTCGTCTATCAATGGTTTCACAGCTGAGAGAGATTTCTGCACATTCGTGGCTGCAGCATTGGATGGTCCATTGTCAGCTGGATTAAAGTTTCCATGTACAGCCAGCTGCTTCACCACCGCGTCATGCAGCTGCTTGCAACGATCGACCAGGAGCCCCATGATGGTGTCATGACATTGGTGCAGCTCTGCTTCAGAGAACAATGTTCGTAGGGATATATCCGTGCTACAAGCGTCGGTGAAGGCAACCTCCTCCTTGATCGTCACAAGATCATCATTGTTAAGCTGTTGATCACGTGAAAGTATCTGGCGTACAGTCTCCATGGATTTTCTCATCTCTGGCACCCATCCTGCTCTCACCTTCTCTATCTCACCACGCATTGTTTGTCCTTGCTCACCCAGTTGATTGAGTAGATGTTGCTCGATATTCTTAAGTTGCTTCAGGGCGATGACAAATGCTGAGACATTGCGCTTGGAGGTTGAGGAAGTTGCCTTCTGAATACCCAGTCTAACCTGGTGACACACGTCTTTGCTTGCCAATGACCATTCACCACGCAAGCATTGACGTAACTCATGACAAACGCTCACGCCTGAACCTGAACCGGAGCTCGAACCCTCCGATGCAGCAGAGCCCGAACTGACCACTGGCTGTGGTAAAACGGAATCATCGACTGGAGGGAATGCTGTGAGCAGTCTAGACAGGGTAGACAAAGCTCTACCTGCATGCTCTACCAAGTGGGCTTTAGGACCTTCTGAGTTGATCGGTACGTGTGGTTGTGGTTTGCCATTCAATGAATTTTTCAATGCCTGTCGAAGTCCCTGTGCTGCTTTCACGACATTGTCTGCCAGTCGTTGTGCGCGAGATGCACCCTTGTCCTTGAGCTCATCGCTGATGCGCTCAAAACGTTCCAGTGCATTGATCTCCGAATGAATCCTCTTGCCGTCCTCCGCAGTTAGTGTATGAGAGTCCACACGTTGTTGGACCAACTTCTCGTGATCGACCAATCGACGATGCAATGCTTGGCTCACACACTGCACACACTCACCATAAGCAGTGTTGGCTGCACCATCCTCGATACTGTCACGCAGATCACGGAGAAGTCGCAGCCTATACTCGATCAGTGCATAGTCGTTATGTTGCAATGCTGTTTGGATATCCGCCTTGAATCTCAAGATTTGTTGTTGGATGGATTGCATCGCTCCCAATGGGACTGCCTGGAAGCAAGATCCTGGGTTTTGAATGCCCACTGTGCGAGACAAGCAACGGATGAGTCGTATTGCCTCTGATCGTGGTGCCAACGGGTCGATGAACAGCACGCTCATGTCAGTAGGATCTTGCCGCGCCAAACATTCTTGAATGTGCCCAAGGATCAATTGCATCTGTTCAGCAACCCCTTCGCATTGGTCAGGATTCACGCTGATTGCGTCCAATACCGATCGAATCATACCGGGCACCTCGCTCCGCTGGTCTGCACTAAACTTAGTGAACACAAAGATGAGCGTTGATAGATATTGCTCAATGTCGCCCAAGATCTTAGCAAGATAAAGCGCAATCTTTTTTATGCCAAGGAAACGCCCACCCAAATCTGGTTGTGATATGAATACCAGCATCTTGATGGACTTGCTCGCTTTCGCAAGGGAGAGCAGTGCCATGTTGTTGGCCGCATCGATCTCCTTGCCATCCGAATCCTCCAAGCCAGGCGCATCCACGACGAGAAGACTAGCCTGTCTGCCCGTGGCACCCAAGTCAGCAGTATTGATGGTGACGGGGGCCAGTGCACGGGTGACAGACGTAGCGCCTGGGGCAGACACAACTGTCTTCAGCTGAGGATTCGACACCTCAACAGGTGCGATATGAAGGATACCATCGACCTTCATCTTACGCATACGCGAACCAGCCAACCAATGGGTGAAGGTGCTGTTGTGGGTGATGGTGAAGTCGGATAGTAGGCAACGCCCATTGCCGTCAATCTGGAAGCCATAGTAGTCTGCATGCTCCACTCGCTTGATCTCAAAGTTTCCTTCACCATGGTGTTCACCATCATCATCCATGCTGCCATGCTCCTTCATCTTAGTGGCGAGCTGATGTACCTCTGGCCCTGAGAGTCTTACGATCCAATCGCGTCCAGCCTCTCGCATAATTGCTGTCTTATATCCGACGCTACGTGCCAGCCGCCGAAAATCAATGACGTGTGGAAACTTTGTGGATGACACTGTCCACTCATAAGCTTGTGCCTTGGCGTTGTAGTGACAGCCAAACCCTTGAATGATTCCAGCAAGCAGCGCGATACGCACATCCATACACTCTCGCAGGAGGTCCATTGGCACATGCGTAGGGGTCTGCTCAGCCAAACCATACCCATGCAGCACTTGATTGAGGGTGGCAGGGAGCCACGTGTCACATGCTGTCTCATCAATGGCACCATTGACCATCGCGATTCCAAGCAATCGAGCAACTGACTCCAGCTGATGTTGAGTGATGGCATCAGTAGGTTGCGCATTTACCTCTGCAATCCGCTTGGTAAGAGACACGAGGGGAGCACTGAACTGGACCATACGAGGTTGGAACATTTGCGCATGAGACTGGATAGTGGAGTCCAGCTTAAGGAACTCGTGGACTGTACCCTCCCACACAATTGGTATCCAGCTGCTCAATGCCTGCTGCCGAGCAGCCTCTGCATCCTCACGATGGTTGAAATAGTGTTGTTTGAAGTACACTGTCTTCTCTTCAACGTCTGCTTGTATCGTTTCGTACATCCATACTGGTTGGCCACCATGCACGTCAGTTGATGCAGCACGCACTTGGGATGGACGAATATTCCATCTCAACACGAGTATATGGTCACCATTGCAAGTCCATGATTGACAGCCCTCCTCTGGACGGGTGAAGTTGACGCGGAATGTAGCAGGAAGCTCGACATGACTACCTAGTAGTGCTTCAGCCACCGCTGCATCTCTTGCTGTGTTACCCTTGTTGGTAGAGAGCACGACCCTTGGTGTGGAATCATCGCCCATGAGCATGTCTCCCGGAACAATCTCCTCCACCTTCTTAACACTGCCATCATACAGGAACATTTCCGTACCTTTGCCCCAACACTTTCCTGCACCAGTCGCACCAAATTCCAATGTGATATCACAGTGACCAATCTTGGCGGTTGCCCGCTGGTGTGCATCCACATACTCTCTGAACTGATGGACATCGAATGGCTGGACTACCTTCCTCAAGCTTGCAGCCTCTTGTAGAGCCTTTCTGAAATTTCGAGATTGAATGAGTTCACGCAAGCCAGCAATGGTCTTGGAATGGGTCTCAAACTCACCATTCTTCTGTAGATGTCTGGCCAGCTCGTCACACACAGGCAACAGACGTTGAGACTCCTGTAATTCCTGCTCGGTATTGGGACTGGCACGTACTTCGACATTCTCCCCCAGATGTATCTCTGCCAATCTCGTACGATATTGGAAGATGGACAGACGTACACTCAACTCTGTGATGCGAGATTCGGCACATGGCGGCAATGTCTGTACATATGCCAATTCCTGCTCTGCTGCAGTTAAACCTTGTTGAAGACCAGCCAGCACAGTCTCTGGTGGGGACCCCTGTAGTGGAGATACAGCTGCCTGCTGATGTCCTTCTGACCCACTGTTGGCTGCACTGGATGCACGAGAGTGACCATAGGGTGGAGGTGGTGGCATGAGTGATGATGATGATGCCATGCTCCTGCGTTGAGGGGTCACCGCACCAGACTGCTGACGGACATGTTGGGATGGTGCAGGCGAGGGTGGTGGAGAAGTGAATGCCGAGTGCGCGGATGGGACCAGGGTGAATGGAGAGCTACCACGAGATGGAGTATGGGCCGATGCAGGTGAGCCATCATGCTTGGAGTCTGATGTGCCCACTTGTGCCTCAGCTCTTGCTATCATGCCAAGTGGTAGTTGGTTGATGACTCTTTCTATGTCGTTGAGTCTCCTCTCTGTGTCAGCGATGCGTCTCACTTTGCCCGGCGATGACTGTCTCAACATCATCAGATCACCCTCTAACCTCAAACGTTGTTTCACTAACTTGATCAAGTCATCTTCACTCGTGCACTTGAATCTGGCTAACTCATCCAGCAACGAGGGTGATAACTCTGACCAGTTGCGTACCTCAGCGACAGTGGATGCTGCTGCCGCAGAAGTACTTTGCTTCGTCTGCCTTGCCTCCAACAAACGGTTGTACAATGGTGCCACTGCATAGACAGCGGCAGCGGTCGATGTACATTCGATCTCCTCCCAATTAGTTGGGTCGCATGCATGACGCTGCTGCTCCAACTGATTATACTCCCGTAAAAACTCCTCTTCGTCGTCGAACTCATTCTCCTCCAATAAGACTCGGAACTCCTCGTCAATATTCTCCAATGATGCTTCCACTCCACTGTCCATCGCATGCATGGCATTCTCCCCCTCTACATTGGAGCCTGGTTGACTTTGACTTTGACCATGAGATGGTAGCAACGGGGCCACCGCTGCCGATGCTGCCGCTGCAATCCATTCCACTGCCACTTCCTCTTCCGCTCCTAGGCTAGGGCCTCCACCCATGATAGGAGATCCTTCACTACGCCCAACGCCGCTCATTCTGCACAAACTGTGATGGAATGTGGTAGGATCGCTTCCTTCCTCTTGGAAAGCAGATTTGTTTGCCACAACGAGCTGACACAGATTCGGACGGGTCAAGTGTTGGAAGCAGAGATGGGAAGATGAAAGATGGCTACTTTGTGTTTGTTGTTCGTTGATTGGTTGTTGCGCGTATGAGAATGTGTGAAGTGGAATGGATGGTTGAACGAAGGAATGAATGAGGTCGGATTCGGAGCGAGGCTGCGAGTTGGTGCTGAAAGTGAGGCCCAGCGCTGGCCAAAGGCAGCAGCCAGCCGCAGGAGGAGCAAAGGAGGAGTCATCACTCATCTGATCATGACTCACCAGCCCAGCGCAGTGACACTGACAGCGAACGTCGAGCTCTCACTGCTTCAGAAAAGTGGCCAGCGTCAACCTTCAGTGCCCCGTGCGGGGGCATTTTGAGAAGGGCTATTTACCTGGATGGCCACAGGAGGTCTTCATCGTGAATACAGTGGACGAAAAAAAAAAAAAGTCGTCTAAGCTTTTCATACCCACCTCATGAAGCAAGAGCGGTG
>Ga0256777_1000156_pt1 | contig 14155 bp, 1 predicted proteins | sample MC6MC0928MT_FD_186042 | JGI IMG/M metagenome (GOLD analysis project Ga0256777, IMG submission 186042) | Metatranscriptome of enriched soil aggregate microbial communities from Iowa State University, Ames, United States - MC6-MC0928-MT... | ecosystem: Environmental > Terrestrial > Soil >... | reverse complement strand
GTCAATGTCATTGAATTCGAATCTGGCGAGCTAGGATACAAATCTCAAAAATTTCCACACTTTTTCTCATGCGTTCAAGCACTCCTATTTTGTATGTTCCGATGGCTGAACGTTGTAAACAAGATGATCTACGCATTGCGGAGCTTATCCGCGGAATACTGATGGCCATCAGGCTCATCCACCAGGTACTATTCTGAATTTCAAGAGCGTGGTCACACCAATGAGTCAGACAAGATGACGGGAGATGGACAAATCAAAGTGGCGATTCAATCACGACGGTGGTACTGCTGGTGACATCTCCTCACTGTTGCCAGGTGGATGGGTCGTTCTGAGATGGTTGAGTGCACAATATGTGCAGACTCGTTGGCCACATAGTGCACATGAGCGACGGTTGTAAGGATTATTTGGCAACTTGTGTTGTTGACTCTGTACACAAGCACACGCAACATTCTGCTGTGCCACCAATGATGGGTCCAATCCCCATTGAATGATCGTTCCATGTCGATCGCCCGACAGCACAGTGTTACGATCATCCGTTACGAAGAGCGCACTGACCGGTGCCGTATGGCCTACACCGCCGACACTCGATACCAACTCTGCTTCGATGCGGAGCAACCAACGGAAGCCGCAACGCTCAACGGAGCCTTCATTGAAGGAAAGCGACGGTGAGGATGGCGAGGAAGAAGAGGGAGAGACAGAGGCAGAGGCAGGGGATGGTGTGCTTCCATCCGATGGGGACGTAGAGATCGGTGTTTGGACAGAGGCATTCATATGCATATGATCGGCATCTGGCGTACGGGGTGAGGGTGCGGCAGGAGATGATGAGCGTGATTGTGTGGATCGACGAGGTGGAGTCGTGCTGAGTGATTCAGCCGTGGCATCTCGCATGACCTGTTCAGCATTGGCAGCATCCTCTGCATCCCATTCAGCTGCATCCACATCATCCTCGATATCAGTTGCCGGCTCAGCATTCCCATCACTGCCTATGTCCGTCGTGCCGCTTTCCATTGTTTCTGTCCTTTGTGGGTTTGACGCCAGTGGTCGGTTGGAGGTGGAAGGAGTTGCATCTGTCACAGTAGCGCGATGTTCCGCCTCAATTTCATGCATATTACTATGTTCATTGTCATCTGTCTCCTCACTGACAGGAGAGAGCATGGCATTGGAGAGGTGACGTGTGCCCAGCAGTGCTTTGTCTGAGAGCGCGTACACCATGTGCCATACACGTACACAGCCACTGGCATGACCAGTGAGGAAGAGGAGTGCACTATCACTCATCTGATAGCCCGCACAATCCACGACGTGAAGACAAGAGATGGAATCGGATAAGAGAGTTGAAGCTGAAGGATCGGCAGCATCGGTCAAACTCTGCACAGAAGCGATCTGTTCTGGTGATGAGTTCGGAGAATGCATATGCATGCCGTTGCCATGTTCCCTCCGTTGCGGATATTGAGTCATCAACTTCCCATTGACATCGAGTACGGTCAAGAGTACATCACCTTGCGATGCGACGACAATGAATCCACTCCGATGATTCAGACCAATAGAGGTGATGCTGCTGCCCTCTGGCCATAAGCGCAACTGACGTAGAGGCTTCAATTCATGCCTGTCCCACATAATCAGTGTTCCATCGCTCGATGCTGAAAGGATGAGACCGTAGGCCACACTCACACATAGACATGTGACGGATGAACGATGGCCATATAAAGTCGACTCCAACACATACCCGTCGTCATCGACATTACTAGCAATACTGCTAACACTGCTGCCACGCTCGCGCTCCGTTCCCCGTCCTGTGTCAGCAGTCGTTGCTTTGCCTTGCTCTCGCTTCCTCTTCCACACTCGCACCAATCCATCATCGCCTCCCGTCACGATCATCCCGCTCATATCAATCTCCGGGATGGCGACAACACGCACAGTGGAAGCTGCATGCATATTGAGATACACACAGGTATATTTCGGCACGACACACAGAGCAGAAGCAGCAGAGGCCGATGAAGCAGAAGTGTTGGCAGCATTGATCGCGCTGATTTGTGTAGATTGACTTGCGGTTGACGGTGTGATGACTTGTATCTCTCCCATCCTCAGCGATCCATCGACGAATCCAGCTGCAACGAATGCAGCCTTGTTCCGTTGACGAGCAGCATGACTCTTCGCACGAGATAGTGCACGCACACTACCAATGCCAAATGTTAAGCTGCCACGTAAGCTCTGGATCGAATCGGCGGGGAAGAGGACGTGATTTGGTCGTGCAACAAAGATGCGATGAACACTGCTATCTGCCCATATCGCACCGATGCCATGAGTAAATTGGAACGATTGCAATGGCCTCAACGATGCGCTGCGTGAGTAGACACATCCACAGTCAGGTGCCAAATGACGTGGAGGATGAGGTTTGGCAAAGACGGTGAGTGGTGATTGACCAAATGAACGAATCTGCTCAGTGACCGAGCGACGAACGATGGGGTCACTGATGCTGTCAATATCCACTTCTCCGCTGTAGGTGAGGTAATAGAAGCAGTTGAGTGCACGCACCGCTGCCTCACCAGATTGCTTCCACCCAAATATGAGATCAATGAACAGATGCAAATGAGCCGATACATACTCACTCTCCATCGCCTGACGCATGACCCGAATGAACTCATGTGGAGAGCCATGAGCCCACGGTGGCAGTAACACATGTGACAATGATTCACCCTGTGATTCTTGCCTCTGTCCAAGGTCGAGTGCCGCACCATTGCGCAAGAAGCTAGGTAGGTAGTAAAACTCGGGTATCAACTCCTTGACATCAGATGTGGAGAGACGTGACGCACTCAACCATGTTGACTGAATACTAGCAAAGATTCGATCTGGACGATCAAAGCGGCCACCCTGAAGTTGGATGAGTGTCTGTGTGAATGGCTCCATGCGGATGAGATAGTAGAGAACAGCGGCTGCAGACGAATAATGGGATCCGTAGTGGAACTTGGGTACGTTCCTCTCTCCATCGTGCGCCATCACCATATGCTCCGACTCGCGATATCTCTGTCGGAATTGTTGTGCACGTGGTTCATACAATGCTCCCATAGGTTTGGATAGATCACGAAACGTGGATGGCTTCGATAGATCGATCGTTTCAGACTCGTAATCTGCCAATACCCAGGGCATGATAAAATATTGCGTGAGGTCATTGAACGTGCGGCCACTGACACTGTTGACACAACAGATGTAGGCAAAGTTCGATAATCGACCTGATTGCCAGAGACGAGTCAATGGATGCAACACCGTGCGGACAAGATTCAAGAAGTCAGACGTATGAGATGGAGAGAATGGGAGCGATGAGGCAAGAAGAGAGGATGAAGACGCAGCCGCATGGATGGACGGATTGGTGGAGGAGCCAGCCAATATCTTGCGCAATGAAGTCGTCTGATGCCGTGCAGCTGCTGGTGCCTGCTTCATGATTTGTGCATAAACAGTATCCCGCTGCTTGACATGCAAGACGATGAATAAGCTGCGACCAGTATCCAGAAACAATTCAATACTTGATTCACGAAGCAAGTGGCGACGCTTGTGCATACTGATGATGGAGGCATATGGAATCTTCACACTACGACGCTCAAGTGGAGGCAGGGATGTGAGAGAAGCATCAGACGATAATGGGTCATCATCATGGTCGGCCCATCCACCAGTGTCACTGTCTGATCGTGTACGTTGCATCATGGGCATGACAATCTCGCCCTCGTCTGATATCTCATAGTGATCAATAATAATGAGGCAGCTCTTACATAGGAGCAGCACGCCACGTACCTCATCCAACCCTTGGATGCGAAGTGCATTGAAATGGAAGCGAATCGTCTCACCTTCCAGCAGCACACTCAGCCTCTCCTCCTCCATCCACCACAGCGGCGTATCAGCATCGATGTCGACATCAGCAGATGTGTCGAGGAGGCTGAGGTCATCATCACGAATCGCACTCTCGCTGACATCAAGGGAGGGCATCGCGTTATGACTTGTTTCATCTGTGATGGCAACTGTCGTTGTCGTTGGGGATGCTGATTCTGCCTTGTGCTGTTCAGCGTTAACGCTGTCACGTGCAGCGTTGATGGTAGTATGTGAAGTGTTGGACTCATTGTCAGTTTGATCTCGTGCATCTTCAAGCTCTTCTTCGATGCTTCCACCGAGGTCCATGGTACTTAAACTGACATCACGTCGATGATGCGCACGCTCACCGGATAACAACCCATCTGGCGAGATGATTCCGCCGACACTGCGATTCCTACTGTGACGTCGGCTGTGACTGGCACTGTGACGCTTCTCTACATCACTTGTAACGTCCAGAGACGAGATGTCTGTCAGCACTTGATCATCCTCTTGGCGCTGAGTCTGAATCCGATGGCGTGGTGATGGTGATGGCGTCATCGGTGACATGCGGACGGCACCGTCAATCGTCATCGATCGTAGATGTGAGCGAGGGCGCGGCTCAGTCGCCGGTGCGGCGATGACACCAAGTCTGTGGCCGGAGGATTGGAGCACCAAAGCCAGATCTGCGTCAGCGGCTGTGCGACTGCTATTACTTCTGCTATGATGACTGCTCGTTGGCATTGCTGGATGCATGGTAAGCGAGAATCGTCGGTTTCGTTCCTCGTGTCTTAATGCCGAAGCCATCTCTGCTCTTGATACACGTGGAGTAAATGATGCGCCAGCAATCTGACGTGAGCGACGACGTTGACTCATCGGGCCAAATAAATGCGATGGGCTCGTCGTCATACTAGCATCGGCCAAGTTGAGTAAGGACAGATCACCAAGTAACGACGGCGATGATGAAGATAGCAACGATGGAAGCAATGACGAAGCCGTGCTTTCATCTTTGCCACGGGAAGTTGGCAGGTCCAACATGCTGCGCGTGGATCGATGATGTGGCGTGCGTGCAGAACCAGGCTGGGAAGTGAGGGTTTTTATGGGCGTGTCGTCACTGTGCTTGGACAGTTGGCGCGTGGAGTCTGGTGAAGTCGGTGAGATAATCATGGGAGCGAGCGTGCGTGCAGCAGCATCAGTATGGGCGATGCTTTGCGCGCGTGGCCTCGAACCCTCCTTCACCTCCTGCGATGGCGGCAGGCGTGACGACGTCACCATGTTGCTTGGATCAGCATCAGCATCAGCATCAGCATCAGGATGAATGGTTGGAGTGGAGTTGGATTGGTGAGATGCGGCCACATCGTGCACTGGATCCACCAAAGTCTCAGCGTCGGCTCTTGTGGTGTTTTCGTCAGCGAGGATGGGAGGAGCAGATTCGGAGATCAAACCATCGTATGGCGTGTCATGCACACCTTCCTCATGCGCTAACGCAGGGGCTGCAGGAACAACGGCTACTTTATCTGCTGATGGAGTGCTGACAACCGTCTCTACTCTCGTTTGTTGGTTATCACTCATTTCTCCACTCATTCGTTCACTTGATTTCTCGCTCTCAAACGCTGCTTCTTTTCCCTGATCATCCTTGGCAGCATCTCGTTTAGTGCTGCTACTCTTGCTGGTCTCCTCCTTATGACTGAAGGTGCGATATGGGAATGGGAACAGTGGCTCATCAGCAGTTTGCAACCTTTCTCCTTCCAATCGCTTTCTCATTCGATCCGGACCTTCGAGGGTATCAAGCGACCAGGGCTGCCGGAGGACAAGGGGAGCTGAGAGTGGAAGCTCGATGAACGAGGGGGGAGAAGCACGCAGGGATGGTGAAAGCAACAACGTTTGGTCCAAATTAAGCACCTCACCAACGGAAGGAGTCGTATCCTCCACGGAGGCATCGTCCACTTTTTCTACAACATGCCGCATCGGCACAGCACGAGAGCGATTGAGCGGGTCGAGTATTGCTTGCTTTTCGGCTTGACGCGGTGAGACAGCAGTTGATGCCGACCTCGTCGCGTCACGTGGAAGCGATGTTGATGTGGAAGCGGTATGTTCGCTCTCAAGCTGCGTATCGTCATGATGTGTCGATGTTGGAAGTGGTGCGGCGGAATAATCGCCGTGTGCATAGAGCATCTTCATACGGAGCCAACGCTGCAACGATTGATGAAACAGCTCACGATTGCTGCGTTGACGATCAATCCGCTCACGTTGCTGATAGCGTAAGCAGCGCTGGAGCTCATCACTGCTTAACAACTGCAAGCGTTGGAGCAATGATAGCTCCAACTGTAACAAGCGATGTGACAAGCCAACCACATTGCCAGCCCTCTGTGCCATGTGTGAGTGGAGCATGTGTTTGATATGTGCATGTGCTGCCTCCGTCCGTTTCGGCCATTCCTGATGCATCCAATGCCACTCAACTCGACCAATGGTATGCGATGTGACATATGTGATCTGCTCCGCGTGCTGTCCATACCAAGCTAAGAAATCGCTGCATTCCGGCGGCAGTGATGATGGAGGAATCAAATCACCAGCGGCAGTTGCATGAGCATTCGTGCTTGTTGATCCGCTGCCTGTGCTATCAATCTCTTCGCCCATATCAATGGGCAATCCAAGCAACTGATCGAATCCTCCATCCAGTAACTCCACTGATTCAATGGATAAGGAATCCATGTTGGCACTCTTACGAGATCGTTCTCGAGGAATGATTGTCGCTGTGACGGGCTGCATTGTCTGATTGGGCAGTAGATGGAGGAAGTCTGACATGACATCAAGCTTGTAGCGAAGGAGACTGCTCAGCAATTGCATACTTCGGTAGCTCAACTTGGATGGGGTGGTAGCAGCATTGGAGAGTATGGATTGCAATGGTGAGTGAGATGATACGAATTGGATCGTATTGGCTTCCTGAGTGGTGTCCTCATCGTGGTGCTTCAAGGCTGCTGCGGCAGTCGGCTGAATCAAGCCAGGGATGGCATGAATCAGCATGGAGCTGATGCATGCAAGAAAGACACGGTCACGTTGGAATCGTCCAAATAGTAGCCGGGAATGAGCGAGAAGGAAGCGCAGCACACGATCAAGCGTCGTAGACATATTATCATTGACGCCAACCAAAGAGGAGAACGTCGGCGGCAATGGAACAGCCATAGGTGGCAATGCATCGACGTCAGTCGCCTTTCCATCATCTGCATTGAAACTCCTCAATTGCACATTCCAGATGGATGTGGTTGGTGTATTCGTGTTGGACGCAGTGGCAGCAATGGATGCTGACAACGATGACGGCAGCGCTGCTGTTAGCTGCGGGGAGCTGTCCGCAGATTTGTTGTATTGAACGGGAGAGCTGGGTCGGGACATTGAGCGCGAATCAGATGGCGACGGTGGTGAACTTGATTGCGGGTGTGAATAGTTACGGTGGAAGAGATGGAGGATAATGGTGTTTGCACAGGCCATGATATGGCGTCCAATCGGTTGAGCAAAGTCATATTGGCTAAGCGTGAAACCTGATTCGAACGTGGTTTGCGTGAATGTGGCAAGGGAGGAAGCTGCCGGATTCATGGATTTGGGATTGATCGTCAGACGTCTTTTTGGTTGAGTAGTCGATCGCTGTCGACCAACACTAGAAATGCCATCACCCGATGCCATGCCCACACCTATCATTGTTGACTCATCCATTGACTCCACCTCCATCACTGCTTGCATTTCATCCGATTCTAACACATGTACACACCACTCTAGCAATAAACTCGCCGATGAGTCGAACAGTCCAGTCATGAGTCGACCTCGTTGAAAGCGATGCATGAAGTCAATGATGCCAGGCAACAGTAGGGGGGTCTGCAGGAGAGTTGGAGCCGCGAGCGTATGGAGGAAACGATAGAAGACGTTGCACAGAACGACGCTTTGAAACCGAAGGCATAGAGCCTGCTGGTTACTCACAAAGGATTGATGTTGAGAATCAATGGGCACGGTGTCTTCGCTCTGCTTCCTTGCCTCTGTTGCGTGACGGCTCTCGTTCGCATCAAGTGTTTTGAGGTTGATGTCTTGAGGTGGTGTCGGAGCCTGATTCAATATCTGCTCCCACGCAGGCACTGCTCCATTTCCCTTACCATTGCCACTGCTGGTATGATCACTTGTCATCGAATCCGTGATGATGAGATGAAGAAGCTGAAAGAGAGTGATTGAGAGTGGATGTTGAAAGACTGGCACGGACTGAGCGGATGGCAGAAGTGAGAATGATGATGGCTTGCAAGAAGGCGTCGACCACGCAGCAGTGGCGGGAGACAATTGATAGGATGACGCGAGGGATGCAGGAGCACTGGCCGCTGGATCAGTGGCACCTGCAGCAGCAGAAGTCATGTCCTCAATTGGAACGCCGACTTGATTTGTGGCTTGTTCTTGTGCGATGGTATCGAGCAGTGGGGTCACAGAGCGGGAGGTTACCATGCGCTTGTCTCGAGCATCTGACTGTGTTGTACCGATTGCATGATCGATTTCCGCATTGTTATCGATCGGTGTGACAGAGCGAGTCCAACTGAGGCGACGTGATCCAACGATGTTTGCGGCAGCTGCTGCGACACTTGCTGCGGCACCGCCACCGACATGGCTCGAAGTCGCCGCAGATGGAACGAGCGGCAGCGGTCGCAATGAGCCAATGCCCACCGAGCTTGGATCAGAGCGCAGGATGGAGAGGCCGCTGGCATTGGACTCAGTCGTATTAATCACACCATCGATCTCAGACGATCGAAGGAGAGGGAATATGGGTAGAATGAACGGGACATCATGTGCAGGTGATTGCGATTGTTTCAGCATGTGTTGAAGCGGTGTGAGTGGCAACGTGGAAAACGCTGTGGAGTCGACACATGTATGGCGAGTATGGGGCAAAGGAAGGCTGATGGCACATGGTAGCGCATTGGAGGCAGTTCCCGGCTGCATGGGTGCAGTTGTATAGAGAGCTCCAGTTAATGCACGAATGAATGAGTCCTTGCATGCATACTCTCTAAACTCTGCACTTGTCTCATGCAATGCCGCCAGGAAGCATATCACGTTATGCAAGAGTCCGATATTTGCTCGGCATGAGGCTGTTGCATCATGCTGGCCGATACGGTGCGGACCTCGACGTCGAGTGGAGGATGATTGCACTGACCAGTATGATCGATCCAACTGGAATGCACCACTCAACGCCGACGACTGCACACCATTGAGGCTTGATGGCAGGGAGTGTGAATGCGGAGGTGCGTGGTATGTGGCATCAGTATGTGAGCCACTTTTTCGTCTGTCCCCTGCATCACGATGCGGCTCAGGCCCGACTTCCACTTGCGCGGCACTGGCACTGGGGCCCTCCGTCGGCGATGCGCGACCAGATGATGCTGCGGTTGCGGTTGCATGCGTCATCGCCGATGCAATGTGTGGATGAAATGAGAAGCTGCGCGATCCAACACGGTTTGGTTGTCCCATCCACACTGGCGTCGCTACGCCAGCCCCTGTACCAGTACTGGGTCCAAACGTTGCAGATGTGCGACGTGAATGGGACGCTGATGAGAATGATGATGCTCGCCGGGAATGTGTGGGAGAAGCATGATGAGTGTGAAACATGGTATGAGCGAGCGGCATATGCTCGGCTGTATCCAATCGGGCATGTACACGTGCACGATGATCATCAGCAAGTGTTGAGAAGTTCGCGTCAAGCAGCTGAACCAGCATCGTGGCAGCTTCAGGGTGAGCGAGGCGAACAGGAGGTGACGTACCAGCGGAATCCGATACAGATGGCTGTGATAGCCACTGCATCCACCACCATCCTTCATCTTGTCGCAGGCGTCTGCTTGGAGAGCCGACCTTACTCCCTTCTTTCACATGTGGGTCAGCGACAGGCGGAATGGTTGATGGCAGATGTGAGGGAATGTCATGAATGTCAGATCGGCCCAACATGATGCCAATGAGACTACCCAGTATGGCAGACTCATGTGACCATGGAAGCAGCAGACTAGGCAGGACTGTGAAGCCACTTTGAGAATGGAAGCGTTGCGAGAGCCAATCATGTTGCAAATAGAGCTGCAGCATACGCACTGCTAGGATAGCACATTGACGATCACTGGATAGATTCTCATCTTCAATTTCAGTGCTTGCCGATGGTGACGAATGCAACGAGTGTGGACGATCTGCTTGGTTTTCCAACTTCTCTGTCATCTTGTTGTGTCTCCTTGCCTTTGTTGCTTGATCGAGTGTGTATATTATCGCAAATATATGCGAGAAGTCGATGGCTTTGAAGAATGCAGCAAGCATGGATTCAGTGTTGTGTGTCTTAAGCAGCACATCCACAAGCAGCTCGATGAGCGCCAGTCGCACAGTTGGATGGAGGAGATTGGACAGGTGATAGGCGGCGAGATTATGTGATAATGGATCGGCTGGCATCGCAGACGACGAAGGAGCTGCAGTCGGGACGCCACTGCCACTGTCCTTCGCATCCGACACAGAGGCGGCTGAGTGCAAGTAGGTGCTTGCGATTGGCAGCGCGGAAAGGCCAGCTGTAAGGGATGGTCCGAAGCTGGGGGCAGGAATGGACGTTGATGGGTGAGCGCGATGCTGATGAGCAGCAAACGAGGTGGACAGCGGCAGTGAGACACGGCTCATCGAGGCAGCGTACGACGGGTGCGAATGAATTTGGTCGTGTTCGCCCGCTTGTTGCTGTTGCTTTTGTATCTCCTGCTGTGAATGTAATATGACGGCAGTGATGGCAGCGTGTGCGACAAGTTTGACTTCTTCTTCCTTCACACCATCCAACAGAAGCTCACGAAGCAGACTGATTGCATGACCCAATGCTGACACATTCAACTGCTGATCGGATACCAACGCCAACAGCCAAGAAACAGCCCCTGCACTTCGTAATGCAGCGATATTCTCATCACGTCTGACGTTGATGAGAATAGAGTTCAATATGCCTTCGAGCAGGTAGAGTTGCACCTCAACTGAATACTTGATCCATATGTGAATGGGCATGAGTAGACTCTTCAACGCATCCGTCCGCACCAATGCTCCACATTGACCCTTCTCACTCAACCCGCTCATGCATAAGCAGATGTCAGCTAATACCAAATCGGACAGGACAAAACGAAACTCTGATGCGAGTGTCGGTGATGGAATGGAAGGTATGACGGAATGTGAATCGGCTGGCGAAGTGGAGGATTGAGCTTTGGATGAGCCATCCCTGGATGTCGCTTCTGCTACAGCATGCATGAAGCTGGTTGCATCGCTGCCAGTGATGGCTCTGCGTCGAGCTGCACTTTTATTGTTTGAGCTACTGGTAGTCGCATTTGCACCCTTCTGCACCTCGGACAGTCGCACTATGTTGTTCGCTCCTACGGCAAGACGCTGCAATGCATGTCCAATCAGAGTGAAGCCACGTGACGCCACCAAAGCAGACAGATTGGATGGGCTGCGTCGTATGAGTAGCGACAGAAGGAGTAAACACTCGCGCACGCCTGTAGATGGACGATCAACGACGCACGGAACAGTTGGTGCAATAGGTGGTTGGACGCTGTTGCAGCTTGGACTGCCAGATGCAGCACGATGAGGTGAATGCATTGATGTTGACGACGCTGTCACTGTTTGCGCTTCGGACGGCTTCGGCATATCTTTTTTCAATTTCATGTTGGATTTTTCATGTTGCCTTTGCATGTTGCACATTCGTGCCAACACGTCCATTACCCTCTCCACACCACCAACAGAGCGGACGGCAGCCGATAATGGACGAGGCTGCACCAATCGTGCGCCGCCAAGCAATACACCATCACTGCACACACTGGCCTGACCGCAGTTGAGTAAGGTGGAGCAAGGAGAGAGGAAGGAGGAGGAGGACGTAGAGGATGACCGTGAACGGGTGCGAGAGCGTGAAGACTGGAATGGAAGGGATGACGAGATAGCTAGAGGTGCAACGCCTCCATCCATCATATCCCTCCTTACCTCTTCTTGCATGGCATAGAAGTCATATGCTGACTTGTCAATCGCATTGTGTGCATGGAAGTAGAATAACAACTTCTCAGCTGGTAAGACTGCGGTCGGAGAGATGGCATAATTCTCCTCAGCTGAGCAACGACTGGATACCTCGCCAGGCAGTGAGGCGTCATTTTCCAACCATCCATCCCCATCATCATCATCATCATCATCATCATCATCATCATCATCATCATCATCATCATTCATAGGTTGGGTATGTTCTTTGCCATCAGTTCCTGTCGCTGTCTTCTCTTGCCTCCGCAAGCGCTCCTCATTGTTCACATTCCTACACAGCACATGAGCTGCGAAGTCCAATGACTCATGCAAGGCTGCAGACTCTGTATACAGATTCGCCGATACGTCACTGGTCGGGCATCGTGCACCAACCAATGTACCCGCGGCGGATGGGCCAGCCAGACGGGGGCCAAGCTCGAATAGTTGACGGATGGTCGATTCACTCACACTGTCATCCAACAGAGCAGTGGAGGCGACACGCCAGTGGAGGCGACCTGATGGAGGTGGGGATGACAATGGAGTGGATGATTGGGAATGAGTGATTGGCGCAGATGGTTCCATCAAACAACCAACACGTGCCGAAGTATGACTCTGGTTGCCAGGCTTGACAGGAAAGGAAATCTTAGCAGTCGCAATGCTTACACCATTCAGGTAGAGTGTGGCAGATGATGCAGAGAGCAATGCCCGGCTATGTGTAAGAGCGATATGATACCATTGGCCAGGTTGTAACGGTTGAGAAGGAGTAAATTGAGCTACGCTACCTTTCGATGGTGAAGGAGATGACTCGCCACCGCTGCTCTTGTCAGTGCCAGTGAACGACGTCGCGGGTGATGTGCGCAAGGTAAATCGACCAGCGGTTGGCTCATAGCTGAGATCAATCGTTGTCTTGCCATCATCACTAGTCAGTTGCAAGAGATGGAAAGGATGATGTGCATAGCGGGTGATGCTTGCATGGTCAGTCGATGACGGTGCAGAGGCGGCAGTTGTTGATCGTCGAGAGGTGAAGGATGTCGAGGCGGATGGATTGAGCTTTCGTTGGCGCATGCATTTCTTACTATCAAAATACAGCCACGTCGCGGTTGTATATGCATGTGTGCCAGCCCATCGCGAGTTCTGGATGTTGGAGACAATGATGTAGGAGCCCAACAACGATGCCGATGTTAGACTGTTACTACGACTCATCCGTCCCTTCCTCTCTCTTCCCATTGGCCCACTGCGGCTCTTATTCTGATATTGATCGTTGAGGTCGGGTGATTCAAGTGCCACAAATGGTATGCTGTTGGCATCTCTCTGCGCAAGTCGGCGCAGCATCCGAAGCAGGTCCGAGCTGAAGCAGGAAGCCTCGAATAGATTGAAGAATGCATGTAGAGACGAGGCATCAACGTCGAACGGCATCAAAAGAGACAGGAGATCAAGTACCGCATGCTGAATGGAAAGACGCTCCTTATTGGTGTTCGGCTTATCTTGATCGCAATCTGCCTTCGCTCCTTCGTTGCTGACACCGATGGATTTGTTAGTAGCCATCGGCATTGGCGAGATGAGTGTATCACGGTAGGTCGCCAGAAGTTCCATGCTGAGGCCCATACGGGCGAGTGCCATACGAGCGGAGAGCGAGCCGCGCAGACGATCACATAGACGGCGAAGTAAGATGGATTGTGAAGGATGGGATGGTGGTGTTGAGGGTGTCACAGCTGGAGCGATGGCCACGCCAGCACTGACACTAGTAGCGGCGGATGCTGAAGCGGTGGATTCGTCATCCATCGCCTGAACCTCGCCACTCGACACCTCATTATGTTCTTGTGTTGCGCCTTTGCTCTGTTTCATCATTTCCTGCAACGTGTGTAGCAGTGTGAGTGGTGGTGGTGGTGGACGAGAGCTGACACACCGTTGCGATTCGAATGCTCGCAGCTTTGCATCGATCTCCTCATCCTCCACCTCTTCTTCTTCCTCCACATCAGCTGCATCATGCACATCCTGCGACGCTGCACCAACGCTATTGGTCCGTTCCCGTGCTTGAGCCACTGTGCCTTGGTCGGGCAGAGATGCCTCAACCGTCACATGAGTGGTGCCCTGATGAGTCAAATCGGCATCAGATTCAGTAGTAGTGCCATCTCCACGCTCAGCTTGTGTGCCATTGGATGATGCAGATGCTTGTGTATCACTCTTGCGTATTCGTTGGAGCCAAGCTTTCATGACGAATTCAGTTCAGTCCAAGAGCGAGAGAGAGAGAGAGAGAGAGAAGGGGAAAGGCAGGCAGTGAGGAGTGGAGAGTTGACTGATGAAG
>Ga0256777_1000155_pt1 | contig 14165 bp, 1 predicted proteins | sample MC6MC0928MT_FD_186042 | JGI IMG/M metagenome (GOLD analysis project Ga0256777, IMG submission 186042) | Metatranscriptome of enriched soil aggregate microbial communities from Iowa State University, Ames, United States - MC6-MC0928-MT... | ecosystem: Environmental > Terrestrial > Soil >... | reverse complement strand
GGTATGTCTGGAAGACACGTCTGAATGTTTATAGAAGACCATTGACACCAGCAGAGAAACTCAAGGTATCTTCCCTGTCTGATTTCGGTTTCGCGACAAGAGATCCTCAATCGAATCTTGTTGGTGCTGTCCGGGCACCCGGACAACGTCTGGGCTGTTCATGAGATGCATCCGTTGACATACTTGGTCGAAATGATACCTATCCTCACTGATGGCAAGATGGATGAGGTCGAGGAAGTGAAGGCATGGGATGCAGATACTGCTTCCACTTCGAATGCTCTCACACCATCATCCTCGTCTTCATCGCCGTCTGGTCCGTCTCCTTCGAACTCATCCTCCTCCTTGCATCTGCAGAAGTTGATTTGGCGTCTGGTTGAATTCCTCGTCAATGTTTCCAACATTGTTCCATTCCAAGAACTCGCCACCATCTCACTCATCCTACGCGTTCGAGCACCGGAAGAATGCTTTGATGAGGATGAAGAAGATGAAGAAGAAGAAAATGGCGACGAATGGAACGAGCAGAAGGACGACGAGAAAGATGACGAAGCAAGAAGACATCGACCTCGCCCTTCCCTCCTCTCTACCTCTCTCTCCTCAGCTCGCCCATCTATCCCAGTCACCACTCCTACAGCTGCCTCCTTCCGTGCACGACGTGCCTCGTTGATTACTTTCGATTCCAACCCTTCCATCCATGACTTATCCAAGCTTCGTCCCACATTATGGCATCCGGCCCGTGGCAGTGGCCTGGGCAAGCGTGGTGGTCAGCCCTATCCATCGAAGTATGCCACACAGCTGCTGTTGAGGCATGTGGCAGAATTGGTTGAGGAGTCAGCGAACTTCAGGGATGTATTAAGAGAAACAGAAGTGGTACCAACATTGATTCAGCACTTGAATCAACTGCTAACTTACTTAGATACACGAAGAGCGAAAAAGGAGGAGCAAACGAAAGGGAAGGAGAGAAGCGGGTCTTCCGCGTCCGATAGCACACGACTCCCATCCCTTCATTCATTCCTTCAGTTGCCACCTTCTTCATCCAGCGGTTCGATCTCTCCATCGTCGTCGTTCCTTTCTCCTCGTCATGATCTCCTTCGCCTTCGTCCATTGTACCTGGACCTATCCACGTATGACCTTGCACTACGTACTCTCCACTTGTTACTCGCATCCAATCCAAGCAATTTGAAGTTGTTCCGTGATATTGGAGGTAGTTCAGCATTGTTTGGGCTAATTCGTCACGCCCCCTATCGGCCCTCTGCTCTTCGACTCATCTCCGCTCAATTGGACGAACACACATTTGGTGAATTATTGGAGGCACTTCAAGCAACACACAGTCGAATGCAACAACAGAAGAATGATGCGGAACTGCTCGTGGCGTTATTGCATACGCTAAGACAGATGCTCGCCACCGGTACACCTGTAGCAACTGCTTCTTTGCCCACCACAAGACCAGCATTAAGCTCCCAGCGTTCGACCACAACACATGCATTAGATATCATCGCTGGCTTGGATATTGTCCATCCAGGTAGTGAATTGGCACTCTCAGATCAACCTCCACTCACTGCACTTGCACTCTCGTCACGCATCAAAGATATCTATCGCTCACTTGCTGGCTTCGAATCGATCTTCTCCCTCCTCTCACGCATGGACTCACTCTTCTCCGTTCATGCCACGCCAGCAACACTCTTTCGTCATTGGTCTCAATTAGAGGGTATTCTCGCTGTGCTCACACTCAGTATTCAATCTCATCCGAGGAATCGACAACATGTCTGGAGCTACTATTCGGGTGGAGTCGAGCAGACATGGAATGCATTGAGCTATGCGATCAAACTATCGGGTGCGTTGGAGACATGTGTCGCGCCATTGGTGTTGCAAGCAGTTATGAACATTGCGACAGAGACACCACAGCAACCTCCATCAACATTGAAAGATGATGGGAAGGGCATCAACGCAGAGATGATTTATACATTGAAAGCATCCCCATCTGAGCAGCAACCATGGAGCTTGATCTACCCTTTGCCGCTGAATACGTCAACCCCATCACCATCCTCCATGCCGTCCTCTGTGTCGCCTTCACCACTTGCTTGGCCAGTCATCCATTCTCCAGAAGCTGTATTGGCATTTTTGAGAATCTTGACGGATTGTCGATTGGATTTGCAAGTCGCTGGACTATCAGCATTAGCAAACCTCGTCGCGTTGTCGAGCTCTTCTTACTCCATGGAAAGCGGTGGTCGACCTGGACAATCTAAGCCTACATCCCCTCCGTCTTCCACACCTCCATGTGCTCTACGCAATCTTGACATACTTTGTCATGGTGGCATCTTGGAATACTTCCTTCATTCATTCGGCCAATTCCTGATCCTCATGTCTGAATCCAACGCCAATGCAGACGAGCGGCAGAAGGAAGAGCGACGCAGGAGGAAGCAGGCCGAAGCCATGGATGAGCAGCTGCACCACGAAGACGAATATCAACAACTTCCACCATTATCCATCGATTCGATTTTAACCTTAATCGTTCAACGCTCTGTGCTTGTGCAAACAATCATCGAGCATCTTGCCTCGCATCGGCTCACGACGTTGGAAATGAAGATGCTCATCATGCAATACCAAATGACGCTGGATCGACAGCGAGAGGAAACGAATGGAATGGAAGAAGAAAAGAGCGCGTCAACTGCCGTGAGCACGTTGAGCGCTCCACTCTCATCAAATGACTCCACATCCACTTCAACACTCATCTCTTCTTTCTTTCGTATCTACCAATTTCTGCTTCGTCTTTTGGCTCGTTCGAACACGCGCACCAGTGGTGGAGACTTCTTTGAATTCGACCTTCGTGATGGAAGGTTGACCACTGGATTATCGAGTCGAGGGACTCATCCAATTGCTTGTATCGAGATTCCTTCATTGGGCGGCAGCACAGGCACACACAAGAGTTGGCCGAGCAGTGGAGTGTTTGCATTCAGTTGTTGGCTCAATATCCGTCACCTCTCGAATGAACCGAACAATTCTGCTGCCATCCAAGCGAAACAAATCCCTTCGGCAAGACGAAAGTCATATGCACCATGCATGCAATTGTTCGAGTTCACATCTGGAGACGAGATGCATCTGTGGAGTGCATCCATCCTACCGAATGGTCATCTACTCGTCTCAACTGGCCAAATAGCCGCTTCATCAACCAACACTGACACGGAAAGCAGCATCCCCTCATTATTGAGCCACCCATCGCGTCAAGTGGACTTGGATGCGTTGACCGATAAAGGTCCCAGCCAAGGTCAAGCATATTTCGACAAGTTCATCTTTCCCATCCGCCAATGGCAACATATTGTCATCACACATGAGCGTAAGGCTGTGTTGGCGACAGGACAAGCACGGGTATTGTTGTCGCTCTATGTCGATGGGCAATTCGTCCAACAGGTGCAAGTACAATGCTCACAACCTGGAGTAACGAGTGCTGCCAACGCTGCTAGCAGCACGACTGTCGATCTATCGGATGTGCGAGGATACATCGGTGTACCTCCTGCAGCGCCATCGAACCAACAACCCTCTCATCGCACCGCTCCATCGTCTTCATCCATCCTGTCCTCATCTACAACATCTCTCACCGTTACTCCATCCAGTCTGTGTTGGTGGCTGAATGGGATCTACTTTTTCTCAGGTCATCTGTCCGCGTCCGAAATTCATCTTATGTACCGTCGTGGCCCTAGCTCTACCGGCACGTTTCAACCACGCTGCAAAACACAGAATGCACCATCGGCGACATCAGCATTCTTGACACTTGCTTCATCCTCCTCATCTTCTGCTGCAGCGGCTGCTGCTGCTCGACGCCGATCCATTGTGGCCGATGCACAAAGTACGATGCAGCAGCAGAAGAATGTGGAGAAAAGCGGAACATCGAGCGCTGCAAGTGGTGGAACAATGACCTCTGCTTCTGGCTCAACAACCAGTGGAGCTGGTAGTGGCAGTAGTGGAGGTGGAAAGCAACAAGGCTCCAATTCATGGTTGTGTGAGATGGAACGTGAGCGTTCCTATCTGGATAGTCGATCTCGTTTCGATCCAAGACTGTTGGATGATTTGAGTGTCACCAATCTGTCTTCTGGCTCCCATAGTACGCTGACATCGTCCATTGATTTGACTGCCGCATCATCCTCAGCTGCTGCAGTTGCCTCTGTTCTCGCTGATCCTAACCCTACATTCTTTGAAGTTGACAAAGTAATCTTTTCATTCCATGCACATCATTTGTGGAGTTTGAGAGAACAGTATGTGGCGGATACAGCTGCCAAAAGTGGAGCGCCAGATGTCAATGCGACAAGTGGCATTGGAGCCAATATTCATTCTGCTGTGTCAGCCAGCGAGGCTGCCTCGTCCTTCATCAATACCGTTATTGCCCATGCTGAAACGTGTGATCCTGGCATCGTTGCGTCGAATTCATCTTCTCCATCTCCCATTCCTTCCTCCTCTCACTTGTCCTCGCTTGGACAACCAATCGGTTATCTGTCTGGTGGGTGCAGTCCCATTCGGCCCCTCGACTTCAGTACGAGTCTCCGTCGTGTAGGTGGAGTGAGCACGATCCTGGCAGCGATCAATGATCAGGATGTCAATTCCACACAGGACCTTCTACTCTTGATCACATTGCTCATCGCCAGCTTTAAGGATAGTGTGTATTCAATGAAGGATATGGCTCGCAATGGTGGCTATGATCTGTTGGCATCCATACTCTACCAGAAGCGGCATCTATTGGATGAGCGAATCCTACAGATGTTGTTCTGTATGGTGGAGGGAGGACGAAACCTCTACTCACTCGCCTCCAGATTCATGTTGCTTGAATGTGGCATGACTGGCCATCCATGCCTCCTCTCTCCAATCTTGCAACAGACAGAGTTGCGTGCATTGAGTCTGAGTTCGGCAGTGGATTGTGTGCTCATCTATGAACAATCAGGTCGCTACACACATATATGGCCGTATTATCACGAGTCGAAGGAATATGATGAGGACACTACGACAGCCTCTGATATGTTCGGCACGCCGCGCACAATGGTCGCGAACAATCTCGCATTACAGCAACTATTGTTACAATTCATCATCTGGCGTGACGCCCCTCAATCGTTGCAGCAACATCTTCTCACCCGCTTACAACACTGGTGTAGTGTTGGTATGCAGCGTCAGCATCTCGTTGATTACTTCGCTCGAGCACTCTATCCCCCATCCATCGTTACTTTCCTCGCTCAGCAGCAGCAACAGAGACAGAATTTGGCATCGACCACTGGCAGTGTCACGGCTACACCAACGGCCATTGCAACTTCAACGACGACGTCTTCCACTTCAACAACATCGGGCACACTCATTGCCAATCATGGTGCGGATCGACGCAATTGGAATGCGGCTCGATTCCGTGAGATGGGCGGAATACGGAGTCTGCTACAATTGGCAAGCGAACTAGAGCCAGCATCTCCCCACATGCAAACCATCATCGATGTGTTGGAAGTGTTGATGTTGGATGACTTGCCATTGAAAGACCTTCGTGTCATAGCGGCATTCTTAGTGATGGGTCGAGCCAAATCGAATGAACCAGATCGAAACAGACAGAAACAGGTTCAAGACGCTCAGAGTGCTTTCCCTATTCTTGCTGCCTCGCCCTCGGCCTCTGGTTTCCTTCTCCGCACATCGGAGTCTACGTCGCCCTCAAGCGCTACTGGCCTGCTCATGCTCTCCGAATCATTGTTTTGTATCCTCGCCAATGTCATCGGCAGTGCGAGTGAGCGTGAGAGCTCATTGGAGAAGGAGTGGATGGGTGGCATTGTCGCACAAGTCATGGATGGACAATTCTTCTCACTCTTCATGTGGCCTGATGTACAACCAACCATCATCACTGCTGCGCTTCATCTCATGTCCGTTCTACTCTCTCATTCTGCGCGTTTCCGCTATGCATTCCTCGCACCAACACCAACATCATCTGAGTCTTCGAACCCGGTTGCTCTGTATTCATTGCCAAGTATGGCGTCGGCGAGTGGAGTGTGTCCTGGTCAAGGTGTCCAGTTACAAACCGGACAGATGACGGGCACGTCCGCGTCAGGACCAACCATGCAAGCAACCGGCAGCGGAGCACCCGGTCATGGCTCAACCTCATCTATTTCTCCAGTCCAGCCCTCTGCATCCAGCGGCGCACACCCCACGATGGCAAGTGGATTCTTGATGTTGCTTGAGCGCCTGCCCTATTCCCGTCCTGACATTGAGGCATTTCACATCCTTGTCGGTCTGGTGTTTGGTAAGCAAATTTTCTCCATCACGACCAGCCGATCGTCGAAATCACTTTGGACGCAGGAGTTCAGTGCATTGACAATGACGGAACAAATTTTGGTTCAGGAGCCATCCACACCGACGCCATTACCTCCACCACTGTCGTCACCCTCCAATCCAGCAACGCCATCAAGTCAACGACGTCCATCCTTCTTCCGACTCTCATCATTGCGTTCGTCGCCACCACCATTGCCGACGAAGAGTGCAGTGGCCACAACGCAGAATTACAATCCCATCATTCACGCCGATGCTTTGCCAGTCTTATTGGCATTGATGCGCACATCCCTTGCGGATATGTTGGCAATGGAGGAAGAACAAACAAAGAAATCGATGAATGCAGCCACTGATGCTCAATACTCACCCATGCCACCACTGGCAAGACAGCCATCCTTGGAGCAACTCTCAGCGGCATCCATTGCTGATCTCATTGCACTCCCCATCGGCAGCGGAGCATTACTGTCTCTCCCACAGTATGCCTCATGCAATGCGCAATGTAGCCGCATCCTTGTTACATTGCTGACGTTCATGCGTGAGGATGCATTCATGAGCTCAACGGATATCAGACGGGAATTGTTCCAGCCGGCTCTCATCGAAAAGCTCACCGATATGTTGTTCATTGCTCTGGCAAGGGTACAGCGTGCGATGACACCAAGGATGCAGACTACTGGTGTGACACTAGCAACAACGGTAACGAGTGTGGAGACGTTGCTGCACCAAGCCATGACGCCATCCAGCCAGCCACCTCGCGCTACACAGTCCGGTGGCAATGAGATCATGCAACATGCATGGCCGATCCTCGTCGAACTCGTACAGATGATGCGTCATCTCATCGGCTATGCACTGCTACATGACCCTGCGGGCGCCGTGTCACAATCCACATCTGGTAACTCTGCTCAACGGGCGTCGGTCACAACAAGCGCTGGATCTGACCAAGCAGCTGCATTCACTCCCGTTCCGTCACCATCTTCATCCAATGCAAGCAGTGTTCCCACCCCACCATCCTCTCCATCATCTGCTGCAAATCAACAGTCCTCCAACTCCTCCACTTCTGATCGTCTTCGTTTGCTGTTAGATTCCTATCCACTTGAAGCACCCAAGGCTGCAGCTTCTGCATTCCAACAACTTCTCATCAGTGACATGATTCGTAAAGTCAATCAATCGATGAAGGATCTGTCAAAGGAAGAGGGTAAATATCTTGTCGCGTCCGACGCTGTGTTGGCATCATTGGCGTCGAGTGGCTCCTCCTTCGTTCCAACTGAAGGATCGGCGGCTCCCGGTTTGGTGTTCCATCGTCTGCATCAGTTGCTCATGCATATCGCATGGAAGGTTGAGCATGCATTATTGCAGGTGAAATTTACACAAGCTGGTGAACTACCGTCTCCGTTTCTGGATGTACAGCGTGTCATTGAATTTGGCATCCAAGTGTTATCGATTGCTGCGGGCGCATGCCCAGGTAGTGGTGGTATGGCCGTTCCACTCTCATCGCCATCGTCGTCGTCATCTGGCAGCGCATCACGTTTCTTCATCTCCACTGCAACGTTGGATGATGTACGATCGAATGTGCAGCAAGTGATGACGCATTATTTGGATGAAGCACGAAGTAAAGCCGATCACACTCTCCTCGCATTCCTCCTCCATCGTATGTACAAATATTCGAAGCTTCTCTTGCCATTATCGACCCATAATCTCACCTCCCATGACCGTGTCTTCATTGATGCACTGTGCTTTCACCTATACAACTGCTGTCTACTGACGACGGATCAAGCCAGTGATGAAGAGGTTGCAACGAGTCCGAAGGCAGCAGCGGCCGCAGCCACCACAACATTGAGCCCTGACCGCCGTCAACGCCTTCAACTATGCTGCTTCTCATTATGGCATGTCTTACTCAACAATCAATTACACATACTCCAACCAATGCTGCTTCATACCTCATCCCATAGCAAGCAATCCTACGATCTCATCCACGCTCCAGGTGGGGGTGGCTTCTCATTGTTGATGGGTGGAGGCGGGGCCACGGCTGGACTGGTCACTCGGCATCGTAAAACGATCGCGTCTAGCGCCTCTGGCGCTGGTATGGGTAGCGAGATTGAGCATGATTTGGCGTTCACCTCAACATCTCGTGCGGTGTCATCCTTCCAAGAGTGGCTACGATCCAATCTCGTGACGTTGACCATCGTCTTCGATGAAACCCTGCTCGTCTCCTATCGTGGTCAATTGGAGAAGGATACACGAATGCGACTCGCCACACGGAATGCGATCACGAATTCATTGGCAGAGGTGGCGATCGATAGGCGTCGAAAGCGTAAAGCTGCCGTGCAACGAAGGAATGCGCTGCTGACCCAGAGGATGGGCACGATCCAGCAGTGGCAGCAAGTGGAGATTGAGAAGGTCATCAAGCGACGTCGGGAGCGGACATATCGATTCTATGAATTAAACAAGACATTCAGAGCCAACATCAATGCTCTCTATCGACAATCCGTACTATTCAACTATGCAAATGAATTACAAATGAAAGCAATCATGGATGGTGCAGCTGCTGAAGAACGAGCACAACTGGAGAAACAAGATGGACTGCCAAACGGGTTGAGCATGATATCGATCCCGCACTCCTGCTCCTACTTGCCGACTGCCCCACTCATCCACACACGCATCCCATTGCCATATCGTACTCTCTCCTCTTCCATGGCTGTTCTGGCTGAGTGGGTTCGTGTCCGTTTCTTACCCGCTCAACGCTTCAGACTGGACTTCACCGAAGGTCCTTTCCGTCAGAGGAAGAGATTGACGCTACATGAGGATTTCTATTTGAATTATAAGATTCATGTGCCTCGTCTACAGAAAGCCATTCCATTACTCAGGGCGCAGAAGTGTGGCAAGCTTTGTATCGATGCTCGAACTGCCTCGCTTCAGGACAGGACGATGGAAGCGGAGACTGAATTAGGCCCAACGGGAGCACTCAATATCGAGGTGGAATCAAGCCCAGATCAGGTTGAGGCGGCTGGATCACCATTCAGTGCACGAAAGCCAGGATTGGAACGGCGTGGTACTGTGCCTCTCACTCCATCGCGCCCGTCCTCCATGATTCCATCTGATGCTGCCTCTCCTCTCGCCACTGCTAGTCTGCGTAATGTTCCACTCCTATCGGCTCCAGCCAAATCCCAACATCGCAGATCAGTACCAACTACCTCTGTCGATGATCATCAGCTGCTACTCTCACCATCGAGTGCAGCCTCACAGAATCGGCGTCGTCAACAACGCCTTCGTCTCAAAGGTCGAGCACGGAAATATGCAACGATGGACTTGGGACATGTGCAGAAAGCAGCGGCCACGTTGGATGAGGCTGCACGAAAGGAATTGCTGGAAGGGTTACCACGATTGTCTCTCACTACACTCACACAAATCACGGCGCATGCAACACTCAGTCCGCGCCTTGGATCGATGAGTGGTAAGGATCTCGGTTCGAGTTCCAGCCATCGTCCATCACGGCATAGTGCTCGACGTCCAAGTGCATCGTTGACGGCAGCGAACATGTTGCACAAAGTTCAATTGCAGATGCAACAAGCGAAGGATGATGGAGATGCAAACACAGATCAACCTGATGACACAAATGACATAGGAACAATCAATGGTCGAATTCTCGATGCCATCACCCATGAAACTTCATCAACTGAGCAAAACGATCCAGCGCCGTCAACAGCAACCGATGCGGACACACATACTGCTGCGAGGGGTATCAATGATGAGGAGTTAAGCTCAAGTGAGGGAGAAGATGGTGATGAAGATGGAGATGGAGGTGAGAGTCTCAGAACCATCTCAACAGCACCAAGGTCACCAACTTCGCCATCGAATGCATCACCTCTCACCATTACTGTCACTCCCGCTGAGACGTCATCAGCCGGAAGCACTGAGACTGAGACGGGTGCGACAGGTGATGCAGATGAATCCCTTAGTACACCACGCGTATTGGATAATCGCATGTCATTACAACAGACGCCATTGACCCGTGATCGTGGCTTGGCGACAGGTGGATCTCGATGTGCTCCTGACATGACACAAGCGAAATCATCCACCAACATGGACAAAGCATCGAGCACAATGCCTCCCATTCGCGAAGTCCATGCTGACTCCGCTCATGCAACAACGTCACGACCATCAGCGCCCTCAACCTCCATTTCCGCTTCGTCTGCTGAGAGCGCACAGGAGCAGCTCGCCGACAATGACAATGCCCCTGTCAGTCTGTTTGATGAGTACGAGAAACTTCTTCGATTATTGGAGCCAGGCGATGAAGTGCTGCCTGGTGGCCTATATGCATGCTCTCGTGTGCTTGGATTGGATAAGAATGCGGCAGTCATCGTATTGTGCAATCGAAACATGTACGTATTGGACCATTTCACATTCACGCAGGATGGACAACTACAGTCGATTGATCCGCTCACTGGTACGCATGCTGGATCAGTTGACGGCGAGAGTAGCAGCAATCATTACTCGAGCTCCCATGCGAATGATCCTCTGTTCAGTGTCTCCATCGTTGCACGACCACCATCTGTGCCATGGCAATCAGAAGATTCACAAGGCCGACCGATTGACTCATCGGACCATGAGCATGAGGCTGACCGTGTCGACGCATCGGACCAACAAGCAATGAATCTGGAGGAGGTGGCACTGAAAGCAGACGATATCGTGCTGCATGTAAGCAAGATTAGTAGAAGTCATGGTGGAGATGAGACGAACAGCAATGGCTCGACCAATCATCTTTCACCGCCACCGTCCGACCCAGAGGACCCTCTGCTAAGCCCGTCTGCTGCCCAGCCATCGGATGAAAGTTCCATCGTCACCAAGATTCCTTACACCTCCTTACGTGAGGTTGCTCGCCGTCGTTACAGTCTGATGGCGATTGGCTTGGAGGTATTTACACATGATGGAATAACACTGCTATTGGTGTTTGATACACCGGAAGAGCGAGATCAAGTTCAGGCGAAAATTGTGTCGGCACTCGTGCAGATACAACAGGGGAAGGAGAAATCAAGTGGAATGGGTGTCACCAATACCGATAGTACACAATCAACTCCAATGGGAGGTCAACTTGGCCCGTCATCATTGGATGTTGGTCTATCACTTCAAGCTCCTCCTCTCGCACTCCAAACTCATGCTCGATTGAGACTCTGGCGTAAACATGTGACGGCGTCATGGCGTGCTGGCCATTGCAGCAACTTTGCTTATCTCATGTTTCTCAACACATTCGCTGGAAGATCGTACAATGACTTCACACAGTATCCTGTGATGCCTTGGATTCTCACTGATTATACCTCTCCAACCATTCACCTCGATGATGAGCGCATCTATCGTGACCTCTCCAAGCCGATGGGGGCCATTGGTGAGGAGCGTGCCAAACTATTCCAACAGCGATACAATAGTTGGGATGACCCATCCGGTACGGTACCAAGCTTCCATTACGGTACACACTATTCATCCGCTGCAACTGTCTTGTACTACTTGATTCGATTGGAGCCATTCACCAAGTTCAATCTACAGTTGCAAGGCGGGAAGTTTGATCATGCTGATCGTAACTTCTATGATCTTGGCCATTCATGGACGAGTGCTTCATCACAGGGTGGCCTATCAGATGTGAAGGAGTTGATACCGGAATTCTTCTATCTGCCGAATTTCCTCCGTAATCAATCGAGACTTGACTTAGGTGAGCATCAACGTGGTGGATATGTTGGTGATGTGAAACTACCGCCATGGTGTGGGAATGATCCACGCATCTTCGTGAGATTACATCGCAAAGCATTGGAGAGTCCATACGTTTCTGCGAACCTTCACAATTGGATTGATCTTATTTTCGGCTACAAGCAGCGTGGTAAAGCAGCCCGATTGGCACAGAACTGTTTCTATTATTTGACGTATCAAGATGTCGTCGATGTGAATGCCATCACGGATCCATTGGAGAAGGAAGCAACCATTGCACAGATTGCCAACTTCGGACAGACGCCACATCAAATATTCAAGAAGCCACATCCACAACGATTGCCCACTCCACAGACACATCGATTGACATTGGCCACCCATCCACATCTCATCCACCCGATGACCAGTGGTACGGGCAATACTCCTCAATTATCTGCTCGTATCTCCGCATTGTATTGGTCGTCGAAGAATGATCGTATCTTTGCCTTGGATGGTAGCAGGAGTATCATCGCTGGTAGTTACACCAAGTATCTCAGTTGGAACCATGCGGATCATTCACTGCGATTCGCCATTCTACAAACATCACCACGCCATCGCCATCAAGATGAAGTGGTGGCGGTCCATGAACAGTTGCATGGGTCAGCACAGATCAGTTTCGCTGCAGCAGCGGAGGATGGTCAAACTATCTTTACTGGTGGTGAAGATGGACTCGTTAAGATTTGGCGCCTCCATCCAGAGCTGAAGCATCATCAACTCATGCTCACAAAGACATTGGCTGGACATTGGGCCCGTATCACATGTGTCGCCCATGCGTGGAGCTATTCATTACTGGTGACAGCCGGTGCAGATGGTCAAGTACTGTTCTATGATCTTCATCGTTTTACGTTGCAGCGTCGCTTACCTGTCCATCCTGGTTCGGTGACGTGTGTTGCCATCGATCCATTCCGTGGTGATGTCGTCACTGCAGCTGGTCCCAATTTATACATCTGGGATATCAATGGTGAGATGGTCGCACAACATTTAGGCTCCCTATCCCAATCCCGCTCTGAATCGATCGAATGTGTGACATTCAGTCAGGGACCGGAAGGCGCATGGGTGGATCCGGTCATATTGACAGGGCATCGAGATGGAACCATTCGAATATGGAGATTGACCTATCCAACTCAAACAAATACGGCGACATCAGAACAACACGCTGGAGAGTCACACGCTGGTAGTATACCTTTATCGACTCTCAATCAACGACGGGGCTCAGCTGCAGGATTCAATTCAGCCACTGGCATCAGCAGCGAAGGCCGAGCACGAGCAGATTCAACTGGCAAGATTTCGGCATCTGCAACTCCAATCCCAGCCGCACTCGGCACGAACCACTCTGCATCATCCAGTTCCTTGTCTCCTTCTGCATCTTTCTCTTCCTCATCTCACACTCATGCACTGTCGTCGCCTGCCTCGAGCTCACTCGGTACTGGTGTCAGCCTAGGCGTTGGCTTCCTTGGTTTGGAGTTGGCTCATCGTCTTGATGGTGTTCATGACTCACCCGTCACTTGTTTGCACACGTCATCCGCTGATTGGAAGCGTTTATGGAGTGGTGATGAGAGTGGTCGTGTGGTGAGTTGGCAGATTAGTTCAGATGAGCATTGGACGAATGATGCGGAGGCGAAGAATTGTGCCAATCCGACATGTGGAGTCAAATTCTCCGTCCTGGAACGAAGACACCATTGTCGGGAGTGTGGCGGTGTCTATTGCTCACGATGCTCCACTCATCGCATCCCACTCGAACATTTAGGCTTCACTCAATCCGTTCGTGTCTGTGACGGATGCTATGCAAAACTCACAACAGTTGCTTCGAACGCCAACGCTAACGCCAACGCCACATCCAATGATTCAGTGACACTCACGAATAACGAACAGTCGACACAAGGAGGCGCGGGCACCACTACTGCCACCTCATCCTCTTCTTCCAACACCCAAGCTTCAGCTCAAGGCCACGGACATCGACGTGCTGGAAGTGTGACAGTCATCAACATGCAGCAGCGTTAAGTTACTGTAGGCTGATTCATGTCTCACCCCATCGTGTCCTCCGCGCGTCACCTCGCTCTACTGCGTTAATGACAACAATCTTTTTGCTCATCCATTACATGACATCATACCGCCCTACCTTTCTACAAAGGAACAAGAGCATACATTGGTAGTGC
>Ga0256777_1000152_pt1 | contig 14224 bp, 1 predicted proteins | sample MC6MC0928MT_FD_186042 | JGI IMG/M metagenome (GOLD analysis project Ga0256777, IMG submission 186042) | Metatranscriptome of enriched soil aggregate microbial communities from Iowa State University, Ames, United States - MC6-MC0928-MT... | ecosystem: Environmental > Terrestrial > Soil >... | reverse complement strand
CCAAGCTCCATACAGCGCTGACAGTGTGCCTTTGCAGGTTATGAGCCTAAACGAGCGCGAGTGTCAAGACGGCTCACGCGGCACAGGCGTAGCAAGTAGTAAGTGACAGTAGTGTCAAGTTTGGGAGCAAGCGTCGGCACCTACGTATACTTCGTTGTGCATCATCAACGCCAGGAAAAAAAATCGATTCCGAACGGGAGCACAAGTCGACCGGTGCTGAAGCGTCATGCAATACAGGATGGTTTGAACGTGTGTGGCAGCAGAGAGATGATCTCATGTTGTGTCTGCAGTGACTCAATAAATACAGCAAATACAGATTAGGATGGAGTGTTGTTGGCGCCGTCACGGTGGCACTGCGCAGTCATTTTGATTGGTCTAGGACAATGGGAGGGGAAGGGGGCGGAGAAGCACGAAATTCAATGCGAGTATGTTGGCGCAAAAGGAACGGAGTGCTGGGAGGGCCAGAGAAAGCGATGGTTCTGGGTGTGACACGGATGGCGACAGACAGTCGGAGAAGGCTGGGAGGACGACAAGGTTCACTGGCAGTGCGCTCGATCATTGAGTGATTAATCATCGAAGTCGACATCTTCAGGACAGCAATGATCACCCGCTGTTGGTGCGGGCACGAAATTCGTGTCAACTGCTGCTTCCACTGCTGCGGCTTGAGATGATGCCACTGCTACTGATGATGATGCGCCTGGCCCTGCTGCTCCTCTACACATCGCCGCACATTTCTCTCTCTGTCTCGCTTGGAATTGCCGTACTAAACTTCGTACATTCGCCATATACCTCGCCTTCCATCTCGTACTCCACACGAGGTTGAATAACAGATGCATAATGAAGCAACTTAGGACGACGATGAGACATACGGCAATGTTGTAGGTCATGATGAGAAGCATGAGTAGGTAGCCCAGACACAGACTGAGTACATAGTAGAAGGAGTCGAAACATTGCATGATGAAGGGATTCTCAGGTGGTGGGATGAATGGCACTGCCTCATCCGGATCTTGATCGACACCATCAGTGGGAGTCGATGTAACCAATCTTGATTCCATCTCATCTGTTGTTAATCGTACACCCGCTTGAACGACTGGATCCACTGGCGGTGAGGAGGATGGAGCGGGTGGCGCAGAGGCTCCACCAACATCACTGAGGAATGGGGTGGACCTGCCCGTGGGTGATGAATTGGCCGCGCGATTCACCAAACCAGAGCCATAACGACTACTACTACCACTACTGCGCTGTTCATTGGCTGTATACCAGCCTGCTGGTGCGGCTGATGGATCCTTCGACCACATCCTTCTCAATGCATTCTCCTGCTTTCGGACCATCACCTTATGCATCCTGAACACACTCATCCCTTCACGCATGGCCGCGAGTATGAGAACACCAATCGTTGCCATCAACCATTGCCATCCAGCTTTCACCTGCCAATTTTGTAGGAAGAAGCAGAAATTCTTGGAGGCACCAAAATACATCGTCATGGGACAATCAATCACACACAGATCAGGATCAGGACATTGAGGCATGGACATGCCTTCCATACAATCAATACATTGGATACCTGGTGGATCTGGATGTGGGTCGTCAGGCTTGGGTCCCATGCCTGTACATGCCGTTGCATTCGGACACAATGGCATGGCCATGCCATCCATACAGTTGACACATGGAGGAGTCGTTTGATTGTTGAGGCACCACTCAGGATGAGGACAGGCATAACGCCACAAACCAGGTACACAACCGGTACATAACAGGGGCTCGAAGCCGCACACACCGGGATCAGGGCAGCTTGGTGTCGGTTGCGAATCGATACAATTCGCACTGCTACTGCAATCTACTCCAACGCACCAACTTGCATTTGGGCACTTGGGCATGGCCATCCCTTCCATACAGTCCACACACAGGATGGGCTTGTAGCCGCAGAGGGAGGGATGAGGACAGGTGTCGGTTGGTTCACCATCTTTGCATCCTTCACAGTGATGATCGTTGAGTGCGAGTGGATGCGAGTGGGCTCCGGCGAGTGATGAGGAGCGGGCGAAAGCTAGGGCTGATCGAGTCTGTCGCTGCGCACTCACACCATTGCAGCTGATCAACACCAGCCATGCGCATGCAAGTACGATGAGTGCCCCAATACTATCCGCCCTCATGTTGGAATGAGTTGAGGAGGTGTGGAGTGGGAATGGGATTGTTTGCTTGAATGTGAATGGGAATGGGAATGGGAATGGGAATGGGAGTGGGAGTCGGAATTCTGATGGAGACCGAGTGGACTTTTTGGTTCCTCCGTGCACGCTGTTATGCAAGTTTCCACCGTATATACATGTAAATTATCGCTCAAATCTTCTGTTGTCTTGAGGTCATGGGGAGGTGGTTTGCTTCGAGCTTTTCTCAGCATGTCACAGGAAGTTCACTGTGGTGGTCTAAGTCTTAGTCTGACGCATCAGATTCAGAATGAATGGATGCGACCTAATGTGCTCTCCCATTCATCACACAATTCATACTCTCAACTCACATGTTAATAACATTTTGAACAAAAGGTAAGTGGAGAGTAGAATGCGTTGGTGCACATTGCACGAATCATGGCAGCAGCAGCTCCGATCAATGCGATCATTCATTCATCGCGCGATGCATCACACTGATTCACACTGAGCCACAGTAGGCGCTGTTAATCTCATGGAATGACTCCATTTCCCTCACGCATGTCATGACATGCGGATTGATTGTTCTGTCGCCATGCGTCGATTTGTCATATTTCTTGCTCCACTCAATTCCAACTGAAATCGTTGAATTTCCTCGCGGACTCGACCGTCTCACTGACAGTGTCACTGTCACTGTCAGCCCGCTGGGGACTTGGTGAGTGGATAGTACTAGTACAGCCTTCTTACCAGTCTCATTTCCTCCGCGTGTACAACCCATCTGTCAACCACAGCCAGTTCTCAATCCTGCCACTCCGTTCATTTGTCATCGAACATTGGCATTAATATTGCTCGTTCATCGTTGATCAAACCATTCGGAATTCATTGTCATTGTCTCAACAGCAAGTACACTAGCCTAGCATAGCGACTTCAGTTTTACGCAATCTGCCTCCGACCTGCAAGGTCATCCGTGTCGTTGCACAAGGAAACAAAGGATCCGTCAGCCGCTCAGCCCCAGCGCCACAAAAACAGTAGTACTAACAGCCATGAGCGCATCGTCATCAACATTGGGTGGTGGTGGTGGCAATGATATTAATAACACCACCAAAGTTAAGAATAAGGCGAGTGAAGTGCAGAACAAACGAAAGCAGAAGAAGGAAAAAAACAAGCAGTCGTCGCAGCCGGCGGCGGCACCATCTTCGGCGTCAGCGCAGCAGGAGAAAGCAGCTGCAGCGTCGGCCAAGACTTCAAAGTCCAAGTCCAAACAAACGGCTGCTTCATCCTCCGCATCAGCCTCATCATCCACTTCTGCTGTTAAATCAGCACAAGGTGGACAAACGAAGGTAACAACGACACAAGCGGTTCAGCGGCAGACACCTCAACAACCGAAGCCTTCAACCACCTCACCCTCGACAACATCATCAACAACCTCAGCCTCATCAGGTGCCAGCTCAGTTGCCGACCTGCCTGTTCCAATTACCCCTCAATCCGATGTGGCGAAGCGTCGATTCAATGGGATCATTACAGGTTGGCAGAGTAAGCGTGTAGCAATTCTGTCCTATCGCCCATCAGGAGACGGTAAGATTGCAACAGTGTTGATGAGTAAGAATGTGATGGAGGAAGAGCAGCGTGCGCTCATGCGTACAGGATTGATCATCGGATTCGAGTATCACACGAAGGGGCCGAGCACGAAGGGCCCTGCGTGGATCATCCAAGCAGAATCGACTGTTGGAAATCCATCAGCCACTTCATCGAAGGTTTCAGCGCCTCCACCTACCTCAGCTGCCACTGGACCAAAGGCAGCACCGGTCACAGAGCAGCGGAACCAATTGTCACCGTCCAGCGTGCGCGAGTCCTCGAGTGCTCATCAGCGCACACCACAGCCCGCCATGGCCGAGAAGCAAAAGTCAAACGTAACTGAGATGGGACGTCGCCCAGCAGATGCACCCACAAAGGCCACAGTGATCGCTTCGAATCAGCCTCAGCTTCCTGCTCCCACCGATGCTGTTGATGGGACTCCTGAGCCTAGCTCTCATGTTGTTGCTCCAGCTCCACCTCCTGCCAAATATGCCAACATGGATGATGGAGTGTGCAGCTCATCCAAACCAATGCCGACCAAAACGACATCTCCTGCTCCACCTTCATCGTCATCGTCATCTACTTCTGCTTCTCCTCATGTTCACGTCGGCACTTATGCTGCGCGGACCGCTGCAAGCATGAAGCACTCATCCGCCTCGCCCGCTTACATTCCACCAGGCCAACGCGCTAGACACTCGTCGCGATTCGATTCGCTGGCTAGTAGTAGCAACAACCATAGCAACAATGATTTCAAGCCACGTTCTAACACGGTGGTGAGGAGCAATTCGACCTACGATCGCCCATCCCAGCAGCGCTCCTACCGCGTCTCTCTTGCCAAGCAGCATCCACAGCTGGACAAGTGTATCAACGATTTCACCTTGCACTATCAACTTTCCATGCATGAACGCGGCGAGTGTCCAGCTCCAATCGAAGGTGTCTATGACTTCATCATCCAACAGCAGGAATTCATCGATGCAGTGGCAGACTTACACATTGTAGAAGAAGGCACTGAATGGACTGTACAATCATTCATCAAGAAGCTATGTACCGTACCGACGTATCGTGGCGACTTCTTAGATCTGCCGCATCGTTTGGCCGAGCTGCGTGACCTACTCGATCAAGTCAATATCTTCCTCTTATCCATCCCTTCCATGCCAGTGGACACATTGTACGATGTGTCGACTGACCTACCCACGTGGCTCAACAATCGATGCCGACCAGTTGAGTATGAGGATGGTCGATCACGACGGAATCCTCTTGAAAAGTATGCTTGGAATTTCAAGAGATATGATGATCTGTATATCGGCCGTCTGGAGCGTCATCCCATTGCAAGGAAGATGTTCCGTATCCCATCTGATATGCAATCCATACCTGTCCTCTCCAAGGGGATGGTGATGAAATTCATCGAGGAATGGGCGCCGACTGGAAAGACAGCAAAGCTCATTGACGAGGGGAAGATCAGCGAACAAAAAATGTTGGAAGCGTTGATGGAGAAACCAGAAATCATCAATAAGATTCAGAATGTCAAGCCGAAATCACACACTGATGCTTGGTCCGATGACGGCGATGATGATGATGATGATGATGATGATGATGATGATGATGATGATGATGATGATGATGATGACGGCGGTGGTGGTATGGATGATCGGTATCTCGGTCTCTTCATCGGCAGGAAGTGTCTCGATCTCGTGTACGTTGTGAAGGGATTACGCTCGCGTGCATATGATTTTCAGGCGAATTATAAAGCCGAGCGTGGACCACAGCTGGATGATGAGATCAAGCAACGATGTGATGAGCGACTTCAACTCCTCTATCAGCGACTCGGCCTTCGTGTGCAGCCAACAAAGCTCCTCTATCTTGATTGTGTGAGAATGATCAGAGATGTGCTGATGGATGTCGAGGATCCAACTCATGATGAATCTGATGGAGGTGAGGCCAACGACCATGATGAGGCCTCTCAATCCCAATCTGAGCGTCGTGCCTCCCATCGTCGTGAGGCTCGTATCCGAGCACTCAAGTCCTATTTCGAGCGAACATTCAAACTCGCTGATGAGAATGGAAACCCACTCCAGAATCATTCACCACATAAACACTTCCACCAATTACTCGTCACTGCGGTGCCACTACTCGTCGATCTCATTGCGGACCAACTGTTCTTTACCACGGATCCAGAGAAGGCGCGGCTGCTACATCAGCAGGCAGCCACACGTGCGCAAACGAATGAGGAAAAAGAGCAGGGCGAGACAGAGGCAGAATCGAAATCCGATGATGACGCTGAAAATGAGAGTGAGTGTAAGCAGAACCTCGCGGCTCATCCACGCAAGACGAAGAGGACCAAGCAACCACACAAGGCAGCAGCTGCAGCGAGACCAACTTTGATTCTTGAGCGTGAAGATGGCGAGGAGGTTGATGATGAGGATGATTGGTTCGATGAGTCCATGCCAGACCCGTACACGGAGAATTCTGTACGTGCCCACCTGCATCGACTTGATTCTGAAGGCCCTAAGTCAAACGGCTCGAAGTCCATCCTTGCACATATTCGTCAGCTTCAATCAAGTATTTGGCGTGCTCATTGCGAACTCTATCCAAGTATTGGCCCGCATCATGATGAGCCACCATCATTGATGGAGTGGCTGGAGAGTCATGAAGGATTACAAAGAGATGTTGAGCAGTGGGCGATGAGACGAGCCGGAGTGGAGCAGAAGGCATCATCAACTGGTGAGAGTGGCACGCTCCTCTCGCTCGATCCCAACCTCAAGCCCATCTACTCGCAGGCAGAAATTGTCCAATTTCTCTCTCATTGTCTATCAAGTATGCAGATGAGCGCGATGTGGGCTGAGTGGCAGAGCGAAGCAATCAAGGCTGACACCAAGCGGCCAGTCGGGCATTCTCTCACTCCTGTTGAGGTTGTCAAATTGGCGCCCGCAGCTATGCATCGAATGGCACGAGCCGTGGAATTACATTTTGGAACAGCGACAGTGGCACAACTCGGCCAAGGTTCCATGCTTGACCTACTCGACAAGCTGAATCAGCAGATTGGTTGTGGCAGCAGCAGCATGCGTGGTCATGCCGTGGTCAAGGTCGTATCCGCTGCAACGTTGCTCGTTGCCACTCCATCCAACAAGAAGAATGCACAACAAAGCTTCATATCCATGACGGATGCGTTTGAATGCATCTCACAGTTGCCGGCTCATCGTTCAGCCATGCGTCACAGCCTGGATCCTGTGAGTACGATGCATGTATTTGATGGTGATCATGATGTGCTCCTTCAACATGCTCTTCAAGCGCTGGTTCGTGCACCCATGCTCTCTGATGTCGCGGTGGTGACACAATGGAAGGATGCATTTGAGCATCGGCTAAGCCGCTTGGAGATCTTTGTTCGTACCTATGCGAATGAAATTGAAGAGACTGTAAGAGGGCAACAAACTTTGGCGGATAGTGAGTCTGGATATCTATTACTGCAACTCTCGGCAGGTTCGCTGATCCGATTGGATCCCTGTGCCTCATTGGACACACTCGCCTCATCCTATGATTCTCCTCATCGATGTGCAACCGAACTCGTGTCTTTGTTGGTGAAGTCATCATCAGGAGAATCTCTCAGCAACTTCGGTGACACAAACGAAACGTCTGTTACATCGGCACTACGCTCAGCCTTCGATCATGTTTCACAAGCGTCTGTTGAGACTGGATTTGATGAGAATGGTTTGGCCAGCTTTGTATGCGAGATGCTTTCTCTCATCCCGATGCCTCTACTCATTCCATGCTGCGAAACACTCCTACCAACGGCTCGGGCAGCGTCTCTTGCTCATGGACACTCAGCCGATCACGATGCCTTCCACACCATGCTCGCTGATGTGGCAAAACGATCATCTGATGTCGACGTGCTCTCCCGCGTGCACTTCATTGGTATTCAGCTACGCATCGACCCACTCATTCAACATTTCGCCGAATGGACGATGGAGACGCAGACAGAGACAGAGACAGCCAGTGCTGATGACGCCAACAAGCCGCCTCTGCAGGATGAGCCTATGGCTACTGCTACGGCAGTTGCTGACGAAGTTCCAACATCCGACCCCTTTCTCGCAGCTGCGTCGTCTGACAGCGTGGAGGGATCGATCGTTGACATCAGCACATCATCTGCTTCGTCAACTACAGCGGCCACGGACCATCGAGCAGCTGGTGCTTCCATCACTGCACCCACCGTATCGAATTCAGTCATTGCTCCTCCATCGAGTGGTCTTTCCCCACGTGAGGTCATCATGTCCATTCGGAAGAGGCGTGGTCTCGATATCGAGTATGAGCGCACGGAGGAGCAGAGTGTCGTCGATGATGCCAACCAACAACTCATCAGCAATGCACTCACATTGCTAAGTGAAGACTTGTATCAATCAAAAGTTCACTTCATTGCAGAATTCATTCAGAATGCGGATGATAATGAGTACCTGCCTTCGATCGACGCTCCGACACTCGTCTTCCGTCTTGCACCAGCTGAATTACTCATCGTCAACAATGAGATCGGATTTCAAGAAGGGAATGTACGATCCGTTTGTGATATCGGTAACACAACGAAGAAGGCGACCGCTAAGCCAGGTCAGATTCGCCGTGGACAGATCGGACAGAAAGGGATTGGATTCAAGGCTTGTTATGCAGTGAGTGCATCGCCCCAAATCTTCTCATGTGGCTATCAATTTCAACTTGGTGTGGATGAAGATGCAGCAACGGGTGCGAAGAATATCGGAATGTTACAACCGGTATGGATGGAGAATGTGCCAACAGTGGTAGTCGAGACGAAGAAGCGCTACCAAGCTGAAACTTGCATTTGTCTGCCACTGAAGAAAGAGTACGTGAAGAAGTTGCTGATGTCTGATGTGTCAGGATCCGATCGCTGGCGTGAATTACAGTCCCGACTTACAACGATGCTCGAACCGAACTTACTTCTCTTCCTTCGTCAGTTGCGATGTATCGTTCTCGAACAAGCAACATCAGCCACGCGTACCGCTGCAATCACCACACTCCGACGTCTACCCGCTGACAAACATATCGTGTTGATTGAGGAGCGACAGGAGGGACCCGTTGTTGGACCACGAGCAACAACCTTAACCCATCGCTATCTCGTCGTGCGGAAGGAATTCACCGTGCCGCGAGATAAACGATCGGAGTTCAAATGGGAAGATGTACCATCGACTGAGATTGTCATTGCATTCCCACTCCCTCCACCTGCCATCCAACAACGTTCCCTTCCCGTACAGAATGTGTTTGCATTCCTTCCAGCCCGACCATATGGATTCCGATTCATCCTCCATGCCGACTTCGTATTGCCATCATCGCGTGATGCTGTATCCGAGCACGCACCACGCAATCTCTGGCTGCTCTCCTGCATTCCAAAGATGATACCGGACATCGTACGTGTATGGCGAATGCATCTGCAAATGGGAACACAGGGAGTGGATCTACTTTCATTCTACCACTTCCTCCCGATCTCAGCCAGTCAACGTCAGATGCATAGCGATGCTGAGTACGGTGTCTTCAGGTCTGCGGCTGCGTCTATCATGCATGAGGTAAGGAAGTCAGAATGTGTGAAGAATGATCAGGGCGAATGGGTCCGACCTGACTCGGTCTGCTATTCTCCTCATGCAAGCATTCGATCACTCATACCGTCTGATCTCTTATTCAACCGTCGCAATCGTCGTTGGCTTCATGAGTCCTTGCACAAGTCATTGTCTGAATCCATCCGCCATGGACTTGATATCGTTCCATTCGATGCATCAATGCTCATTGATATCATTCGACTCGAATGCCGTGCATATGAGGTGGAGATAGCTGCCGAAAGTAAAAGACGGAAGGTCAAGGCCGATAAGAAGGCACAAAAGGAAGCTGCACGGGAAGCGAAGCGTGTAGCCAAGGCGGAACGTAAACGATTGAAACAAGAAGCCAAGGCCGAAGCGAAGAAGCCATTGGTTGAAACCAACCAACTTCCAGTCAGTACAATCGCACAGGATGGTGATGCGTCAACTGCTGTTGGTGGTGAATGTTCTTCATCTTTTTCTTCCTCAGCTTTCGCTGCCCATCCAACAACAGCTAACGCAAACAAAGGTATCGACGAGAAGGAGGATGGCCAACCTGGTCCCAACGTTGCTGAGGCTACTGGCATAGATAGAGAAGAGGATGAGAAGGAGCAGGATGATGACGCCGATGAGCGCGATGAAGAAGAGGATGAAGATGAGGGCGCGCAACAGACGACAGTCGATGTCTTGGACACATTTGGTGTGGAAAGTACGACCAGTATCGATCCGGCAGTTGCAGCTCGTGCTTCAGCGCATCGTGAATTCCTCGCTCGTGCACTCATCGCACTCCACACACTTCTCCAATCCATGCAGACTGGGTCAGAGCGTGATGCATTGATTTCGAAACTTCAGAACCTTCCTGCATGTGCTCTCTCCGATGGCACATTCGTTCCGTTTCGCAATCACTATTCAAATGATCAACCATTGCTCATGCGTGATACGAACAGCCATGTACGGCCACAGCAAACGGAAAATGCATCTTCGTCCTCACCTATCACCACACCCTGGCAGCGCGTCCTTGAATCACAGATGGCTGTGTTGCATGATGAGCTATTTCAGTATGCCACTGTACTTGGCCAGACACCAACGTCGTCGACATCTTCCTCGACATCAGCTCCTACCTCTGCTTCCACTACTTCTCTCGTATCCTTACGCGCAATGTTAACCGAACTTGGTGTGCGATCGTTTGATGATCATGCCGTGTTACAGAGTGCATTGTCGAAGATGGCTTCAATCAGCGAGCGCATGCAGTCGAATGCATCACCTTCCATCACACTTACTGAACGTCATCACTGTTTGGCAACGTTCCTCTTCCTCTTCCAACATTCTGCCACATGCAACAATCCAGCATGTATCAACTTGAAGGAGCGTCAGAAACTACAGCAGATAGCCATCATCGAGCTCGATGGTGGAGATTGTGCACGGTTGCAAGATGTACGCAGTAAAATCATACTGGGACGTCATTACTCCACCACAAAACTGGCCGATGCATTACTCAAACTGAATCAAGCCAGTCCGAATGCACCCATAGCCGTGGCAACTGTCAGCTCGAACTATCTGAAAATGTTTGCAACATCCACTGGGCTTTCTTCACTCGCTTCGATGCCTGCCGCCTCTCGACAGCCATTGGTCGAACGATGGGCAGAATTCTTCCGCACTGAACTTGGCATCACCGATATGTTCTCTCCTGTACCAGTGGTGGAATCCATGAGTGCATGCGCATCACACAATACGTTGCCGGATGGTGACCATGTGTCCATGGACTGTCATTGCCCTCCACTCAAGCAACTCATGGAAATGTGTGCAACCATGACACAAAGCTCAGACGGTAAACGCATCGTTCCTGCATCGCTCGTTTTTGTGACACAAAAGGTGATGGATGAAATATTTCAATGCATTGCTTCTCAATGGGAATGGTACAAACAATTCGTGTACTTACACCCACAGACGAACAACACTGGTTCCAGTAGCACCCATCATTCCCGTGATGGCACTATTGACAGTACTAGAGCACCGTCAACCTTTGGCAGTTTGTTACAAGAATCGGCATGGATTCCGGGCCATCGTCTTTGCCATATGTTTTCACGTGCTGATGCACCACGCCTTCCCCTCTTTGCTGCTCCCTCTGACTTATTCCTTCCGACTCCACACAATCAAAAGCTTCTCCCACCTGACACACTCTGCTTCGCCGGCGCCAACATGGATGAGCAGCATGAGTTGCTGACATTCCTTGGCATCGATTCAAAGGTGAGTCCCACTCATCTCTACCACCTACTCGTGTCAAACTGGTCAAAGCAACAAGTTTTCTATGCATCCTACCAGCGCATGTCTGACATCTATAAGTACCTCGATCAACACTCAAGAACGACCATTGATGAGGACGGGCAGACACGTCACCAACGTATCCGTCACAACATTGCCAAGCACCCTCCTTCGGATGATGCCGGTGCCATCCACCTTATCGGTGACATCTTCAATGCGGAGTTGGAGTCTCCCATCGTATGGGCTGCATTGCCTGACCCTGCAGCTACCATCCCTGTACACGATATGCATACGATCGTGCGTGGTCGCTGGTACATGCTTCGACAGTTTGTCACCGGTGACACGTATCCTTTGGGGATATTGAATGAGGTACAATCCGATCTGGATTGGTATGCTCCACCGAACAGTGACACTCTCCTCCAATTCAAGCAGATATACAAAATCAAGCAACGCAAGGCGTGGTGGCAAGGCTCCCATGACGACCCATATTTGGAAGAGATCACACGAGCTCTAGCACAATGGATGGGCAAGAAGGTGGCACAGCGTGAGAAATTGGTGCGGGCCACTTCAACTGCTGACAGACCCAAACAGAATGCTTCTGTGCGTAGGCTCGATGAACAATGCGTCAGGATTCTGTGTGGATGGCGTCAGTACCTACAAACGATCTTGAAGAAGAGCTATATGCAAAAGAAGGAACAGGGCGAAGAGCGTGAACGCAACAAGGGAACACTTCGACGGAGTCACATGTTTCCATGCTACCAAGCAGGTGACTCCACATACCAACTTCATTACTGCACACTCAATCAACAACCAATCATCATTGATATGCCTCATCTAGCGGAGCAATACATGAAAGACGCAACAATCGCATCGGGCATGGCACAGAATGATCAGCCTGTTTATTTCCTGCTCTTCTCTCAACCGTCAGCTACATGTGGTCGGCAGCCATGGACCTTGGATGCAACGAGATTCACTGAGCTTGAACATACGTTCTGGGATGAATATGCACTGCGTCGCATCTCCTTTCTTGCTCAACGGAGAGCAGTCGTAGAGCCAATGAGTCAGCCCCTTCCACGTTCACTGCATTCCATGCTCCAATGCATGGTTGAATGTGCACACAAGTTCGTGTATGCAGCCTACCCCCAACTGTACACTGCGCTACAGACAGCAGGCATCATGGACCTACTGCATTCATATGATGTTGTCCCATGCTCCGCACTTGGATATGAATGGATGGTGATGGGTGCCAGTGTGACATTGGAGCAGAGTCATACCTGTGAGGTGCTTCGTCAAGCCGATGAGAAGCGTATCTGTGTGCGTCGACGTGAGTTCGACATGCATGAGACAAAGGTGACCACGAAGATCGTCGATGAAATTGCAGAGATGATTGGTGCAGCAGCAGCCACTCCTCCTCTCACATCTCAATCAGAGGAGTTTACGAAGAAGCTCAAAGCTTTCATGCAACAATTACTCGAATATCACACAGACAATGATTTCGAGCGGATGAGTCGCTTTACGGATGAGCGAGCGGATGTGAAACGCAACCCTCTACCAGCGGATGAGCCTCGTTGGAATTGGAGTGGAGTTGGCCGCAACGCGTCACCTGCTCCGATTGCGCCTATTCGTCGTGTTGTGAGGAGCAATGGACCGATCGTCAGCTCTGCTGGTTTATTTGGTCGGAATGCCGACATGGCTGGTGTGAGCATGCTTGCACCCATGCCAGAGGAAGGCTCAGCTTCTCGGTTACAGAGTAGCAGTCGAGCGCCGAGTGGAGAGCCGAACAAAACTCATGATCATCAAGCACGTGATCATGATGCCAGTCTGATGCCGAGTAGCGACCTCGCTGAAAGGCCTCATCCTACCGGAATGCAACTTGCCTCAATTGGACCCAAGCAGAGCTCAGTAGAAAAGAAGCAAACGGGGCAACAGGCCACTGTTGCCCATCCACAACCGACAGAGTCAACACTCATACCGCGCTCTACTCGTGTTCATGCTGTTAACGCTAGCGCCAATGATCACGTTGCTTCTAATATTAACACCGGCGACAGTGTGGATGTGAATGATGATAGCGATAAAGCTGTTGCTGTTGCTGTGGATAAGAAAGAGAGCCCCACTACATCCGCTACTTCTTCCCAACCTTCGTCTGTGCCCCATCCTCCTCCAACAATACATGCGCATTCTTCTCTGCGCAGCGATGCGGCCCACCCAACCTCGTCTACGGCTGGTGCGACGAGCTTGCCGAGTTCGATGCAATTCGCACAACATGTGGCCACTTCACTTGGACCGGAAATGACACTGCCACCAACGCTGCAAGAGCAAATCAATATGGCTGCAACACATGCAGTACAGAGTGATCCAGCCACATCAGCACTGCCATCAGATGCACATGGTCCACCGACCTTCCCAGATGCATCATCCATTCGTGTGAGCAACGAAACATCGTCTGACTCAGTGGATGAATTAACTCGATTGATGACATCATGGTCTGCACGTTTCCTCCAACCGCATCGGGAGGAGCCACAGAATCTGGCTCCCACAGGAATGGTATCGAATGACCTGCTTACACTGGTTGGCAAATGGGGCGAAGCACTCGTCTATCAGATACTCATCAATGAGGAAAAGAATCGGCCATCCACGACTCAGCCTCGCGCTATACGCTGGGTAAATGAGTGCGGAGAGAGTGGT
>Ga0256777_1000146_pt1 | contig 14395 bp, 1 predicted proteins | sample MC6MC0928MT_FD_186042 | JGI IMG/M metagenome (GOLD analysis project Ga0256777, IMG submission 186042) | Metatranscriptome of enriched soil aggregate microbial communities from Iowa State University, Ames, United States - MC6-MC0928-MT... | ecosystem: Environmental > Terrestrial > Soil >... | reverse complement strand
TACGCTCATTATCCCATCATGCATTGTTGTGGGCAGAGATTCAGCTCTCAACAAACATGGATCATTCCTATTCAGCTCCATCACCATCCTCGGCCTAATCTACGAGCTGCCACTGATGAACAGCGCGCGCGTTTCATTGATGACATGCCGTGTGGCAATCGGTCGCGGAAATCATGGCAGATGGTTCCGGTGCATGACGATGCTTCCATCGCCTGCCATGTCTCTTCTATCATCCTTACCGACAGGCCACCTCCAACCATCACCGCCACTGGCGACACAAATGCCATGTCAGGGTTTCCGTTTGTGGCGCCGGGCATGCGTGACCCTTGCGCATCCGCACTCGTTATTCCCGTTGCTGCCGACTCTGCCGCCACCGCCGCCGCATCTCCTTTGCCCTTATCACGCCCTGGACACAGTGTAAAATGGTGTTGCTCAAACTTACAAATCGCTGATAGGTCTATCCAGTGTCCGTAGCGATTCTTGTTGAAAAAGTGACCGCTCATCCTTCCCTCATTCCCTTGCCTTCCAGACCGATCGCTCGCTTCCGTTCGTTCTCTGCACGTGCTCCGTCTCCAACTTCGCAAAGATGCCTTATGCGGTCAATTCCACAGAACCCGACACCACCACCGATCGAAAATCAAATACCATTATTCACATGTGCGCTTCCGTCTGGGAGCAAGAGAACTCAGAGTTAGGAGTGAGAGCACGATTGCGTTCAGCTCCGTCACGCCATCAGTTCGAAGTCTGCAATGGGTGAAAGGAAGAATGGAGCAAACCCATGTATGTCAATGATTGAATTGAAGGATGACGGCATATCCATCAGCATGCATCGATGTGTGGCATGTCGCAATGAGTCTAGATGTGTGGTGTGCAACAAAAGAAAATTCAATGGCCACACCGGCAAAGTCAAAGTCAACAATCGAAATCAGGATTCATCCGAGATCGATCAGCGAAGAAAGGAAAAAATGCCTGCGAGGCTTCGGCAGGGAGGGCAGGCTGAGCGAGGCTACGCTGCAGTAATATGGCGCTTAGCTCTACCGTCCTAATAATATGTCTGCTCACCTTCCAGCTCATGCTCCTCATCTGGAGATTGAGCTTGATAGGAATACTGAGACTGATACTGATGCTGATGCTGAGACTCATGTTGCGGCTGTTGCATGATGCTCGCTGCACCGTGTGCAATCGAGTGTGGGGCCGGAGGCGGCGGGCCTGCATGGACATTGCTATTGACACTGGCATGGGCAGTGGCATGTGCATGTGCATGTGCATGGACATTCGTCTGCATGACCATTCCACTTGCTTCAGCCAGCATGGCCGCATTCAAACGGCCGCGGCCACGACGATAACGTGACGACACGGCACGAGGATGAGGACGGAGGAGAGAGGAGGAGGAGGAGGCTGAGGCTGACGTTGATCCCATGGCAACACCACGCTCACTCTGCCCTATGCCTGCATTCATGGCGAGGGCAACATGGGATGGTGACGCCACGCTCCTGCTCATTCCATTCTCTCCATCCTCCACATATGTATAAAGCTCCCCATCTGTTTGTGTGTCCTCCATTTGCTCCCTGTGTATGGCGATGATCGACGCCTCTGGTGTATGCGCCGTACTAGCCGTCTCACCCTTCTCTAACGACGCAACACCAAACTGACCCATCAGACGAGAGGGAGTACGAGGACGAGGATGGGCAGCAGCAGCAGCGGTAGCATCATCACCTTCACCATCACCCGACCCAGCAGCCATCCCATCATTCGCTAACCTTCTCCCTCCCTCATGCTCCCCATCACTACTGTTGCTATTGACGCTGCCACTTCTGCTGCCATCGTGATGTTGTTGTTGGAGCCTCCACTTGACTTCCTCTTCAGCTCGTCTTCGTCGACTATATGGAATCCAGCATGCATAGTAGATGAAGAGTGAGGCGAGAGCGAGACAGATGGTGCCACCAATGGAGACGATGCTGATGAATGCTGGACGATTCTCCTCGGACAACAGACCACTCGACTCACCATCACCGCCGACTGACTCACCAGTGCTCGACGTATCATTGCCATTGCTGCCACTACTGCTGTCACCCATGCCGGTTGATGACGGCATCGCATCGCCACCACCATCGGTGCAATTGACATGATAGCGCCCATCCGCACACAGTGTGAATGGAATATACGTGGCATGTGGAGTGGAGTCATAGGCCGCCGTCACCTGACCAGACCCGAATGTACTCCAGCTCACACCGATCTGTGCCTGCATCCGACGCCATGCATTCTCAACCAATACATCTGAGCTGGAAGTCGAGGGGAGGATGTAGTAATTCGCAAGGATCATGGACGAACCATGAGCACCCGACGCAGCCTTCAACCAATCCACCTCAACACGATCGAGACTGAGCTGCATGGAGCTAGCCAGGTCAGACTGAAGCTCTGTGCGTACTAAGGCTTCCATGCTTGCATCATTGAGGAATGGTGCTGGAGGCAGGTTGACTAGCATGGTGGCATTGATGCCCCATGCTTGTCTTGTTGGATCGGGCAGCTGCTCATCGGGCAAGGGTGGACCCTGCAACTCACCCCAACCGCCCAAATCCCAATCCACACCACTCGATGAACTACTCACCGAACCCATGCCACCATCAACACCACTACTACTACTACTATCCCAACTCATACCACTACTGGAATCATGATGAGATGGACTAGTGTCAATGATCGGGACGGATAGGTTGGGCGCATGGAATGCAGCGATGGTGAATAGAGTCGATGGCGGAGTGTCACTGGGTGAGGTGAACAGGAGACAGTCAACAAAGCCAGAAGCTGAAGTATGAATCAATGAAGGGAAGCGAGTCGTCACATTGAAAGTAGAGGTAGATGCACTCAATGTCATATATGGGCTCCAACGTTGTTCATCACCGTCCCACAACATGCAGATAGGGATACAGCCAGCACGACACACTGCTGAGTCATAGGGCAGACTCAATTCAGCAACCATAGACATGGAGGAGGAGGAGAATGATGCTAATGCTGGTGCTGCTGATGAGAGAAGTGTCATCGTGCTTGTGCCCACTTGATCCTCTCTGATTTGCATGGCTCCAGTGAGTGCGAGCGTGATATTGATATTCGCACTGATGTTATAGGTGAGTGGATTGTGTACATGATAGAACGCTCGTCGATCCAATGACAGTGGCACTGACAGACTCGATCGACTCGTACTCGACAAGCTGGCATGGAAGGTGATGGAAGCGCCATCAAAGAACGAGTAGTTGAATGAGGATGGAGAGGTAAGTGTTGATGTTGCTCCACTGTCTGACAGTGTTGCACGAGGCGCATCCATTCGTGCCAGCATGGCATGCACCTGGCAGTCCGGCATTTCGATGAGTTGAGTCGGATGAGTGATGGCATTGGATGTGGCCGGGAGGAGTAATCGATCAGCAGCACGGTCCAGTGTCGCATGCATGGAGGTGAGCAGCGATGAGATGGTCGATGCTTGACTTGCAAGAGAGAGTGCGACAGGAGTAGGGTCAGTGAGAGTCTGAGTGCTGAGTGTGGTGGACGTCACATATGAGACCAACATAGCGATGTTGGTCGTCATGGATGCATTCAACAATGCCTGTTCAACATCGAAGCAGCCGCCGCCAACACTACGACACGTAGGTGTGGATGATGATGACGAGGATGAGGATGAGGCCGGGCTGACTACAACGGCCACAATAGGTTGACAGAGTGAAAGGAGTTGATTGGTTGCCTCTGGACTGCTGGCCACAGCTGGATTGTTCGCGACTGCCATACACGCACTCAACGCCTCTCTCACGGATTCACTGCTGCCGCTGCCCATTCCCATTCCCATTCCCCCATCTCCAATGTTCCATGCCTTCATCATATATGGCAGTAGTAGATTGTTCGTACGCAGTGTGAGTGCCGCCATGCTCGTCGTCATCGATGCATCCTGAGTGGAGTCGAATGTTGGATCCCATGCTGAGTGCGGTGTGAGCAGAGAGGATGCATTGAATGGAGTGAGGAAGCATCGTGGGTAGGGAGCATAGCTACCGCTGGGAGGGAGGGAGATGGATGAGGGGGGAGTGGACGGTATCGGCATGAATACTTGGCTCGCTGCCAGACTGTGCTCGGCCACCTTGGCAAAGACTTGCATCCGCTCTCCCTGTGCAACGAGTGCACTCAATGACAGGTCGATGGCATTGTTGAGTGTTGTCTGTGCCGTGCGACTGACGCCACTCACACTCGCACCCAACTCCACGATGACTTCACGCTCCACACGACTCACTGCCACACCACCCGATGATGACGACGATGATGACGCCAATGATAAATCCACCACCTCCAACACAATGATGACCTTGTAGCCATCGGTTGGTGAACCAGTGAATGGAATCATTCCACTGTCGGCTGGTGAGCCAACGCTCGATCCGAATGTGAGCCATGATGATTGTTGTGCGGTTGAGTATGGTGAGCGTAAGAAGTATCGATAGGTGAGTTGACCATTGCCCACCCATCCGCTAGCCGTTACATGGAAGACAGTGGAGCTGGTGTAACCGCTGCTAGGCGTGACAGTGAATGTGCCACCACGTGGAGCTGACACCACACGTATACCAACCTCACCCCATCCAGTCATGCCACTACTCTCATTACGGACACTTAGACGGAAGCGAAGCATACATGCATGGGAGGGGAAGATGTGAGACAACGAACCAGTCGGATTGATGGAGAGGACAGGAGAATGAAGGCCCGATGGTACAATCAAGGGATCATACAGACCCAACCACTCGGCTCCACCATTCACACTCTCATCATCATCACCATCCGCATCCTCACCCTCACTGCGTCCATCCTCATACTTGCCTAACACCATGCTCCATGTGAACGCAAGGCCGTTGATGATGCTGTCCGTGTGCGTCTGATCGTTGAGCAGAATGGGTCGACCGTCCTCCATCGTCACGGATGCCTCCAATCGTAATGGATCAGATGAGCTCACGCGCAATGCAGAGGCAACGATGGAGACATGGGGAAGGGGAAGGGGAAGAGGAAGAGGAAGAGGAGACGTCACCGATGAGGATGACAGGGATGAGTCGGACGAAGAAGTGTGAGTGGATGGCACAACTTGTACATTGACCACGCTGACGAGGCGAGCGGCACCTGCAGCTGCAGCTGTAGTGCCCGTACTCGACGCTGATGTGACGGTATATGCAGTGAAGACATATGTATCGGGCGCTAGCACCCCTCCATCCATGCGCCACACATCTGGCATTGCATCCTCATTGCTCGGTCTGAATGGTGGAATGATGGCCTGCGTGCGCACGTTGACACATGCATGGCCAGCAGCAGTGCGACAACGCCATTCGATCGGTAAGCCAGCATGGTTGGGTGAGATGGAGGCAGCAGTAGCCGTAGCAGTAGCCGTATCCGTATCAGTGCGAGTCTGCGTTGTTTGTGCATATCGCATGGTGGTTGGATTGAGTGTGGCAGATGGTCGGAGTATGATGGGCGACTGTTGGGAGACGAGCATGGAGCTGAAGCTTGTGACAACATCGGATGAGGATGGCTGTACAACAACAGTAAAGTTGACACGAATGTCAGAGGCAGAGGATGAGAATGAGGATGAGGTGATGCTAGTGGCATGAGCAGGATGAGCCATCAATGAGAATGCATATGTTGCATCTGCTTGCAATGTATACGCCGGTATACGGAGACGAGGTGTGAGTCGACTGCCCAATCGACTCAAGTCAGGTAGGCTTGCATCCACTGGTGTCACGGCTCTCACCTCCCACTCATACACCATGCTCTGCTCATCTCTCCACTCACTCTCGACACATGTCGGAATGATGGGTTCACTGGCCAACTCCACTTCACTGCTCGCTGCAACACTCAACCAGGGCTCACTAATGGGACGCAAGGACACGATGGGCCGATCAACCTTCGTCACTCGTAAGGATGAGATGGGGCTGACCAGCGCTGTACCCGGTAGTAGATGACTACTGACGCTCACTGTAAAGACATAGCTATCGGCTGCAGACAGACGATACGATGGGATGCGTAACAGACCACTACTCTGCGCATCAAGCAACTCTGGCACACTATCCAGCAGGTCCATGATCTCCATCCCATTGTCCCTGTCCGTGCCATTGCTTGTCTTGACGCCCCATGTGAATACGATGGGTCCGGCTTGTTGATGGAGGAGTCGAGTGGAGAGAACGAGATCCTCACACACACCAATCACACTGGGACCAAGCAAATGAACGACTGGCTGCGGCTGCGCGGAAGTGGAAGTTGATGTGGATGAGAGCGAGGGTGAGAGTGAGGAAGAGTATGGTGCGGCTACTGTCATCGAGCCATGTGCAGCGGCTGCCGCGGGTGATGTTGAGCATCGTCGTATGAGTGCGTTGGATGTGTAGAGTTCGAAGTTTGATCCCACACGAATCTGAAATCCCGGCGACAGCGGCACGTGCATGATGTTGGCATAGGGGAAGGAGCAGATAGCATTGGCCGCATCCATGCCTAACATTGACATGCTCGATGGTGCGAGGATGAGTGAACAACGCTCATCACGCGAGCCTCCACCCCACACACGTGTGACTCGATCATCGAATCGCACGAGTAGAGCAGACAAGTCGGGCCTCAACTCAACGGATCGCAGAGTTGGAATGGTGTGGGTGTCACACGCAGGTCGGAGTTCATACTCACCTCGCCCATACATCGGCACACCATTAGGAATGCCACTACCAAGATCATCGACAAGGATGCTGATGCTTGACATCACACTCCAATCATTGCCACCGTCATCCTCACCATCATGCTCATCTTCCAATCGCTCATCCCACCAATAAATTTGACTTAAGCTACGAATCACTGCTTCATATGGTCCAGTGAGCGTGAGTGAACCTGCAATGTTCGTACTCCTATCAGCTGCATTGGATGCAACCCCATCGGGCAATGGTTGGAAGAATGCAAATCTTGACGTATGTGTGTGAGGCGTCAGACTCACACTGATGGGAGTCGTACTGATCGCATCACGATCACTCACACTCAGCCCACTCAGCCGGACCCATTGACCATAGGCTGAGTTACTCCCACCCCATGGCACAAAGGAAACAGGAGTGGCTGGAAGAATGACCTCAGGTGGATGATTGATTGGCTCAACTTGTAACGGAATGGTCACACGCTCATCCCCATACATGCCTCCACTCAACTGCACATTCAACACATCCGTACCATAGAAGTCAGCATGAGGGGTATAGTACACCTGCAAGAGAGGGTTCACACTGCTCGACGATGAGAGAAGTGCGGAGTAGACGATGGACAGTTGATGGAATGCCGCAACGCTGCCACTGTTCGCTGCGCCACTAGTCGAGAGCATGATGGCCCCATTGCTGACAGACAGCGTGAGTACGACCGGTGTGGGTGGGTAGAGCAATGACGCATCAATGGGTGGTATAATCCGATTTCGTTCTGATTCCGCTTGTATCTTGATGGTCTTCTGTGGGTAGGTCAATCTCTGCTTCGTGTTTGGGTCCTCCGCCCATGAGCCCAGTAACGTCTGTCGCCGCCAGCTGACGGCCTCCGCGGCCAGGTTGAGTGAGGTGAGAGCTGCGTCATAGAGCGCACCAATGACCGTACCAGTGAACACGCCAACGATGGGAGCGACACGAGTCGAATTGACAGAGACGGATGAGAAGGTGAGAGTGAGTTGCTTGCCATCAGCTGACCATGCCGCACTGTAGGCTGATGCCGGTATGGGAGTACTGAACTGCATCCATGCATCAATGTCTGCTTTGGATGCGAGTGTTGGTCTGTTGGTTGGTCGGTCGAATGTGAGAGTCATCTGACTGCCATCAGCGAATTGTGTGTAGGAGCCGGTTGGGTCATGTGCCCTGAGTGCGAGGAGTGTGGGAGTGGGGGTGGGAGTGCGGAGGCTGATGAGCGAACTCACACCCAGACCACTCCACCCCACATCATTACGAACCTCCCAAGAAAATTCATACTCAACGCCAGATGAGAAGCCAGTCAACAGCGAGGAATACAAATAGGTGGAGCCACTCACAACACGAAGAGTATGGCTGCTGCTACTATCAACATCGAAGGATGCCATGGGAATATGGAAGTCGAGAGCTTTGCCTGCACCCGGTCCATCGAGTGCGACCGCATGGAAATGAATCATGTTGATGGGAGAAGCCCCATCATCAATGAATGGCTCACTCCCATTCCAGCTCGCCCACATCGACCGGCTTGGAGCAGGTGTGAAGACAGCAGCACGCAGTGTGCGGGGTAGTTGAGGGGCAGTCTGCACGAATAGGAGTGGTGAGCTCCATGCAGATGAGCCCAGGGAGTTACGTGCACGGATGCGGAAGAAGTAATCACAGCCCGCGACAGCATCTGTCCAGAGGAACGATCGTACGTTATTGGTGGGCACAGTCGATGCATAGGCAATGGTCGTGAGTGAAACCCATCGGCCACACTGTGAGCCAAGACGGGATGAGAGAGGTGGATAGGACGATGGTTGAGCGACCGGGCCAGTAGCAGCACCATCATGCTCACTGCTCACACCATTGTTCCAGAAGTCGATATCATACATGACATCGCCACACCCACCACCAACTGAGCCACAGTGTGCAATATCACGCCAGTGCAGGTTGAGTGAGAGTGAAGTGACGGCTGATGGTTGGAGGAAGACGGGTTGAACGGGTGAGGACGGAGGGACATGAATGAAAGCTGACACTGGGCTACCGAGACGAGTGACCGGCACCCTCTCACTCGATACATAGCGACACTGCACACTGACACGATAGATGACACCGGGTAGAAGGCTGTCCAGTGCAGTCGACAGTGACGAGCCGTTCGAGATCAGCCGCTGAGTGGAGAAGGTCAACTGATCAACATTCGTTGACGGATCGGACGCCGCTAGGAAGGCAGAGTAGTCAATGGTGTAACCAGCGGCAATAGCAGCACTCGATGGTGGGACACTCGACCATGAGAGGAGCGTGCTGTAGAGGTTGGATAGGGTCGGTTGTGTGTGCGGTGTGAGGGTGAGTGGAGTCGACCATACGAGTGATGTTGATGTTGGAGGCGGAGGAGGCAGAATGTCACTCGTCTTAAATGTTCCAACCGCTGACCATGCACTCGATCCAGCACTTGTACTCGCCTGTACACGGCATGCATATAATGTGTCCGGTTGCAGTCCACGTACGAGTGCGCTCACCTCCAACCCCTCATATACCGTCATGAATGGAATCGGCGAGATGGCTGAAACTCCACATTGCACACGATAGGTGATAGGCTGCGCATCAGCTTGTTGCTGCCTTGCCGCACTCCATACAATCAGCAACGAGTCGGCAGTTGCCTCAATGAGAGTCATGGATTCTACAGCACTGGGCGGTTGGGCTGCTTGACAGGTCCGTCTGAGTTGGATTAGTGCGTTGGGGATGACTGGCTGTGAGTTGAGGCATAGTTGGAAGAATGTGTCAAGCATGGGTGCACAGCCCACTGGACATGAGGTTGGCACATGCAATACATTGATGAGGTCATTGGTGATGTCACTCTCAGTGAGACTCATCTGACATGTGCGCATGGTGGCCGAGATGAATGTATAGTTGCATGATGAGCATGTGTCCAACATGGTGGTGATGTCTTGCGCGATGATGTCTGATGGTGATTGAGTATAGAATGGTGTGTGTCTGCATGCCTCATAGATGGCCGGTAGGTATTTGGAGCATGAGAGTGGGCACCAGCTGGTGAGTGTGGGTGGCGGACTGCTGAGTAGGGCATGGTCAGAGAAGCAAACGCCCGTCTCCATACTCGCTGCACTACCAAGGATCGGGCAATTCAACGCACAGGTCACACTCACACCGGGCTCAGCGATACCGGACTGTGTAGCAGTGCGCAAGCCACCACTGGTCCACCCACCGGTGAATGGTGCAGCTGCATCGATATTCATCAATGACAGCGCATGCAACGACTCAACCGACGTATCGATATCAATCATCCAACCACTGGCATAGACACCACTGGGGTCAATGAAATAGAATAGATGATAGACGAGTGAGGGAGTGTGAGTGGATGGACGTTGGTAGTGCGCTCGACCATTGATCGGTTCGGCTGCCTCATACACACCATTCCAGTCGTCATAACTCAACTCCGTTACTCCTGACACCACTACACTCGTCTGTGGACTACACGCTGGCAGCAGTAATGGACCTCTCATATCGAGTGTGAGTTGGATGGGTTTGAACTGCGCTGCACCTGGTCCGCTGATAGTGACCGTGACCGGAATCCTCTGTGCGGCCGCTGCCCATGATGGTGCCACATACCGAGTCTGAACATATCCAATGATGGCGGCCACACTGCGACTATAACCCTTCACCATGCTGACACTCGCCGGCTCGAAGTGGCCCAATGCGCCACCTGTTGAGAAGGTGAAGGTCGTCTGAGCCTGGACCGTTGAGGATGGCAGCAGGGTGAGCAGACTACTGGAGTATGCATAGACAGTCAAGTCTCCCTCAATCTCAATGCTGGCCTGTGGTAGGATGGCAATGCGGACTGGGTTGGGTGTGGCAAAGTACGGTGTGGCAGCGGCATCGAGTGCAAACTGGAGCATGACTTCATTGCCTTCAACATTGTCACTCAATTGTAGTGTGAATGCTTGTGCGGATGTGTTGAGGTAAGTGAGTGTGATGGGAGTGAATACACATGCAGCTGATGGCGGGTAGCAGCCTGGATAGAATGTGAATGGGAACTTCGCCTCTGCTGCGGGTTGACTTGGCTTGACTTGGATGGTCGCGGATGTCTGACCAACATACAGCGATGACGGGACGCCACTCATATCGATGCGTGCTAAGACAATGATGGTGATGGCTGCCGGTGCGATGACGCTGTCTGCACTGGGTCCACTCACACTCCACTGCAGTTGCATGTCGGATGGGCTGGATGACGAGCGGACACGATAAATACGATCCAGAGTCGATGAAGTGAATTCAGCGCTCGTTGCGCCATCGATTCGACTGTCACCTCCACTCACACTCAACTCAAGTGTCACACTGCCCCCACTATCGAGCACACTCCTATTAGCTAGACGTACAGCTAAGTCAAATCCAGAGTCCGTGGCTACGCCAAGTGTCGGCACTCCACTAATATTGAAGCTCGACGTTGGCTGCACTTGTATGACGCGATCATCAATGGAAGCATAGATGGTGGATTTTCCACCACCAACCTGTGTCATGATGAACTTCAATGTCACTGCACCGCCACTCATACCAGTCGAAGTCAGATGGAGACTGAAGGTTGAGGCCGCTGCTGTCGCGCCATTGAAGGTGAAGAAATCTGTTGGAGCAATGGTCGCGGCTGCTGCTGGCTCAACTCGTACGTCAACCCTCACATAGCCACTCCCCGTACCCGTCGCCGGTAGGAGGACACTGGGCCGAATGGTGAGACCACTGATGATCGGTGTGCCATACACCGCAGAAGGAACATTGAGAACATGAATCGGGGCGAGTGGCAGGATGCGCAGAACGACAGCAGGGGGAGGGATGAAGTGTGCACTATCGTCACGTGTACTATCAAGACTCGTCACAGTGAATGTGATAGTAACAGTTTGTGGCGCCAGACCCGCATAGATGGTGAATGTTACATCCTTTGTGCTCCCTTGGCGTAATGGTATTTGACGTGGTTGAGTGGTGATTCCATATAATCCGGGCGCCCCATTGAAGTATGGAACGATGGACACATCCGATGCCGGTGCCTCACTCACGTGCATGACAATGTCCTGGGAGGATTGTTGCACGTAGAGTGAGTCAGGCAGGTCAGTCAAGGTCAGCTGGCATTGAGGCAAGACAGTGATGGCGAGACGCGGCATGGCGGCATACTCACGTGCATCTTCACCACTGATGGTGAAATCAACATAGAGGAGGATCGGTGAGAGGAGTTGGCCAAGCGTTGGCTGAACGGAGAATGTACGAGTCGTATCAATGACACTGCCATCTGCTTGCAGTCGATTCGCATTGACGAATGCGAGTACACTCCCATTGACATGAAGGTTTGCTAATGCTGGTGTGATGGTGACATTGATGGTTGAGTTATATAATCCAGCAATGGTCATTGGTATGAGAGCACTCGGCTGATGATTGTAGAGTTGTTGCGGGAATAGAGTGGGACTGACGGTGACACGTGCGAGTACATGGATGGGACGAGACTCATTTGCATAGAGGTATTGCTCGGCATTGTTCTCATTCGTCACACCATTCAAGGCTTCAAGATGGAAGAGGAGTGTGATGTTGGCAGCGAGTGATGGTGCCACGTATGTGAAGGATTGATCATCAGCCCAATTGTCATGTGTGAATACCAGTTGACTGGGCTCAGCATGTCCAGCCGTGCTACTGATATGCATGACGAGTGAGTTTCCTACCTCTGGCCGTCCCGATGCAGATGGTCGTATGGTGATGCCCGACGTCGTCGATCCGATGACGACCTGCTGTGGCAGCGTGTCAGTCAGCAGACTGAATGAGCCGAGTAGAGTGGAATTACTGGGATAGACGACAACATTGACGGGCGGCAGGGAATCGATCTGCCATGCATCCGCACCAAGCAAACGGAAATTCAATGTCACCACTGTGTTGACCTTGACGCGTGGAGCAAGGTACTGCACGTATACGCGCTGTGAGTAGGCGGCATTGGAGAAGTTTGCAATGGGTGAGAGCATCTGACCCGCACTCGGCACTACCTCCACTGCCAGGTCCGGTCGCACCAAGCCACCGTTCAACTCGATACCAATGCCCTTACCGGCCAATGGGTTCGGATCATTCGGTGCGACCTGGGCTGTGCTGAAATTCGATTGAATGCGGATTGGAAGGTTGAGCACAGTGATGGTGCCATTGCCACGGTATAGGTGGAATAGGTACTGACCATCCAACATTGCATACACCGATATCGTACTGGCATCGACGCCATGTGTGCCAGCAGGTAGTGTCAGCATGGATGAGTCCGGGATGGTCGCGATGTCATGACGACGATCATAGTTACGAATGAGAGTCTCACTCGTACTCGCATTATGATTGAAGGTCACACTCACATTCGGCATCAACAGCCATGATAGACTTGTCACGCGCACGGCACCATGCGAGTAGGGCAAATACAGCGCATAGAGACGTAGACCAGGCACATAATAGGTTGGCTGTAGTGTGATGGGTGAGAGAGGCAGCGGTGTGGACGAGCTATACGTGTACATGCTGACATTGTGGTTGAGTAGTGTGCCCGACGTATTGTAGGCAGAGATCGTGAGGTTGGCGAGATCAGGCTTCGCTCTGAATACATGTATGATATAAGTCGCATCCATGTCCGACTTGAGTAGCAGGACATTGTGTCCGACCATGAGCTCAACTCTGCCTGGTGTGAGAGTGTTGTTGCTGATGAGCTCAACGGTCGGCGCATCACGTGTACTGTTATTCACGACGGTCACACGTGCACGTGGGTCGGAGTAGAGTACAATGAACTCAATATGATCCACACGATAGAAGAATGAGACGTTACGCTCAACAATGGGTATGAGTGGATCAGCGGATAGGAGACCGACATTGGGTGGGATGAATGGAGGTCGCAGTGTCGCTGTCTGACGTACGGGGGTCAAGTCCAGTGGTGAGACAGGTGACGTGCCCTGTACAGTGACACTATACATGACAGGCATGATGCGCGTAATATTGATCCTGAACTCTCCGTCCAGTTCGGATCGTATGAAGAGTTGACTGGGCGCATCAAGGAAGAGCGGGAAGGCTCCATTCAACTCACCGGCCACAGTCCCACCACCGACCAGCAAACCACTCGACTGATTGAGGAAAGTGGCAGAGAGAGTGTCAGAGCCAGCCGCATTCGAATCGATGCGTACATGAAAGCTTGAGACGATGTAGGGGAGAATGAGTGTGTAGTTATACACGCCAGCCTGGAATGCGGGAGTGAGGCTGACACCTGGATTGCCCGCAACCGTTGAATCCGATGCATCCGCTATATAATTCTCCCCTTGATCAGCGAATATGGCAATATTCTCCACACTATTGACCCGTCTGGCAACATTGACTTTGTAGTCTCCATCAGCCGTACTGCTGAGTGTGAATGGCACCACTGAGCTGTCATTGACGGAGGTTCGCGCGCTCACACCAAACCACTCACTCCATACACCAGCTGTCTGAGCATGAGCATTGATGGAGAGAGAGTTGGTGATGGTAAAAGTTGCAAGGAAGGAAACGGCAACATATTTGTGCGAGAGTGAGACGAGGTAATCACGCACACCAGGCTGGAATGAGAGGGCCGGTTGAACGGGGTCGAGAATACTACCATCCACACTAAGTGCGCGCACGGACAATCCTGTAAAATCAGGATTGAGACGGGTGATGAAGAATGTATAACGACCATCGAG
>Ga0256777_1000143_pt1 | contig 14577 bp, 12 predicted proteins | sample MC6MC0928MT_FD_186042 | JGI IMG/M metagenome (GOLD analysis project Ga0256777, IMG submission 186042) | Metatranscriptome of enriched soil aggregate microbial communities from Iowa State University, Ames, United States - MC6-MC0928-MT... | ecosystem: Environmental > Terrestrial > Soil >... | reverse complement strand
TTCAAGCGGCCGAAGTAAGCGGCCCAGGCACTTATTCGGCTTTCGGTGCGCTGCCCGGCAGGCTATAGCGGCCTTCGCGGTACGCCCAGCTGGGCCATAGCGCGTGCGCCAGCGCTTCGGTGGCCAGTTCCGGGTTCAACGCCACGGGTGCGTAGTCTTCCGGCGCGGTGTAGCGGTATTGCACGGGCGTTTTGTTGGGGGCCAGCACCAGCAGCTCGTCTTCCTTCAGATAGCCGTAGGTGTTGTCGTACTGCATGATCGCGCGCCCCGGCGTGCTGCGGGTCAGGTCGTGGCCAATCATCGGGTGCTCGGTGTCCACGCCAATCAACGACAGCAGGGTCGGGGGCAGGTCGATCTGGCTGATCAGGCGGTCATCGCGGCGTGCTTCAATGCCCGCACCCAGGATCACAGCTGGAATATGGAAGTGGCGCACCGGCACCAGGCTGGCGCCGAACACGCGGGAATCATGGTCGGCCGCGATCAGGAACACGGTGTTCTCCCAATAGGGCGACGCCTTGGCGCGTTCAAAGAAACGTCCCAGCGCCCAATCGGCATACCGCACCGTGTTCTCGACCGTGGCGGGGTTGCCTTCCGTCTGGATGCGGCCAGCGGGGTATTCCCACGGCGTATGGTTTGACACGCTGAACGCCAGCGTGAAGGTGGGCTTGTCGCCGTCTTCGCGCAGCAGGCGGTCAAGCTGGTTGAACATGTCTTCGTCTGATGCGCCCCAGGTGCCGACGAAGGCGGGGTCAACGAAGTCGGCGCGGTCAACAATCTGCTTGAAACCGTTGCCCAGGAAGAAGCCCTTCATATTGTCGAAGTGCGATTCCCCGCCATAGATAAAGCGCGAATGGTAGCCGTGACGGCCCAGCAGATCCGCCAGCGAGAAAAACCCGCGCTGTGAACGGGGCAGCTTCAAGACGGCTTGCGCGGGCGTGGGCAGAAAGCCCGTTACCACCGCTTCCAATCCGCGCACCGAGCGTGTGCCGGTGGCGTACGCCCGCGTGAACGCCCAGGACTCGCGCGCCAGCGCATCCAGTTCCGGCGTCAGGTTGGCGCCGCCCAAGCCGGCGCTGTACTGCGCGCCCAGGCTTTCTTCCAGGATGATCACCAGGTTCAACGGGCGTGCCGTTTTGCGCGTGGCGGGCTGGTGGTGCAGGCTGGGGTAGTCGGGGTCGGACGGCGGGTTGGGCAGGCCGGCTTGCGCCAGCACCAGGTCATGCATCTTGTCATCGTCCATGCCGCCATACACGGCGGACGCCGACTTTTCGTTCTTCATGCTGTAGACGGCATAGAACACGTTGTAGAGCGAGTTCAGGGCCAGCGTGTTGAGCATGCCGTCAGAGGAATACGCCACCGACGATGGGTTGATGGGGCGATGGCCCAAGGTGCCACGTATGGCCAGGATGACGACAGCCAGAATGACGATGCTGGCGATCGGCATCTGCCACCAGGTCAACGGCGCGTCGGGCTGGGCGTGGCCGAACAGGTTGAAGGCGCCCCAGCCGATCAGGGCAAGCGCAGCAAAGCCGCCCACCAGCGCAAGCTTGTAGCCGCGCCACAGCATGCCGGACACTTCGCGCGGGTGCTTCAGGTATTCCACAAACAGGCGGTTTGGCCGGCTGTCGTATTCGATGATGAAGGGCGGCGAGGCCACTTCCAGAAACGCCAGCAAGACGAAGGCAACCAGATACCAATAACCTGCAATCGTCGCGGCGATGGGAAAGTGCCCCAGCAGCGGCGACAGCACGGCCGGCAGCGCGGCCAGTACCGCGATTTGATGCGCGTCGATTCGCAGTCCGCCCAATAGCAGCGGGAACAGGCCGCCCGCATTGCGCACGCGCGGCCATTGCCAGGCGGCCAGCGCCAGGCGGCTTAGCGTCAGCAATGCAAATGCCGCCACCACGAAAATCAAAGTCGAATGCCGCATCGGGCCTCCAGGTTGTTCTTGCTATCCGGCCAGCAGGGCGGACTCAATCGATCGGCATTGGAACAGGCGCCGCGTCGAAAATTCCGTGAAATTTCGCAGGCGGACTGCTATTTTGCCGTCCGCAGCCATTTCGCTTTGTAACTATCCAGCGTCAGGCCGGGCACGCTTCGTGCTGCGCGACGCCTGAGCGGCGATGCATTGTCCCGCCGCGCGGGCCACATGCAGGCGGAAAGATCCGCACACATTATGGGACCGGCAAGCTTAACCCTTGCGGTGAGCCGCGATACCCTTGCAGGTAACGAGGGCTGGCGGTCAAAGGCTGGCCTCAACGCCAAGGATAGTAACCATGACGCGCACAAGAAAAATAGCGATCGGGATTGTAGGCGGGCTTGCCCTGCTCGTGCTGGTGGCAGGGGTGGTGATCGCCACCTTTGACTGGAACCGGGCCAAACCCATGATCAACGAGCGCGCCAGCGCCGCCATCGGGCGGCCTTTCGCCATCAATGGTGATCTGAGCGTCAAGTGGGAGCGCGAACCGGCCGAAGGCGGATGGCGCGCCTGGGTGCCATGGCCGCACGTCATCGCCAACGATATCTCGGTAGGCAATGCGCCGTGGGCCAAAGCGCCGAACTTCGCCACGCTCAAGCGCGGCGAGTTCAGCCTGGCGCCGCTGCCGCTATTGCGCCAGCGCGTCGTCATCCGCAAGATCCTGCTGACCGAACCTGCCGCCGACCTCGAACGGCTGGCCGACGGCCGCGCCAATTGGGTCTTCACCCTGCCCGAGACGGGCGAGCCGTCGCCCTGGGTGTTGGACATCAACGAAATCGGGTTCGACAAGGGCCGCGTGGGCTATGTCGATGAAGTGCTGAAGGCTGACCTGACCGTGCTGGTCGACCCGCTGGGCAAACCCGTGCCCTTCGCTGATGTGGCCGGCGCCGCCTTCGTGCCGCAAGACGGCAAAGCGCCCGCGCCGCGCGACTACGTGTTCGGCTGGAACGTGGAAGGCAAGTTCAAGGGCTTGCCCACCAAGGGCGAAGGCAAGGTAGGCGGCATGCTGGCCTTGCAGGACGCCAGCCAGCCGTTCCCCGTGCAGGCCGACGTGTCCATCGGCGGCACGCGTGCGGCAGTGACGGGCACCTTGACCGACCCGGCCAACCTGGGCGCGCTGGATCTGCGCCTGAAGTTGTCAGGCGCATCCATGGCGCAGCTGTACCCGCTGACCGGCGTGACGTTGCCCGACACGCCGCCGTACTCCACGGACGGTCACCTGATCGCCAAGCTTCAGAATCCCGGCGGCGCGGTTTTTGAATACAAGGACTTCAACGGCAAGGTCGGCAACAGCGATCTGCATGGCGACATCACGTTCGCGCTGGGCGCACCGCGCCCGAAGCTCACCGGCAAGCTGTCGTCCAAACAGCTGCGCATGGTGGACCTGGGGCCCTTGATCGGCGTGCCGGCGGGCGGCACCGCGGCCGCGCCGGCCGACAAGTCCAAGGACGCGCCGGCCAAACCCAAAGGCGGCAAGGTGTTGCCCACCCAGGCCTTCCGCACCGACCGCTGGCGCGACATGGACGCCGACGTTGCGCTTGATGCCGGCCGCATCATCCACGACAGCAAGCTGCCCTTGTCGGACTTGTCCGTGCATGTGGTCTTGCAGGACGGCAAGCTGACGCTGGACCCGTTCCGCTTCGGCATCGCGGGCGGCAACATCAACGGCGCCATCAAGCTGGACGGCGCATCCGAGTCGATGAACGGCCAGGTCGACCTGCACGCGCGCCGCCTGCGGCTGAAGCAGCTGTTCCCGGCAACCGAAGCCATGCAGAAAACGCTGGGTGAATTGAACGGCGACCTGGCGGTCAGCGGCACCGGCAACTCGGTGGCGGCGTTGCTGGGCACGGCCACGGGCGACGTGAAGATGCTGGTGAACGACGGCGTCATCAGCCGCAGCCTGATGGAAATCGCGGGCCTGAATGTGGGCAATTACGTTGTGTCCAAGCTGTTTGGCGACGACGAGGTCAACATCAATTGCGGCGCGGCCGACCTGGAAATGAAGAAGGGCGTGGTGACGCCGCGCGTCTTCGTGTTCGATACCGAGAACGCGCTGATCACCATTACCGGCACGGCGGATTTCAAGAACGAAACCATGGACATGGACATCACGCCGGACAGCAAGGGCTTCCGCATCTTTTCGCTGCGCTCGCCGTTGTACGTGCGCGGCACCTTCGGTTCGCCGGACGTGGGCGTGCATGTGCTGCCGCTGGCGGCGCGCGGGGCGGGGGCGGTGGCCTTAGGCGTGCTGTTGACGCCCGCCGCCGGTTTGCTGGCGCTGATTGCGCCCAGCACGAACGACGAGAACGCGTGTGGCCCCTTGCTTGAGCAGATGCGCAAACCGCCCAAGGCGCCCGCGCCTCCGGCTGCGAAGGGCAAATAGGGGGCGTTCAGTTTCAGCCTGGCGACGCCCGGCGCGCGCCGTCGGGGGCGTCGTTGTCAGCCACGCAGACGGCGTTGCGGCCGTGATTCTTAGCGTAGTAAAGCGCCCGGTCTGCGCGCTGGTACACGGCGTCCAGCGTCGCGCCGTGATCGGGATAGCGCGCCACGCCGACCGAGACGGTAATGGGTGACCCAATCACGCCAGGCGGATCTTGCGCCGCCAGTCGCTGGCGCAGGCGTTCCGCGGCGGTGACAGCGGCGGCCAGTGGCACGCCTGGCATCAGCATGACAAACTCCTCACCCCCCGCGCGCGCCAGGGTGTCGCCACTGCGCGAGCTGTCGTTCATCACCATCGCCAGCGCTTGCAAGGCGTGGTCGCCGGCCGTGTGGCCGTAGCGGTCATTGATGCTCTTGAAGTGGTCGATGTCGATGACAAGCAGCGCCACCGGCGCTTCGTCAGCCTGCAAGAGCGCCAACGCTTCGTCCAGGCCGCGCCGGTTCAGCAGGCCCGTCAGCGTGTCGGTGGTGGTCTCGCGGCGCAGATCGCGAATCTTGTGATGCATCGACGCCAGCCCCATCAGCAAGCCGCGTCTGAGCTGCGCCGCTTCGAAATACCACGAACGCACGTTGCGGATGCGCTCCGCGGAATCCGGGTCCTGCATGTGCCGCGCAATGCCCGCCAGTTCGCCCAGCGGCCGCGCAATCCAACGCGACAGCAGCCAGATCGACGCCACCGCCAGCAGCAGCAGCGGCAACGTATTGCGGGCGGTGGCCATGAGCAGGTCGCTCAGCGGATGCAGGGTGCTGTCCACGGGGCGCTGCGCGATGATGCTCCAGCCGGTGCTGGCCACCGGCGCATAACCCGCCAGCATGTCGCGGCCATGCTCGTCCTTGAAACGCATCTCGCCGGTTTCGCCGCGGCGCGCGGCGGCGAACACCTCGTTGTCGGGTGCGGTCTGGCCCAGCAGGCTGCGGTCGGGGTGATAGATCAGTGTGCCGTTGCGGTCCACCACGTACAAATAGGAATCGTCGCGATAGAAGTGCTGGCCCAGCAGGCGGTCCAGCACATTGTCTTCGTGCAGATACAGCGTGCCGGCGATATAGCCCAGATAGCGGTAGTCGTGCGAGAAGATCGGGTGCGAATACAGGATCAGCCAGCGGCCGTTGCCGGCTTTGAAGGGTTCGCTGATGATCGGCATCTTGGTGCGGATCGCTTCCTTCGAAGCATCGCTGGTCAGCTGTGTGCCCAGCAGCTCCGGGTACGACGACGACACCGCAATCACCTTGCCCTGCGGCGACACCACCACGCTGGAATTGAAATGGCCCAACTGCTCTTGCTGGCGGCGGGTCTCGTCGGCCATCAGGTTGGGATGCGCTTCCATGTCGGCCAGCACATCGGCGCTGTAGGACAGATAGCGAAGCAGGTCACCCAGGAATCCATTCGTGGTGATCGCCAGCTTGGACGCGTAGGCGCGGTTGACCTCAAGCGCGTTGTGCAGCAGCAGATCACGCTGCACCAGATAGCTGGCATGCAGGCCGCCCGCCACGACCAGGATGACCGACAGCAGGCTGATCCACAGGATAAGGCGCCGAAGGTCGATACGGAACATGACAGTAATCGTCAGGAACGGGCGCCGCCCGACGGAACGCCGCCCGGCGGGACGCCACCCGGAGGAACGCCCGATGGCGGCCGGCTGCCGGTCAGCGCGTCCCAGGCGCACATGGCCTGCCGCGCCACGGCTTGCAAGGTCTTGCGGGTGGCGCCGTCGCGGGCCTGGATCGACATGCCGTGCAGCACGGTCGTAAAAAACGCGGCCAAGCTTTTCAGGTCAGCGCCCGAAGGCAGTTCGCCCTGCGCGACGCCGGCGGTCAGCCGGGCCAGGATGCGGCTTTGCATCTCGCGCCGGCTGTCGCAAAGAAAGCCGCTGACGCTTGCCTCGTTGACGCTGCCCGATGGTGCGCCCAACACGATCATGCATCCGGGCGGAAAGCCAGGCGCCGTGAAGCGCTCGGCTGCGGCCAGCAGCATGTCTTGTATGCCTTCGCGTGCGGTGGCGCCGGCTTGCAGCGCACGGCGCGACGACCCGCCATCGGTGTCGCGGTAGAGCTCGACCGCTTCGCGGAATAGTCCTTCTTTTGAGCCGAATGCGCCGTAGAGGCTGGGCGAGTTGATGCCCATCGCTTCCGTCAGATCGGTTAGCGATGCTCCTTCATATCCCTTCGACCAGAAAACCTCCATGGCCTTGTGCAAGGCCTGGGCCCGGTCGAAGTTCCGGGGACGCCCACGTTCTGCCATGCCCGCGATTTTACTCGCGTCGGATATTTTGTGTTGATCGATAAAAAAATGATTGACGGATGAGATTCGCCGCTGCGATGATATTTGTACTGATCACTACAAATTAAGGACTAGCGATGGGCAATCTGAATGGAAAAGTCGCGTTCGTGACGGGCGGCAGCCGGGGCATCGGCGCGGCGATAGTGCGACGGCTGGCGGCCGACGGCGCCGACGTGGCCTTCACGTATGTCAGCGCGTCATCGGCAGCAACCGCGCAAGCGTTGGTAAATGAACTGTCGGTGGACGGCCGCCGCGTGCGCGCCATTCAGGCGGATTCCGAAGACGCGCTGGCGGTGCGGCAAGCGGTCGAACAAGCGATCGAGGCCTTGGGGCCCGTGGACGTGCTGGTCAACAACGCGGGCATCTTCGTCGCGGGCCTGATCGGCGACTCCAGCATGGATGATTACGAGCGCACGATGAACATCAATGTACGTGCGCCTTTCGTCGCGATCCGCACCGCGCAGGCGTCCATGCCGGATGGCGGCCGCATCATCAATATCGGCAGCTGCCTGGCCGGCCGGGCAGGGCGCGCAGGCGTGGCGCTCTACGCCGCCAGCAAGTCTGCGTTGGTCGGCCTGACGCAGGGCTTGGCGCGCGACCTGGGCGCACGCGGCATCACCGTCAACGTGGTGCATCCCGGCCCGATCAACACCGACATGAATCCCGCAGACGGCGACCGCGCCGGCGAACTCGTGGCCGTGCTGTCCTTGCCCCACTACGGCGAAACGCGCGACATCGCAGGCATGGTCGCCTTCCTGGCCGGCCCAGACGGCCGCTATGTCACGGGCGCGAGCCTGTCGGTAGACGGGGGCTACGCCGCCTGATTTCGACCCCGCTAAAACTTTTTTCGCACACGACTTGCACAAACCAAAAAACCTACATATAATCTTGCTTCTTCGCACTACACACATAACGAAACGCAGACAACAACGACGGCAACGTCGGTGATTCAAGCGGATTGAAATGAGTGGATTGCAGGGCTGTTAGCTCAGTTGGTAGAGCAGCGGACTCTTAATCCGTAGGTCGAGTGTTCGAGCCACTCACAGCCCACCAGAATTCGTAATGAAGAACGCCTTAGCCGCTTAGCGACTAAGGCGTTTTTCTTTGCCCGTCCGGCATTGAGCAACTCTTTGCCGTCATCGCATGGGCTGCGATATGGCTTGGAACCAAGTGCGCATAGCGTTGCACCATATCGACGGTTTTCCATCACCTAGTTCTCCAGGATCAAGATGTCTGCTTTCGTGCCGTAAGCATAGGCATTGGGTTATGTGTCGGTATCATTTTGAAGCCGCTAACGACGGCTTCGCTCATAGAAATAATGAAAAGCTTGACCTCCCGGACAGCAAATGGACCGCTGCAGTGTCCACGGCAGCTTTTCATGCCACTGAAGTACGGGTGCCGGCAGGCAAACCGCTGGTGCTTCATTTCATGGGACCGGGACGAGTCACCGCCTATGTACGAGAGCAGTGCTTTGTCTCTCGGACCTTTATTCCTGAGCCCGGGCATAACTATGAATTAGTGATGATTGAGGATGGCTCGTCTTGTCGGTCCCGGATGGTGGACTTCATCGATGCCATTCAAGAGTTCCCGGTTAAGACCGAAACGACGAGCTTTTGCAGGAAGTCGCACAGCTTTATGTAATTCCCCATCTCCCGAGGCTTACCCCAGATGTCGTTTCGTTCGTTACATTGGTTTATCCCCGTATTGCTGTCTAGCCTTTTTGTGGGCTGTTCAGCCACCAATCCCAACATCTTGAATAGCTACGACGCAAGCAGCACTGCTCGCGTTCGTATTTTTGTTTACTCGGCTGATCGTATTCGGCTGGACTTTGACCGTACCTGCTACACCTCTCCAGGGATGATGGGACATGGAGAAGGGCTCGAGGCGATTCAACGAGGCCACTACCAAGGTAGCCGCAGCGTCGGAATGCCGCCTACCTTGAAAAACGCTGACGCGGTGTTTGATGAATTCATCATCACAGCGGGAATTCCCGTCACTGTGTTTGGGCAAGTGGGCGGCACATACCGTTCGCAGTGGGTCACCATTTCTAGCCCTGAAACGAAGGACGCCGGCTATTTCGTTCCGGTTGCCGGAAAGGACTACGAAATATATGTTCAGAAGCGGAAAGTGATCGTGGAAGACCTCGGCGCCTCGTCTCCTGAGCTTGGACAATTTGTCGAACTTACGCAAGCAGGTCCGTGTGTGACCGGTGGGAAGAAATACTGAGATAAGCAAGCGGCTTATCGATGCCTTGGCCGTGTGCAATACGCCAAATTGGGTATGCACGGCTTTGTTGTCACCCCCTAAGATTCCCAGGCAATCTGGACCTCATGGCTGTCGCGCATGAGGCCTTTCGGCCTTGTCGAGGGAACAAGCGTGCACCATTCCTTGAACGTAGCAAGAGGTCCATGCACACGTCTTTGGTGGCTTGTTCCTCTGATTTTCTTTTGGACGGCGCCAGCCGCCGCCGCGCCAGAGCAGGAACTTCCCGTGGGTAGCGGGGCTGGGCAGATTGGCCTGATCGACAGGCCGAATGAGGCATGTTTCGGTCCTGCCGCTATTGCGCCAGACGCGGCGGGCAATCTGGCCATCCTCGATAAGGTCAATCGAAAGATCGTCTTGGTGAGCGCGGGCTCATTACGTGAAATCCCGTTGCCCGAGCAGATGAATGAACCCCAAGATTTGCTGGCCGCCTATAAGGGCTATGCCGTCGCTGGCGCATTCGGCGACGTGATGATGCTCGATGAAGACGGGCGGCTCCTCGACACAGCGAAAGTCCACCACAATCCAGAGCAGGGAAGCGTTCGCATTTTTCCCGTCAGCTCGACCGAACTGGAATTGCAATCGCTTTCCGGTGACAGCAGTAAGGTCGGGCTTCCATTGGATAAAGTGGGCGGCCTGATCAAGCAGCAGGTGATCGCAAGCGGCTACAAGCCGCAACCCGCGGCCGCGCCTGATCGCGCTGTCTTGGTCAACGAGACCGTAGATGGGCCGCTGCGCCGCATCGACGTTGTCTCCTCAATGCGTATCACCGGTGTGCGGGTGATTTGGGCGGATCATGACGAAGCATTGGTCGCCATTCAGGAGTCACGGCTATTGCCAAATCCTGCGTCATTCGTCCGGCTCGCGCACTTCGACGCCTTCGCAAAGCCGGTCACAGCTGCATATGTTCCTGCGGAGTCGTTTGGTTGCGACATTCGGCGTCCTTATGCCGCCTTGAAAGACGGGCGCGTGGTTTCGCTTTCGTTTCCCGGAAGTGAACGCCTTTTCTTGCAGACGGTGCAGTTCAAGCCAATTGGTGATGTTCAGCCGATTCCATTGGCAGCAGTATCCGACGCCGTTTTGGTTGCTAACGAAGACAACATTTTGAAGTCGCTCGAGCAGGCGAACGGCACCTCCGATGCTGGTTTGGTGTCACTGCCCAGTATTGGCCGGGCGTCGATTCTTGACCGTGCGCGCGCGGCCCTGAGCTACCCATGGCGTCTTAGTGCAGTGAATTATCTCCATGCGGATACCGAGAATCTTTGCGCGCCGCCCGCCAAGATATGGGAACGTCCCGCGCGGTTGAACGATATGAGCGAACAGGAGGCCGTGGGAGTTCCCTATCGGTGGGGCGGGTATCTCAGTACGCTCGCGGCCTTTCAAAGTCATCTGAGCGAAGGGCGTCTGGCAGGGGATATCTGCACGTGCAGAGGCGGCAATTGCGTGCACCCGCAGGCGACAGGCATGGATTGTTCGGGCTTTGTTTCATACGCCTGGAGCACCGGGAAATATTTCACGACTGCCAGCCTGCCTGGGAAGAATGTCAGCACGCCGATTACCTGGGTGGATCTGCAACCGGGCGATATCGTGAACAAGGCCAGAAGCCACGTGATGCTGGTCGAGAAAGTCCAGATGGCCCCGGAGGGGCGGCTGATTACCGTGATCGAATCCACGCCACGACCAAAGCGATGTGGCGGCGTTTGTCGAAACACCTATACCGAGTCTTCTCTTAGAGAACGCCAATACCTGCCGTTTCGTCGACTATCGGTCATGGATTAGCGCTGCTTGAACCTTCTTGGGAGTTTTCAATGCGCCGGATGTCGCCGATGCTGGCCGCGCTGGCCGCGCTGGCCAGCGTGATCTGCTTACCCGCTTTGGGCCAAAGCAGCGCTTGCCTCTTCTCAAAGGATGGGCCTGCCGTGGTGCAGATCCGCTATTCCTATGACGCGGGCGTCGACGGTAATAGCGATGGCGGGAACAGCCGTGGCAGTGGCTTCATCATCTCTGACGAAGGCTACGTTTTGACCAACGCGCACGTCATCCAACCGACTGTTAAAGGCCTGTCCGTTAAATCAGACAGCATCGTCGCACACGTCGGTAAGGCTTTGGAAGCACCGCTACCACTATCGGTGGTGGTGATAGACGTTGCAAACGATCTGGCTCTATTGCGGCTCCCGCCAAAGCAGGAGGGCAAGGCGTGGCCTGTCGTAAGCGTCTCTGACGGCGCAGACCTTCCCGTGGGCGCCAAACTCACCAGCCTTGGCTTTGCTTCAACAGATCTCGCGATTGTGTCGACCGCTGAGAAAACGGCCCTGACAACCCTCGTGGATGGAAAGGTAATGCCGTGGTGGCAGACCAGCTTGTCGCTCAATCCAGGCAACAGCGGTGGCCCAGTCTTCGATTCGCTTGGTACGGTGGTCGGCGTGGCGGTTGCGCGTCACGATAACGCCCAGCTAATTTCCTGGGTCATACCCATTGCGCGCGCCCGTCATCTGCTAGATGTTGCCGGTACTCGCCCAGCGAAATATGGGGAGTGCGCGGTATTTCCCGAATGCCGCTCAGCAGCTCATGGTGTCGACGGATACACCGTTGATCAGCGTCATGAGAAATGGAGCGACTGGCGAGGGGGAGGATACAACCAGCCTGCCTACTGCAACGACTTGATCGCTGAACTTAGAAAGGCACGGCCACAGTCAAATTTTGAGGCAGTGAATAGTAATGAGCAGAAGTCAGAGGTCAGCATTCCCGGAGCCGTGCTTTCTGCCAGGTATCGCTACTACTGCCAAGTCCGGGAACGCGCGGGTCCCGTCTACAAAATGCGCGCCAGCGCGGCTTGTATCCCGTGAATGGGGATGCTCCGTGTAAGACTGCGTCGATCCGCTCATTCCTGCATCAACCATATTCCAACTGATAAAAATTCTGGCTGGCGATCAGTGTCGCCCCGCATGACGTGCGCATGCCTTCAAGCGCGGTCTTGCGGTCTGAGCTGACGTTTTGTACGCCTTCGACGATGGTGTGGGTGTCGCCGCATTTGGGGCAGGTGACGCGGTCGCCGAGGCGGGCCATGGGTTGGCCGAAAATGACGACGGTTTCATCGCCGGTCACGACGACGCCGCCGTGCGACGTCTTGTCGCCCTTGCGGATGACGGAGCGTTGGGACATGGGCGCGAGATATTTGTTTACAGATACGTGCCGTCCGGCGCGAGCCGGGCGGGGCCAACCACGAACGTGCCGTCGGGCGCCATGCGCACCGGGCCGCCGCTGCCTTTGTACGTGCCGTCGGGCGCGCGCTGGGGTGTGCCGGCAACGTAGGTGCCGTCAGGCGCGCGGGTGATGGGGCCGTCTCCACCGACGTAAGTGCCGTCCGGCGCGCGGCGTGGCGTGCCAGAGATGAAGTGCCCGTCGGGCAACATACGGATCGATTTCGTCGTCATGAATGCTCCTTCGGTAGGAGCGCAAATCATAGCGAAGCATCGTGATGCGCCTTGTAATAGGACGTGTCATCTTTGAACGTTCTACGTAAGCAGTTGTGGGATGATTTGCGCCTACTACAGACCTGCGCCTATGACAGACATCAACGCCTTGTTGCAACCGATACCCGGCGATGCGCCCTGCGGCGTCGACCTGGTGTTTTCGCCCGAGTTCGACGCCATTCGCGAGGCGCGCCGGCACGATGATCCTCAGCTCGATCAGGGCGATTGGGTCATTGATCTGAAAGAGGCCGACTGGCCCGAGGTGGCGCGCATCTGCTCCACCGTGCTGCGCGAGCGCAGCAAAGACATCCGGATTGCATCGTGGCTGGCGGAAGCCTGGGCCAAGACGCGCGGCTTTGCGGGGCTGCGTGATGGCTATCTGCTGATTGATGGCCTGTGCCGCGACTATTGGGATGGCTTGCACCCCGTGCCGGAAGATGGCGACGTGCAGCAGCGCGTGGGCAATCTGGCGTGGCTGCTGTCGCGCTCGCAGCAACTGATCGGCGAAATTCCGCTGACGCAGGCCGATGGCGCGCGCTATGGCGCGGTGCTGTGGGAGGCCGCGAGCCAGCTCGCCAACGCCGTCAAGCGTACCCCCGACAATGCCAATGAACTGACGCGCGGCAAGCTCACGCTGGACCGTTTCGATGCGGCGCGCCGGGATACCCCGCCGTCGTTTTATTCCGAATTGGATACCCAGCTGGAAGGCTGCGCGCAGGCGCTGGCGCAACTGGAGCGCACGCTGGACGAACGCTTGGGCGATGAAAGCCCCGCGTTCTCACGCGTGCGTGAGTCGCTGCGCAATGTGACCGAACTTGCGCACCGCTTCGCGCGTGATGCCGGGCTGCTGGTACGCGCCGATCTGGCGCCCGCGCAAGCGCCCGCGACGCCTGCCGTTCCCGTTCGAGTGGAGCCCACCTTGCCCGCTGCCGATCATTTTTCTGCCGCCGACACGCCGGCGCATGTGGCCGTGACGCCCGCTGTGCGTGGCCCGATCCAGACGCGTGAACAGGCGTTGGCGCAGTTGCGCGATGTGGCGGACTTCTTCCGCCGAACCGAGCCGCACAGCCCGGTTGCCTATCTGGCCGACAAGGCGGCAAGCTGGGGCGAAATGTCCTTGCACCTGTGGCTGCGCACGGTGGTCAAGAACGACGAGACCCTGTCCGGCCTGGAAGAATTGCTGGGCATCAAGAAGGCCGGCGACAACAACTGACGCCTGGGATGGCGCAGGTTCCAGCCTGCGCCATGTCCCTTCACCGCGCCGCGCGGAATTCAATACGCCGGTTCTTCGCGCGGCCTTCCGCCGTAGCGTTCGTCGCCACCGGCTGATCAGGGCCCGCGCCCATGGCTTCAAAGCGCGATACCGGCAGGCCTTTATCCACCAGATAATCCCGTACCGCGTCCGCACGCGCCTGGCTCAGCGCCAGGTTGGTGCTGCGGCTGCCCGAACTGTCGGTGTGGCCGATGATCTGGATCTTGTCGGCGCGCAGCTTGGGCACGGCATCGGCCACGCGGTCCAGCAGTTCGCGGCCGCGCGCGGTCAGGCGTGTGCTGCCGGTTTCAAACTCCACGACGCGGTTGCTCAGCAGGTTGTCCAGCACATCTTGTTCGTCCTTGCCCGCCGACACGCGCAAGCCATTGACGATCTTGTAGGTCGGGTTCAGTGACGTGGCAAAGGTGCTGGCGATCTGCTGGCGCGAGGCTTCGTTGTCGACTTCTCCGCGCAGCCGGATCTGCGTGCCGTCAATTTCCAGCTGGCCGCGGTTGATCTGCTTGAGCGGACTGTCCAGCAGCTTGCCCACGTGTTGCGACCAATTCGGCGGGGCCACGACGCCGCCCACATCGATGCGGTCGATCACATTGCCCACGCCATAGACTTTTTGCAGGCGCGCCAGCACGTCGGCCTTGGTGGCTTCATCTGGCACGGCGCCGCTGGCGACGACCTGCCCGGGTTGCGGGATGACATTGGCGGGAACCACCGTGGCGGCATCCTGCGCGTGGGCCGCGCACGACAGGGCGGCGGCCAGGACGAGAGTAAGCGTGCGCATGCCTAGGCTCCGATAAAGACTTCGCGAAACGTCTCCAGCGCCTGGCGCAAAGAGAGCCGCGGTTGATCCAGATAGCTCGACAGCTTGGCCAGGCCATGG
>Ga0256777_1000140_pt1 | contig 14658 bp, 1 predicted proteins | sample MC6MC0928MT_FD_186042 | JGI IMG/M metagenome (GOLD analysis project Ga0256777, IMG submission 186042) | Metatranscriptome of enriched soil aggregate microbial communities from Iowa State University, Ames, United States - MC6-MC0928-MT... | ecosystem: Environmental > Terrestrial > Soil >... | reverse complement strand
TCGCTTTTAATTGTTACATCCAATTTGCGTGTAATAAATGAGTGTGCGTTTGTGTAACTGCCGTTTCGTGTCAGTGGCCGTTTGACCTTGCAGTTTCAGAGGCTTAGCAGAGCAGAGCAAAGCTTGCCAAAGTTCATCGTTGGATCAGAGTAGGAGACAGTATCAAGCATTACCTACTCGAAGCCAATTACAACAGAGAGTGGAGTGAAGAATAGAAAGTGCATTGTGTGTGTGGTGCAGTAGAGCGTAATCGTTGCAGAGCATTGTCGGCCCAGCCCTGTGCTGTTGCTTCCTCTGCCCTGCTTTGCTTCTCTGCATCGCACCGTGCCGCACGCTTCACGTCCATCCCATTCGTATCCATCATATTCAGCCGCATTCCCCATCCCATCCCATCATCCCACACTCATCCTCCCTCATCAGTTTGAGTGTTCATCATGAGTGACGGTGGTTTTACCATCCTTAACAAGAGGCAGGAATGGATGGTGACGAAGCTTTCTCAATGCTTCGATGTGAGTGTCGAGGTCGCTGAGAAGTGTATTCGTGACAACAAGAAGAAGGTTGATACTTTCCTGATTGATGTGAAGTCTCCACCGAAGCTCTTCTTCTTCTATCAGCCACGCCAATTCAAGGTGGCGGAATTGTTCCTCAGTGTGGGAGGAGAGGGAGAGAAGCTGGAGGGCAAGTGTCTGTACTTCATTCGGGATAGTGGAGCCAAAGCGGTCAATGTCAAGGTTGGACAAGATCATACGGTCTTAGCTGGTGAGTTAACCGCTGATATCTTGAATACCTTCCAGACGACATTGGAGCAGGTGTACAAGCCGTTACTAAAGCAACAGCCAACCTGGGGTGAGATCAAGCGTGAGAAGGAGCGCAAGTATTTCCTCGATCATCTATCGAAGTTTGAGGAGGAGCTCAAGCGGAAGATTGCGAATCTTCGTGGAGATGTTGAGTTGCGTACACCCGCACCTCCGTTCGATAAGATCGAACAGAAGCCCGCGTCCTATGCGAAGGCGGCGAAGGACAAGGCGGTCCTCACACACTTCCAAGATATCGTCACGAGTTGGTGTGAACAGATCACGAAATACTTGGAAGATGATCAAAGCAATACACCCATTCAACCAAATAATGAGAGTGGTCCGGATGTCGAGATTGAATATTGGTGTCGTCGTATGTTGACACTCATCTCCATCACCGAACAGCTCAAATCCAAGCCCAATCGTGTCGTCACTGGTGTACTCAAAGCACGTGCACTGAGGAATGATGAGAGTGGTGCGGGTATCGATGGCAAGGGTGATGGCGAGGTTGGTATGGGTATGTCCAGTCCCATGTCCTCTGGAGGTTCGTCAACTGTTGGATCTGCGTTGGGTGAACAAGATCAGATCAAGAATCTCATTGAACGTTGGCGTGAGGTGGATTTGGCCATCACGGATGCATTGAATGAAGCGAAGGATAATGTTCGTTTCTTGGATAATCTTCGTAAGGTCATCGAGCCGCTGTACACGGAATCGCCCAGTGCCATCGCCGATACCATGCCCGCACTCATGAATAGCATGAAGATGATCCACACCCTGTCCAGACACTATGGAACGGAGACACGCATGACCAACCTATTCCAACGTATCACCAATCAATTGATCACACGCTGCAAGGAGGATATCTATGGTGGTGAGAGTGTGCCTGCACTATGGCAACAGGATCCTGCTGTCATCATTGGTAAGATGAATGCGGCCATCTCGCTGCTCGATGAGTATCGACGCCAATATAAGGATACGAAGGCAAGACTGGCAACCATGCCCAAAGGCAAACAATTCAACTTTGATGAGACGGCGATCTTTGGCAAGTTTGTGCGCTTCCGTCGACGCTTGGAGAAGTTGATTGATATGTTTTCAAGTATTCAACAGTTCAAGGCGTTGGAGCGAAAGCGCATCGATGGCATGGATGAGCTGATTCATTCATTTGATACATTGGTGAATGAATTCAAATTGAAAGGACATGATCTGTTGGATTTTAGTAACACGGTCTTCGAGCGTGATTTCGTTGAATTCACCATGCACAACAGTGGACTCGAGAATGCCATCCAAGATTTCATGGAACGCTCGTTGACCCAGATGGCGAGCATCGACAAGCAATTGGATTTGATGACGAAGTTTGCACAAGTACTGGCAAGAGAGAGCTTGAAGGAGGATTTGGAACATAAATATCTCATGATCTTCAAATTGTATGGTGAGGAGTTGCACACCATCCAAAGTATCTATGAGAAGCACAAGGATGCTCCACCCATCCCACGTAATATGACGAGGATTGCAGGCAACATTCATTGGAGTCGTCAATTGCTTCGTCGTATCACGTCACCGATGAAGAAGTTTCAAGAGAATCCCAAGGTCTTCTTCCCACGTGACTCCAAGAAGATCGTACGTCATTATAACAAGTTAGCTCGCACCTTGATCGAATTTGAGAGTCTCTGGTTCCAGGCGTGGGAACGATCGACGGACTCAGCGAAGAAGGGTCTACGAGCCAAACTCATCGTGGCGGAAGCCAATCCGACCAATGCCACACAACCGAAACTGTATGTCAACTTTGATCATGGTGTCTTACAATTGATGCGTGAAGCAAAACATCTGAGCTTGATGGGATTTGACATTCCGAACTCCGCACGAGTCGTCCTGCTATTGGAGGAGAAGTTGAAGAGCTACTATAATCATATCTCCTATGCACTCCAATGCTATAATAAGATTACGGCCGCAGTTCCTACAGTGTGTCGTTCATTATTGAAGCCCCATTTGTTGGATCTGGAGAAGGCCCTGGCTCCAGCCATGACCACCATGACTTGGACGAGCATGAACATTGATTCATTCATCTCAAGCTTACATACGACCTTGGCACGCTTCGAATATCTCGTCAGTCAGATTAATGATATCATTCATAATCGGGTCGAGAAGAACTTACAATTGGTCTCGAACATGGCGTTGTTGCACATCCCCATTGGTCGTACCTTCACCTTGCGTGATTTCGTCGCCATGCAGCGTGCACATTTGGAGTCATGTACGGAAGTATTGTTGGCGAAGAATGAGGAGATTGAGCGTGCAGTCGATGATCTCATCGATGCCGTCTTACTCTACCCATTGGATCCATCCATACCCAAGGTCTCGGCATTTGATGTCAACTTGGTGAAGCTTCATTATTGTCATCTCATGTTCCATTCATTGTTGGCGGCAACAAAACGATCACTCAATGACCTCAAGAAACGTGTGAGGGAGAGTGGAAGTGATGTTGCGGATGGAGCGGCAGTTGTCGCTGCTGGTGCGGATGGGTCAGCCGACAAACACAAGTCTGTCAAGGTGAGTGGTGATGATGATGGCTCTGCTGTCGTGCCTGTCAGTACAGCACTGTTCGAGGTTGACTTGTCTCTTCAAGTGCCGAAGGTGACGTTGAGCCCATCATTGGATGAGGTGCAAGATGCCATCAATGCTGTTGCACGTGATGTCTTACAATGTACACGTAAGATCATTGATTGGGGCATCGATCCAACATCCACCAGCGGCAAGAGACCAAGACGATCATTCTATGATCGATTGGCCAGTGATAAGAACTTGGCCATCGTATTGTTGTTGTTGACTGGTGCAGTGGAGGATACGAAGATTCGTGCCGTGGCACACTTGTCGAAGTATGATCAGTATGCATGGCTATGGCAGAAGGATCCCGAGTCTGCCTACCGGGAGTTCGTGACGAGCCAATCACCCATCCTGGAAGATCTCATTCAAGAGTTGCATAAATTCGTGGCCATTGAAGGAGAGATCAACGACTTCCCTTCGGCGGAACAATTGGGATGTCTCCATCTCAAGACCGAACAATTGAAGGCAGCATTCAAACATGAGACAGAGAGATGGAAGTTCCAGTATAGTGAGAAGCTGCATCAAGAAGCGAAGAATGATATGGATTCCATCACGGAGCAGATGGCCGATCTCAAGTCGAAGTTGGAGCGTGATGTCAAGGATTTTGCCTCGTTGAAATTTGTCATGGATGCACAAGCTGAGATTCGTGATGTGCAATCATGGATTGATATCAAGTTCGATTCGATCATCGAACGCTATAACACGTTGGAGAAGTATCTGCCATTTGGTGCCATGACCAAGGATGAGATGGATGCGAAGAGTGTGCTCCGCACCCAATGGCAATCGATCCTGAGTATGAGTGGTCAAGTCATGTCGAATGTGAATGGATTGCAAGGAGGCTTCAAGCAGGATCTATTGGACAATGTCAAGTTGTTCAAGCAAGATGTCAAGAGATTTCGACAAGATTATGAATTGAATGGACCCATGGCAAGATCGATGGATCCGAATGATCCCAATGGCAAGAGCATCCCACCATTGGAGGCCATGACACGTCTCAATAAGTATAAGCGTGAATTCGAGACACTCAATCGTAAATATGAACTGTTTAATGGTGGTGAGAAACTGTTCGGTCTACCGGAACAGAAGTACCCGGATCTCGTCAAGACACGCAAGGAGCTCCGATTGTTGGATCAATTGTACACACTCTACCAACAAGTCATCTCCACTGTGGATGAGTATAAGGCCATCCCATGGAGTGAGGTCATGGCCAACATCCAAACGATGAATGAGACCGTCGAAGGATTCAATCAGCGTTGTCGCCACTTGCCTCGTGGATTGAAGAGTTGGGAAGCATACTTGGAACTGAGTCAAACCATTGAAGACTTCATCGAGATCCTGCCACTACTCACGGAACTATCCAAACCAGCCATGCGGGATCGTCATTGGAAGAAGATTAGTAAATTGACGGGCAAGGAATTCGAATTGGAGAAGTTCCATGAGCTCAAACTACGTTCCGTCTTGGAAGCGAACTTGTTGGAGTATCGTGAGGATATCGAGGAGATCACGGATGGTGCCGAGAAGCAACTCGCCATCGAGCGTAAGATCCTGGAGATCCAAGCTCTGTGGGATGTGCAACAATTCGAATTTGCCGGCTGGAAGGATCGTGGTGATGTCATCCTGTCTGGAGCGGCCGTCGCAGATATCATTGAACAATTGGAGGATTCCCAAGCGAGTTTGATCCAAATGTTGACACAGCGTCATGTGACCCCGTTCCGTGATGTGGCCAACAGTTGGCTCAAGAAGTTGAGTGATGTCAATGATACGCTGGAGAGTTGGGTCAAGGTTCAGATGATCTGGATGGCATTGGAGAGTGTGTTTACCGGTGGTGATATCGCACGACAGATGCCACAGGATACACGAGTCTTCATGAAGGTCGACAAGGAATGGACTACACGACTCATGAACAAGGCGAAGGATGTGAAGAATGTTGTTGAGTGTTGTCAGAATGAGTATATCAAGAATATGCTTCCAACGATGTTCGCAGATTTGGAGAAGTGTCAGAAGGCATTGGATGGATACCTGGAGCAGAAGCGTCTCAAATTTCCACGCTTCTACTTCGTCTCCAATCCCGCACTCCTACTCATCCTCTCCCAAGGCAGTGATAAGGATGCTGTGCAACAATGCTTCGCCAAGGTGTTTGATGCCATTGATCGTGTCGAATTCCAAGGTGCCAACATCGTCAAGATTCGCTCGCAGTCACCGGGCCATGACAGTGAGATGGACCATGAGGACATTCAATTGAGCAAGCCCGTACCAGCCAAGGGCAACATTGAAGATTGGCTCAATCAACTGTTGAAAGAGATGAGACGATCCATGAAGGATATTGTGCGTGCCGGTGCGAATGACTTTGAAGCGATGCAATGGTCGGATTTCATTGCCAAGTATTGTGCACAGGTCGCGTTGCTCGGGGTGCAATTCATGTGGACGAGTGATGTACAAGAGGCACTCATTCGTACGAAGCATGATAAGAGTGCACTGAGTGCCGCATTCAAGAAGCAGACCGCCGTCTTGACTGAGCTTTCATCGATGACCACCCAGGATATCAAGACCAAGCTTGATCGTACGAAGATTGAGACGTTGGTGACGATTCAAGTGCATCAGCGTGATGTGCTCGCTGACTTGATGCCACGTGGTAGCAACAAGGGTGAGCGTCGTGTCAAGGATGTGTATGACTTTGAATGGCAGCGTCAACTACGATGCTACTGGGTACCGGAGGATGATGAATGTGTCGTCAAGGTGGCGGATGTCGATACACCATACTGCTATGAATACCTTGGATGCAAGGAACGATTGGTCGTCACACCATTGACGGATCGTGCCTATGTCTCACTCTCCCAAGCTGTCTCCATGTGCTTCGGTGGTGCACCGGCTGGACCAGCAGGAACAGGAAAAACGGAGACCACCAAAGATCTGGGTCGTGCTTACGGGAAATATGTCGTCGTCTTTAACTGCTCAGATCAGATGCATACGGCTGATACCGCCAAGATCTACAAGGGCTTATGTCAGAGTGGTTCATGGGGCTGTTTCGATGAGTTCAATCGAATCGATCTCGAAGTGCTCAGTGTCGTCGCACAGCAAGTACAAGCAGTGTTGGGTGCTGTACGTGCACGAGCAGAAACATTCGTCTTCCCCGGTGATGATACCGGTGAGGTCCAATTGGATGATCGTTGTGGATTCTTCATCACGATGAATCCTGGCTATGCCGGTCGTCAAGAACTTCCAGAGAATTTGAAAGCCATGTTCCGTTCGTGTGCCATGATGATCCCGGATCGTGAGATCATTATCAAGGTGAAGTTGGCCTCAGTCGGCTATCTCGATTTCGCTGTCCTCTCCAAGAAGTTCCGTGTGCTCTATAACTTGTGTGAGGAACAACTCAGTAAGCAGAGACACTATGACTTTGGATTGAGAAACATTCTGTCGGTGCTTCGAACGGCGGGAGTCAACTTGAGATTGGAGCTGTTGAAGGACAGTCAACAGGATCGATCGAATTTGGAGGAGATGTTGATGATGCGAACCCTGCGTGATATGAACTTGTCCAAGCTTGTGGCGGATGATGTCGATCTATTCATCTCACTGCTGCATGATCTCTTCCCCAATCAACGTGACCCGGAGAAGCGTCGCTATGATGCAGAGGAGGAGGCGATGAGACAGGTCATTGATGAGATGAAGCTCATCCATCATGATACATGGGTGGGAAAGATTGTTCAGTTATTTGAGACCTCATTGGTGCGACATGGATTGATGATGGTTGGACCAGCAGGATCAGGTAAATCCATGGCAACCAAGGTGTTGATTGAATCCTTGACCTTGAGCCATGATCGTCACTTGTTGATTAAGATGAACCCCAAGGCCATCAAGGCTGAGGAGATGTTCGGACAGAACGATGTCATCAGTGGCGAATGGACGCATGGTATCTTCTCATCCATCTGGCAGAAGTACAATGATCCCAACCGTCATCATACATGGATTGTCTGTGATGGGCCGGTCGATGCGATTTGGATTGAGAATTTGAACTCCGTGTTGGACGATAACAAGTTGTTGACCCTGGCCAATGGTGATCGTCTCCCCATGACGGATAATGTTCGTTTGTTGTTCGAAGTTCAAGATCTGCGTAATGCCTCGCCTGCCACCGTGTCGCGTGCCGGTATCATCTTCGTCTCCTCCAGTGATCTGGGTACGGAACCAGTCGTACAAGCATGGCTCAATAGTCGTCGTGAGGATGAAGCCGCACTCATCAAACAACTCTATAACAAATATATCTATGCGCCACCACAAGTCGATCTGTACAATTGGCTGCGTCGTTCTGTCAGCAATGTCATGAATGTATCGGATGTGCATATGGCCACCAACTTGTTCCATCTGTTGGAAGGATTGTTGCATGATCCTGAGAATGAGCAACGAGTGTATAAGCAGGATGAGTTGGAGCGTCTCTTCCTCTACTGTGTCATCTGGAGTATGGGTGCATTGTTGGAGGCAGATGATCGACTCAAATTCTCCGACTATCTGGCGCAAATTGCTGGTCTCAACTTCCCCGCCATGGAGGATGGATTCAGTCTGTATGACTTCTATGTCAATGATGAGACACTGCAATGGGAGCATTGGGAGGCACCTGAGTGGGAGTTCGTTGCTGAGAAGTTCAACTTTTCCACCTGTCTCGTTCCAACCGTCGATTCGATTCGTGCCGAATTCCTCATTGATACACTCATGGAGAAGATGCACCGGCCCGTACTCGTCGTGGGCAGTAGTGGTACGGCCAAGACCAGCTTGGTACTCCAATACACCAATGGATTCGATAATAGTAAGATGTTGTTGAAGAAAGTCAACTTCTCCTCGGCCACCACTCCAGGTATGTTCCAGACGTCGATTGAGGCGGATGTTGAGAAGCGTCAGGGAAAGACCTTCGCGCCTGCTGGTGGCCGCATGATGACTGTGTTCCTCGATGACATCTCCATGCCGGAAGTCAACAAGTGGGGCGATCAACCAACATTGGAATTGGTGCGTCAATTAATTGAGACGAATGGCTTCTACTTCTTGGAGAAGGATAAGAGAGGAGATAAGAAGATCTTGGAAAATATTCTCTATGTTGGTGCCATGTCCCATCCGGGTGGTGGACGCAATGACATTCCCGACCGACTCAAGAGACACTTCTTCACATTCAACTTGACACCACCATCACAAGCATCCATTGATAACATATATGGATCCATGTTACGTGGCCGCTTTGAGGATGTACCACAGTTGGCACAACATGTGCCCGCCATCACCGCTGCGACCATTGAACTTTGGTTGAGTGTGAAGGCTCGTATGTTGCCGACACCAAGCAAGTTCCATTATATCTTCAACATGCGTGAATTATCACGCGTCTTCCAAGGAGTGCTATTCAGCCCATTGGATGTGGTCAGTAAGGGCCACACATTGATAGCACTCTGGACGCATGAATGTTTCCGTGTGTTCAGTGATAAGTTGACGAATGCCAAGGATAAGAAATGGTTCGAAGATAATTTGTGGCGCATTACGGCCGCACGCTTCGGTGATGGTCTGGCGGATGAACTGCGCTCAGTGAAGGAGCCCATCTATTTCGTCGACTTCCTACGAGATGAAATCATTGATGAAGATACGGATGAAGTATTGGAGGATGCACCCAAGATATATGAACGGGTGCCATCGGTCGCTGGACTGCATCAACGAGTCGATGATTACTTGGCGAAGTACAACACACAGACTGGTCCTGGTGTCAAGCATATGAACTTGGTGATGTTCGATGATGCATTGGAGCACTTGATGCGTATCTCACGCATCATCGCCATGCCACGTGGCAATGCATTATTGGTTGGTGTCGGTGGCAGTGGACGACAGTCACTCGCACGACTCGCCGCCTATATCGCCCGACAAGATGTCTTCCAAATTACCATCACTCGTACGTACAAGTTGGCCGACTTCCTCGATGACTTACGTAAGATGTATGTGAGTGTCGGCAAGGAAGGGCGCAAGTTGACTTGGATCTTGACGGATTTCGATATTGTCAATGAGGAATTCTTGGAGTATGTCAATGCAATCTTGACGACGGGTGAAGTGGCGGGATTGTTCCCGAAGGATGAGCGCGACATGATGTGCTCGGATCTGAGAGGACCAGCACGCAAGGAGAATCCAGACTTCATCGATACGCCCGATAACCTATACAAGTATTTCATTGATCGCATTCGAGATAACTTGCATATTGTGCTGTGTTTCTCACCAGCCAATGAGAAGTTTGCTGAGCGTGCACGTCGATTCCCTGGTATTGTCTCGTCCACTACCATCGATTGGTTCCTCAAGTGGGGCACCAATGCTTTACTTGCTGTCGCCAGTCGTTTCGTGAGTGAGGACCCCAAGGGATTCAAGGTTGAGTGTGATTCGAAGGTCGAGCGCAAGTTGGTGACCCATATTGCCTCGGTGCATGATCTCGTGACAGATGCATGTGAAGAATACTTCCAGAAGTACCGTCGACCGGTGTTCGTCACACCGAAGAGCTACCTGGCATTCATCAGTAGTTACAAACAAGTGTACACATCGAAGTTGGCACAGATCACCCTGCAACAGAAGAATGTCGAGATGGGATTGAAGAAGTTGAAGGAGGCCGAAGTCGATGTGGTCCGACTCCAGGAAGTGTTGGCTCATCAGAATGTGGAGCTTGGTGTGGCAGAGAAGGCCGCGACCGCTATGTTGGCCAAGCTTGAGGTTGGTGCGAAGGAGGCGGATATCAAGAAGAGTGCCGCGGATGCCATCGAACTCAAGTGTACACGTACAGCCAATCAGATTGCTGAGGAGCAAGCACAAGCAAATACTGAACTCGAGCAAGCCATGCCCTATGTACGTGCAGCAGAGAAGGCTGCGAGAAGCATCAACAAGAAGGATCTGACGGTCATTCAGAAGTTGGGTAAGCCACCTGACTTGATTAAGCGTATCATGGACTGTGTGTTGATCCTATGTCATCGTCCATTGGATAAGGTGAGTGTGACTGAGATCAAGGTTGGCAAGAATGAACATCAACTGTTCGTCATGGATTCATATGATACATTCGCCAAGAAGATGATGGTTGAGCCAGGATTCCTCAACTTGTTGCTGGATTTCGCCAGTAAGGAGAAGGATAATATCAATGAGGAGACGATGGAATTGTTGGAGCCCTATCTCAAGGTATCCGACTTCCATCCCGAGCGTGCACGTACTGTGTCGAGTGCAGCGGAGGGTTTGTGTAAGTGGGTGATGGCCATGGCCAGCTATCATGAGGCGTCACTCGTCGTTGGTCCCAAGCTTGAACAGTTGAAGATCAAGAGTATGATGTTTGAAGCAGCCAGTATCAAGCTGAAGCAAGCGAAAGCTGCCAGTAAGGCTGCACAAGATGAGGTGGATCGCTTGCAGGAGCAGTTCACGACGACGATGCGTGAGAAGGCTGCATTGGAGGAGCAGGCCAAGAGTACACAGGAGAAGATGGTTGCGGCCAACAATCTCATTCGTTCGTTGGCTGGTGAGAAGAAGCGTTGGCAGGCGGATGCACTCATCTTTGCTGAGGATAAGAAGAAGTTAGTTGGCAACTGTGCATTGGCCTGTGCATTCGTGTCTTATCTCGGACCATTCAATCATGAATTCCGTAAGAAGTTGTTGGATTCGTATTTCTACAAGGATTGTCAAGCGAATGGCATTCCAGTCAGCAAGGATCTGGATCTCACCAACTTCCTCGTTGATGCGGGCACCATCGCTGAGTGGAACTCACAATCGCTGCCGAAGGATGACCTCTCCATCCAGAATGGTATCCTTGTGACTCAGGCGAGTCGCTATCCATTGTTGGTTGATCCCCAGGGTCAGGCCTTGGCATGGTTGAAGAGACGTGAGGCGAATGATATGCCCATCTTTGGTACGACCACCATCACCAATCCTAAGATTCGTGATCAATTGGAATTCTGTATGGAGAATGGAAAGCCACTCATTGTGGAGGGAGTGACGAAGGAGGTCGATCCGGCATTCGATCCAGTGTTGGAGAAGAATCTCATCACACGCGGTCGTACACACTATATCATGCTCGGTGAGAAGCAAGTACAATTCGATCCAGCCTTCCGTCTCTATCTCATCACGAAATTATCCAATCCAAAATTCAGTCCAGAATTGTGTGCCAAGACCACCATCATCGACTTCAGTGTCACACAGAAAGGATTGGAGGAACAGCTGCTGTCGCGGGTCATTCAGCAGGAGCAGAAGAGTTTGGAGGAGCAGCGACAGAAGTTGATCGAGGAAGTCAATGCGAATACCATCTCCTTACAAGCACTCGACAAGCAGCTACTCGAGCGTCTCTCAGCATCGCAGGGCAACTTGCTGGATGATACCACACTCATCGGTGTGTTGGCGGATACCAAGACCAAGGCGCAGGAGGTGAAGGAGAAGATTGAGGCAAGTGTGGCAACCGAACAAATCATCAACAAGAGACGTGAACACTATCGTCCAGTGGCAACACGCGGTAGTGTCATCTACTTCGTCATCGTTGCGATGGCTGCAGTCAATCCGATGTATCAATCCTCCCTCGCCCAATTCCTTCAATGGTTCGATCAATCGTTGTTGGATGCAGAGAAGGCGAACTTGGTTGCGAAACGTGTCGACAATTTGATGAAGCATCTGACATTCGAAGTGTACATCAATATCAATCGTGGTTTGTTCGAGCAGGATAAGCTTCTGTTCAAGCTGATGGCCACCTTGAAGATTCTGGAGACGGATCCAGATTCCTTCCTGGATTCCAACATGATCACTCTGCTGCTACGTGGTGGTGCCGCACTCTCATTGGACATGGTGCCACGTAAGCCGTTCGATTGGCTACAGATGAATGCATGGTTCAACATTTGTCAATTGAGTCAATCATTGGATTTCTTTGGTGACTTGAAGAATGCGGTCGAACAGAATGAGGCGGAATGGAAGAAGTGGTATGAGGCGGAGGCACCCGAGACCTTACCAGTGCCACGCTTAGAGGATCGCTTGGCTGCGCATCCAAGTGGTGAGTTCATGCGTCTACTCATCGTTCGCTCCTTCCGTGATGATCGTACACGATTGGCTGCCAACACCTTCATTGGCAGTGTGTTGGGTGAGAGATACATCGATCCGGCACCAGCAAGATTAGATGAAATTCATGCCGTCAGTAACAATAAGACTCCCATCATTCTACTGCTCACTCCCGGTGCGGACCCCACATCACAATTGGAGGAGTTGGCCAAGAAGAAGGGCGTCAAGATCTATGCCGTCTCCATGGGTGAAGGACAGGAGCCCTATGCACGTCGTAGTATGGAGCAAGGTATGGATGAAGGTGCATGGAGCTTGCTGTCCAACTGTCACTTGGGTCTGGCATTCATGGGTAAGATTGAGGAAGATTTGATCAAGTATCATGAGGAGAAGAATGTGAGTCCTGACTTCCGTCTGTGGATTACCTGTGAGCCACATGTGGATTTCCCCATCAACTTGTTACAAATTAGTATCAAGATGACGAACGAGCCTCCACGTGGTATGAAGGCTGGTCTGTTACGCTCGTACACATCCGTCGTTGACAGTGAACGATTGGGACGAGTCGAGACGAAAGAATGGCGTGATATCGTCTTCACATTATGTTTCCTTCATTCTGTCGTGCAGGAGCGTCGCAAGTTCGGTCCAGTGGGTTGGTCCATCCCCTATGAGTTCAACACATCCGACTTGGAGGCATCGTTGTCGTTCTTGGAGAAGCATGCATTCTCCAATCAAGGTTTGAGTTGGCCAACGGTTCGTTATATGATCTGTGAGGTGCAGTATGGTGGTCGCATCACGGATGATTTCGATCGTATCCTGTTCAATACATTCGGCAAGGAATGGTTGGGACCGGATATCTTCAAGGAGGAATTTGCATTCACACGACATGCAAGTAGTAAAGTTGTCAAATATACCATTCCGGCGTGTGAGACCATTGAAGCATATCGCACACACATCTCCGAACTGCCCTCACATGACTCACCGGAATTATTCGGATTGCATGTCAATGCTGATCTCACCTTCGGCACGAATGAGGCATTGTACATCCTCAATACCATCTCCGAGACGCAGCCAAAGGAGACGGGCATTGTCAAGGGAGGCAAGACGCGTGAAGAGACGGTGTATGATAAGGCCGATGAATTGTTGGCACTCATGCCAAAGGCCTACAAGGATGATGAGGTACGTGAGAGCATCCGTAAGAGAAGCAAGTTGGAGAATGAGTTCGTGTTAGGTTACAAGCCAGAGGAGCGCATTGATGGTTTCTCCATCCCACTCAACATCTTCCTCTATCAAGAGATTACTCGTCTCAATCGTACGATTGGCAATGTACGTCAGACGTTGCTTGATCTCAAGTCTGCCATCAATGGTGAGATCATCATGACTCCTGAGCTTCAAGCCGCATTGGATGATGTATTCAATGAGAAGCCACCGAAGCATTGGTATGTGGATGCCAGTGGATCAGCCATCGCATGGTACCTGCCATCATTGGCACTATGGTTCGCCGGTCTCATCGATCGTGAGAAGCAACTCACACAGTGGCTCAACCATACACGACCCACCTCCTACTGGCTGACGGGATTCTTCAATCCCCAGGGATTCCTCACCGCCACACGACAGGAAGTCACACGTCGCCATAAGAATGAGAAGTGGGCACTGGATGATGTCGTACTCGTGTCGACCGTGACGGATCACTTGGATCTGCGCCGCTTGAAGATGCCGCCAAGTGAAGGAGTGTATATTCATGGATTATTCTTGGAAGGATGCAGCTGGGATCGAAAGGATGGAAAGATGATTGAGAGTCATCCAAAGGAGCTGTTCACACCCATGCCCGTCATCTTAGTGACAGCGGTCACCAGTAAAGCAGCGGAGCGTCAATATGCCATCAAGGATGATATCAAATATTTCGACTGTCCCGTCTATCGACAACCAAAGAGAACGGACCTCGCATATATCTTCACCATCAAACTCAAGACATATCAAGATCCCGATCATTGGATCCTGCGGGGAGTTGCGTTGCTATGCTCAAAGGATTAAGCACAACAAAACAACACAAAAGCTTCACACACCCACTCAACAACAAGGCACAAGCACACAACTTTCCATCACTTGTATGATTTTTTTCATCATCGACTTCTGTCGCATTGCATACACATCCTCTCCATCATTTAATTCAGGGCCCAACGGAACTTTACGTCAATTGGAAATTTTCGTCAGCGAATTTTTTTATTTATTTTTTTTTTTTGTGTGTGTG
>Ga0256777_1000139_pt1 | contig 14679 bp, 14 predicted proteins | sample MC6MC0928MT_FD_186042 | JGI IMG/M metagenome (GOLD analysis project Ga0256777, IMG submission 186042) | Metatranscriptome of enriched soil aggregate microbial communities from Iowa State University, Ames, United States - MC6-MC0928-MT... | ecosystem: Environmental > Terrestrial > Soil >... | reverse complement strand
GTGAACAGCCAGTTGAAGATCTTGGCCCCGGTCGGGATCGAGATGATCATTGTCGCTATGCCGAAGAAGGCATTGACGTTGGCCCCCGCACCCATGGTGAAGAAGTGGTGCAGCCAGACCAGGAACGACAGCACGCCGATGGCGGCCGTGGCGTAAACCATGGACTTGTAGCCGAACAGGGTCTTGCGGGCGAACGTGGCAACGATTTCCGAGTACACGCCGAAGGCCGGCAGCACCAGGATGTAGACCTCGGGGTGGCCCCAGATCCAGATCAGGTTCACGTACATCATGACGTTGCCGCCCATGTCGTTCGTGAAGAAGTGCGTGCCCAGGTAGCGGTCCATGGTCAACAGCGCAAGCGTGGCGGCCAGGACGGGGAAGGCGGCGACGATCAGCACGTTGGTAACCAGCGAGGTCCACGTGAAAATCGGCATCTTCATCAGGCTCATGCCCGGTGCGCGCATGCGCAGGATGGTCACGATGAAGTTGATACCGCTAAGTGTTGTGCCTAACCCTGATATCTGGAGCGCCCAGATGTAGTAGTCCACCCCGACGCTTGGGCTGTAGTCCAGCCCGGACAACGGCGGATAGGCAAGCCAGCCGGTCGCGGCGAATTCGCCCACGAACAGCGAGATCATCATCAGCGCGACGCCAGCGCCGAACAGCCAGAAGCTCAGCGAGTTCAGGAACGGGTAGGCCACGTCGCGGGCGCCGATTTGCAGCGGCACCACGATGTTCATCAGCCCGGTAATGAAGGGCATCGCCATGAAGAAAATCATGATGACGCCGTGGGCGGTGAAGATCTGGTCGTAGTGATGAGGTGGCAAGAAGCCGGCGGAGTCAGCGGACGCGACCGCCAACTGGGTACGCATCATGATGGCGTCGGCAAAGCCGCGCAGCAGCATGATCAGCGCGACGATGATGTACATCACGCCGATGCGCTTGTGGTCGACGGAGGTCAGCCATTCCGTCCACAGGTACTTCCACTTGCCGAAGTAGGTGATGGCGCCGAAGACCGCTAGGCCTCCCAGGCACACGGCGGCCAGCGTAACCATGACGATAGGTTCATGGTACGGAATGGCCTCGAGGGTGAGTTTCCCGAGCATTGTTAGTTAATTCCTGCGATCAGATTGTTCGACGTGGACGTGCACGTGGCGGAGTCCACACCGGCCATCTTGGACATGGTGCTGCCCAAGACGAAATCAAACATGGCGGGAGGCGCCGAGGAGTACTTGACGACCGGGTTGCGCTCGCTGCGCTTGGTCAGTTCCGCATACACCTCGGGGGTCAGCGCCGTGGGCGAAGCCTTGGCTTCCTTGACCCAGTTGTCGAACCCTTCTTGCGACGTCGCGATGGCCTTGAAGCGCATGCCGGAGAAACCGGCGCCGCTGTAGTTGGCCGAGATGCCGGCATAGGTGCCAGCTTCGCGCGCATTCAGGTGCAACTTCGTTTCCATGCCGGCCATCGAGTAGATCTGGCTACCCAGCTGGGGGATGAAGAACGAATTCATGACCGATGCCGACGTGATCCGGAAGTTGACCGGAACGTCCACGGGGAACGCGATCTCGTTGACCGTGGCGATGTCGTACTCGGGGTAGATGAACAGCCACTTCCAATCCAGCGACACCACCTCGATGGTGACGGGCTTGTGTTCGGAAACGAGCGGCTTGTAAGGGTCCAGCGCGTGCGTGGAGCGCCAGGTGATCACGGCGAGAATCGCCACGATGATACAAGGAACGGTCCAAACTACGACTTCAATCGCCGTGGAGTGGGCCCACTTGGGCTGGTAGTCAGCTTTGGTATTGGATGCGCGATATTTCCACGCAAACGCCACGATCATGAACAGTACTGGAATCACAACGATGAGCATCAGCCCCGTCGCCGTGAACAGCAAAGTCTTTTCCTGGGCGCCAATGTCTCCCTTGGGAGAGAGAATTTCCATGTTGCAGCCGCCAAGCAGCATGACCGCGCCGACGCCAAAAATGCGCGTTAGGGTCGCAAGGAGGGGGTGTTTCACGTACAGCCTTGGATGGATGGTTGGAAATGCTGCGTAGCAGCAGACTGGAATGCTGCTAGGCAGCAACGTCCATCCTATCGGCTTGATATCCGTCAAGCATGCGACACATGGTCGCATTGCCTGGGAGGAATCTGCCCCCATCGGGGTAGATACAGGGTTTTCCTAGGGGAGCAGATGCCCCAGGAGGGGTGCAGGGGGTGCGACGATATGTCGCACCTGCACATGGGGTGTTGTAAAGATGTGTCGCACCCGCACAAATCAGTCGACGATCACTTCTCGTTCCGGCCCCGGTTTTTTTTGCCAGCTTGCGCTGTAACGAGCGCCGGTGCATGCCCAGAAGACGCGCCGCCGCGGAAACATTCCCGCCGGTTTCGTGCAGCGCCTGATGAATGTGCTCCCATTCTAGGCGGTGCAATGGCGTCATGGTCGTTTCGATCGTAACGGATTCTGGCTTCACCAAGCCCAGCGTGCGCAGGATCATCGGCGCGGTGGCGGGCTTGGGCAGGTAGTCGTCCGCGCCGCGCTTGATGGCTTCCACGGCGGTGGCCACGCTGGCGTAACCGGTGACCAGCAGGATGCGCATGTCGGCACGCAGCGCGCGCAAGGGGCGGATGAGCGTCAGGCCGGAGTCTTCGCCCAGGCGCAAATCCACCAGCGCGAAGGCCGGGCGGATTTCCTCGGCCACGCGCAGCGCTTCGGCGATGCCCGTGGCGGTTCGGGTTTCCAGACCGCGACGCGACAGGCTGCGCTGCAAGGTGCGCACATACAGTTCGTCGTCGTCGATCAAGAGGCCAAGGTCGGTAGGGTTCATCACGATCAAATTCCGGGGTTGCCCAGGGGCAGGTAAAAGCGGATGCGGGTGCCTCCCCCAGCAGCGGCGGTCATGGTCATTTCGCCGCCCAGTTGTTCCACGGTGGCGTGCGACAGCGCCAGGCCCACGCCCAGCCCTCCCGGCTTGCCGCTGTTGAACAGGCTGGTCGCGGGCAGCAGGGTCTGGTCGGGGTCGAAGCCCCGGCCGTAATCCCGCACTTCGCCGCGCAAGGCGCCATAGCCATATTCCAGATGCAGGTCCACGCGGGGGGCCTCGGCGGCTTCGCCCGCGTCGGCCGCGTTGTTCAGCAAGGCCTGCAACAAGTGGGCGATGGCCGGGTCCACGCGCAAGCTGGTGGGCAGCGTGCCCGAGCGTTGCAGGTCGATCGTCGGCCGGATCAGCCGCCATTGACCCACCACGCGAACCAGATCCACGGCAGTTGGGACCGCCAGATTGCGGATGCGTTCCCGGCACAGCGCCAGTTGGCTCAAGGTGGCCACATCTTCGCGCAGGTCTTCGTCCTTGACCTCGGCGGCGATTTCGTCGGCTAGCAGGGTCATGGTCGCAAGCGGGGTGTTCAGTTCGTGCGCCATTGCGGCGGCGTGGGTCGCCAGGGCGACGATGCCTTCGTTACGCGTGAAGCGTTCGCGCAGGCGGGCCAGTTCGCGCTCGCGGGCGCGCAGGTCCGCGGCCAGGCGGGTGGAAAACACCAGCACCACGACCACCGAAATCAGGAAGTTGGCGCCCAGGCCCCAGAGCAGCAGGGAATGCGTGTCCACATCTCCGCGCAGGGGCTGGCCGAAGATGGCCGCCGCCGCATAGCCCGAAATGCCAGCCACCGCCGCCGCGAACGCCCAATTGCGCGGCAAGGCGAGCGCCGCCAGCGCGGTCAGGATCAGGAACATCATGCCGAACGGGTTGCTGATGCCGCCGCTCCATCCGATCATCCAGGACAGCGCCGCCATGTCCACCAGCAAATGCCCGAAGGCGGTGATGTGGGACAGGTCGCGGGGGTGACGCAGCCGCAGGCTGGCGTAGGCGTTGAAACCGATCAGCACACCCACGCCGATCCACAGGGGCTCAAGCGGCAGGTCCAGACCCAGCACGCTGCTGGCCAGCAAGATGGTGGCGGCCTGGCCCGCGATGGCGAGCCAGCGCAGGCTGCATAAGGTACGCAGGAATGAAAAAGCGGAACTACCGGGCATATCCAGACACGTAGGTGCCGGCGGCCCGCCGGCGGGTCAAGCGCCCGGCGGCGCGGAACGCAGGCGTCCGGCGCGCGGCCAAAGGGGCCGGCTGCCGCCGGGCCCGAGTGGGGCGCCGACGGTGGACGTGCAGGCATTGTATGGTGATTCAGCGTAGAACGCTGGCATCGGGGCGGATACGTATGTCCCCAATATTCGCTGACGGATGAGAGCCGTCAATGGATGTCAGACATGCCGCTGTGGGCCATGGCCGGGGGCGGGTAGTCTTCCTGGTCGGACGCCATCTGGCCCTGGGTTTGCGCCTGCTGCAATTCCTGTTCGACCTGGGCGCGGCTTTCGCTGGCGGTCGACGCAACGGGAGGCGGGTAGTCTTCCTGGCCGAAGGTGTATTGGCCATTGGCTTTCGCCTGCGCCAATTCAGAAGCCACCTGGGCCGAGCTCTTGGAAGTGGGGGCGGCGTAGGTGACGCGCCAGTCGCCATACAGATCGCGCTTGTACTGCGTGGTCGGTGCGGGGGATGGCACTGCGGATTGCGCCTGGGCGGCGCCCGCGACGGCCAAGCCGGCGCATAGCAACACGGTGGTGGTGAAGGTCTTCATGAAACGCTCCTGGCAAACATAGCCTGCGGCCAATCTGGCCGCGCCGTCGTCCGCAACGTTGCCAGCGGACGATTTCCTGAATGCGGAACTGCCTGACCGGGGCGTGAAAACGGCGCACGTCCGGTCTTTTCAATTCGACCGGGCGTGCGCCGTGGTGTTGCAGGGAAACCGGCTTCGGGCGCCGAAAGGTATTTCAGGCTTGAAGCACAGATGTCATTGCGCTGTCAGTGGCCGTGCTGCGCCGGGGCGGCGCCCGCCTTGGCGTTCAGCGCGCGGGCTTCAGCTTGGACCGGCACCCGGTGTTGCTGCTGCTTGGCGTCTTCGACGATCAGCGTCAGCGGGACGTGATCGCCCGGAGTGATCTGCTTGGCCAGATCGATCAGCATCACGTGGTAGCCGCCCGGCTTCAGTTCCACCGCCTGGCCAGCGGGCAGGTCGATGGCCGGCACCTGGCGCATCTTCATGACGTCGTCCTGCATCGCCATTTCGTGCACTTCCACATGCTTGGCGGCGTCGGATTCCACGCCGACCAGGCGGCCGGCCGTGGGCGAGGTCAGACGCATGAAGACGCCGGTGGCGTGCTGATTCGGTACGGTGGCGCGCACCCAGACGTCTTCGACTTTCAGGGCGGCGTCTTGCGCCAGCGCGGCGGGCGCGAAGCCGGACAGGGCGCACAGGGTGAAGACGGCGGCGAGAGATTTGATCGAGAGGGGTTTCATGAAAGTCTCCTATCTATATATAGAGGTCGTGTGGCGGGGAACCGCTGGCGTCAAAGCACGGTGCGCAGGTCTGCTACGCATTCTTCGGTGCTCTGCTGGTGGCGCAGCGCCAGGCGCAACTTGCCCTGGGCGTCGATGATGTAGGTGAGCGCGGTGTGGTCCATGGTGTAGGACGAGCCGGTGGCAACCTTCTGGTAGAACACCTTGAACGATTGCGCGGCGGCGCGCGTTTGCTCGGCGGTGCCACGCAGGCCCACGAACCCGGGGTCGAACGCCTGCGTGTAGGCGCGCAGGATCTCGGCGGTGTCGCGCTCGGGGTCGACGGTAATGAACAGCACGCGCAGCTTGTCGGCGTCGGCGCCCAACTGCGCTTTGATCTCCAGCGCGCGCGTCAGCGCGGTCGGGCAGATGTCGGGGCATTGGGTGAAGCCGAAGAACAGCATGATGGGGTGGCCGCGATAGTCCGCCAAGGTACGCGGCTGGCCGCTGGTGTCTTGCAGCTGGAAATCGCCGGTGGGCATGCCAGACAGGTCCATGCCATGCAGCTTGGGGGCCTCGGGGCCGCAGCCGGTCAGGGCCAGCAGGGCAAGAGAGGACAGCAGCAGGCGGCGGCGCGGATCGGGCGCATCCGAGGACGCGTGGGAAGACGTCGCACCGGTGGGCGCGAACAGGGTGGGGTAACGCATGAAAACCTCTTGGGTTGACGTGTCGGCAAGGCGCGCGGCAGGGCCGCGCCATCAGGCGGAGTCAGACCAGCGAGGGTGGGGCGCGAGACCCCAGGGGCGGCCCTTGGGCGGCCAGGGCGGGCAAGGCCTGGTAAGCAGGCGGGGGCGGGGCGGCCCGGCTGACGGGCAGCAGGATGGGGGGGATGCCGGCAAGCGGCGCGGGGGAAACATGCGCAAGCAGGCCGAATGGGCATTGGGCGCCGGTTTCGGCGGCGTCATGCGCAGACTTGCCGTCGGGCTTGTTGCCCAGCGCCAGGCTCAGCGTGGACAGGTCGCCCGCAGCCGAGCAGAACGTGACTTCGAGCCGGCCGTCATGCAGCGCGCGGGCGTCGGGCATATAGCCCGTTGGCACCAGGGCGCGCAAGGTCAAGGCCAGCAGCGCCAGCCACAGCACGCCGTGAGCGCGCACGGCGCTGCGCAGACGGAGGAGGCGGGTCAAGTCAGGCATGGCTCGCATTCTAGTCCATGCCCGCGGGCCAATATCCCGCCTTCAGACGCCGCACCAGAGCAATGTAGCGGCGTTGCGCCTGGTCGGCGGGCAGGCCGGACAAGAGCCGCCATGCCGCGTGGCGCACCTGCTCGCGGGCGTCCGCCGCCTCGGCGGGCGCCGGAGGGGCGTCACCGAGCCGCGCCTGCTGTTCGTAGGCGGTGAGCCGGATCGATACGGCGGCTGACGGCACGGCGGGCAGCGAACGCAGCTCGATGACGGCCGCTTCAAAGGCGTCGGGCAAGGCGCTGGGGTCAAGCGCCAGCGTGGCCTCGTCCATGGCGTCGCCCTCGGGCTCCAGCCCGCTGGCGGCGGCCAGCCGGCGCCATAGCGCATCTTCGCGCTCGGGGTCGTCGGCTTTGGAAACGACCTTGGTGATGGTGTGGTTGCGTAAGCGCAGCGTGTGGGTGGACGCGCCGTTGTACAGCCCTGCGCCGTCCTGCACCTGAAAGCGCAGGGGCAGCGCAATCGAGCGGCCCGCCAGCGCAGGCTGGCCAACCTCGTTGACCGCGAAGGTGTTGCGCGAATAGTCCATCAAGCGCGAGAACAGGCTGATCAGCGCGCCACGCCCTTCGTACACGCCGCTGATGGGGTTGTCGCCTTCTTCGGTCCACACCACGTCCTCGGCAAACAGCGGGAACAGCGTTTCGAATTCGCCGGCCAACAGCGAGCCCCGGTACGCCTCCAGAATGCGTTCGATGTCGGCGGCGCCCATGGGCGCTGTGCGCCCGGCCGCGCGGGGCGATTGCGCGGCGGCCGGGTCGCGGTCCATGAATTGCAGCACGGTGGCGGCCACCAGATCGCGGTCATTGTCCACGCAGATCATGTGATAGCTGTTGTTCAGCAGCACGAGCTGGCTGCCCGGGATGGCGTCGTGCAGCAGTTGCGCCGAACGCACCGACGTGAGCTCGTCTTCGTGTGCATGCATGATCAGCGTGGGGCAGCCGATGCCGTCCAGCCCACGGCGCACGGCCGCGCGCAGCCGGTCGACTTCGCGCACGCAGGCCAGGGGCACCCAGCGGTAGTGGAAGTTCTCGCCCCGTTCGAACTTGGCCTTGACGATGGACCGGACCAATTCGTTCTTGATGCCGTAGGGCTCTTCCTCTTCGACGCGCATGCGCGCCGCCAGGCCAGGGATGTGGTAGACCAGCCGGCGCAGGCCCCGATACCAGGGCGTGCTCCAGCCATCAATGAAGACGGGGGCGGCCAGCGACACCAGCTTGCCCTGCTTATGGCCCACCCGCTTGCACAGTTCCACCGCCAGCAGCGCGCCCAGGCACATGCCCATGACGTGCAGCGTCTCGTAGCGGGCGGCCACCTCGTGATATTTGGCCGTCACGGCGTCCAGCCAGTCTTCCATGCGCACGGACAACAGATCCTCCGGCGCGCCGCCGTGGCCGGGCAGCGTCAGGCTGTGCGTCTCGATACCGGCGCGCTTGAGGATCTTGTGCATGGACCCCAGGTCGTACTCGGTCCCGCCGAGCCCGTGTATGAGCAGGGCGCCTGTGCCGGCGCGATCGGGTGAGTTAGTTGACATCGGCCGGCTCGACCTCGATGTCGCCTAGCCGCCACATGCCCGCCACGACGGCGACGCTGCCATCGAAGTCGGACAGGGGCGAGCCTCGGTCGCTGATCAGCCGCCAGCCGCCTGCCGCGTGGGCCACGCGAAACAGCAAGGGCGTGCGGTCTTGGGCGCCCGCGCGGCGGGCCGCCCAGTGCAAGGACAGGCGCGAACGGTCATCGGGGTGCGCGTGGGCGATCAGCGCTTCCAGGCTCGCGATGGCGGAAGGCGGCAGGCCGAAGGCGTCTTGCACGTCGCCCGCCAGTTCCAGCGTGCCGTCATAGGGGTTGTACCGGTACATCAACTGGTGGCTGCCCGCCAGCGCCAGATCGAAGCGGCCCCGCCACTGCTCGGCGTTTTCCAGCGCTTGCGCCCGCGCGCCGCGCAAGGTGTTGACCAGCAACAGCAGCAGCGCCGTGACCACCAGATAGACCTGCGTGGCCAACAGGACTTGCCAGGGGTCATTGGCTTGCAGGAAGGGGCCTTCGCCCTGAGCGCTTTGGTATAGCGCCATCAGCATCAACGTCACCATGGCCAACGTGCCGCCCGGTGTGCCCCAGACCAGCGCGATCAGCACGGCGAACACCAGGGGCAGATAGGTCAGCTCGAACGACACGACGTAGGGCAGGTGCTGGATCATGTCGCCGTCGAACGTCATGAAGGTCGAGACGATCATCAGCACATAAGCCACCAAGCCGATGACCAGTTCGCGCAGGCGCGCGCCACCGGAGCGGCGCGGCCGGAATTGCGACCAGCCAGTCAGCGCCGGCGCCAGGATCAGCACACCCGCCAGATAGGCGGTGACCCAGGTGCGCAAACGGACCGCCGCATGCGCTTCCTGCGTCAGCCACAGCCAGCCGCCGCCCAGCAATGCGCTGGCCGCAGCGCCCGCCACCGCGCCGGCCAACAGCGCGGCGACGAATCCCAGCCCTTCGGCTTTTGGTGACAAACGTTGCACGGTCCAGGCGGCCAGCAGCGACGACACGGCGCCCGTCACCGCAAACACGATTGCCGTGGCGGGCTGCCCGCGCCAGATCAACGTCAGGATGAGCTGCGCGGCGAAAAAGCCCAGCATCAGCAGCAGCCAATTGCGGCGCGGCGTCAGCAGATAGGCCGCGACCGCCACGCCGGGCGGCAGCCAGACGAACAGGGCGTGGCTGACCGGATCGCTCAGCAGGTGCGAGAACACGCCGCACAGCAGGTACGGAAGCGTCCAAAGCAGGCAGAGCGGATTTCTTCTTACCGTGTCGGTCTTAACCATAATTGTCCTTGCAAGCGCATGATTTCGTGGCGCCACGGGGGCGTCTTGATGAGCGGGTTATACACGCCTCTGGCGCGGGTGCGAAATGGGTGTGAAGCATTCGCGCACTCCGGCGCACGAAAATCTTGGTACCCTTGAACGCACTTCCCTTCAACCGCCCACTCAGTGCCCCAGGTTTCAGTGCTTTCCTTGTCCGCCCCGACCCTGTCTCAGTCCGCCCGCGCAACCGCCTCTGGCCCGATCCGGCTCCGGCCGCTTGGCCGATTCTGGATGCTGGCCTGCATTGTGGCCTTGCTGGCGTTGTTGTCCGCCTGCGGCACCACCAAAGTCCAGCCTGGCTATTACCGGGTGCAGTCGGGCGACACGCTGACGCAGATTGCGCGCAAGCAAGGCACCAGCGTCAGCAACTTGGTGCGGTGGAACAATTTGTCGAATTCGAATTCGATCGAGGTCGGACAAGTCTTGCGGGTAGACCCCCCGGACGGCCAAGCCAGGACGTCCACGCCCAGCAAGGCGGCATCAAAACCCGCTGCAACGCCGCGCGCATCGTCCTCGTCTTCCGGCAAGCGGCGCACGGCGCCGCCGGGTGCGATTTCCCTGGTCTGGCCCGCACAAGGCAAGGTCACGCGCGGCTACGACGGCGGCGGCTCCAACGGCATCGTCATCTCGAATTCCGCAGGCACCCCCGTGGTGGCCGCGGCAGGCGGCACCGTGGCGTATTCGGGCAGCGGGCTGCGCGGCTACGGCCACCTGGTCATCGTCAAGCACAACGCCAGCTTCCTCAGCATCTACGCGCACAACAGCAAGCTGCTGGTCAAGGAAGGCCAGAGCGTGAAGCAGGGCCAGAAGATTGCCGAAATGGGCAACAGCGACAGCAAGCAGGTGGGTCTGTATTTTGAGCTGCGCTATGACGGCCAGGCAGTCGATCCAGCGGGGAATTTACCGCCGAAATGATCAAAGGTGTCTGAAGAGACCCATTAAAAATGGGGAGGTGCTGGCGCGGCGGGCGCGCCTGAAGCCGGCTACGACCCCAGCGCCGCGTCCTGCGTCAGCGTCGAGATGAACGTCGCCGTGCGGGGATCAGCCGGGCGCGAAAAAATCGAGCGGGATTCTCCGGCCTCGACCACCACGCCATCCAGCAGGAACACCACTTCGCGTGACACGCTGGCGGCCAGGCGCAGGTCGTGCGTGGCCATCAGCATCGTCATGCCTTCGGTGGCCAGCTGGCGCAGCACGTCGACCACTTCCGCCGCCAGGCCCGGGTCCAGCGCGGACGTCGGCTCATCGCACAGCAGCACGCGCGGCGCGGGCGCGAGGGCCCGCGCAATCGCCACGCGCTGTTGTTGGCCGCCTGACAGATTGGCGGGCCAGGCTTCGGCCTTTTCCGACATGCCTACTTTCTTCAGCAGTTCTTCGGCGCGTGCGCGGGCCCGGTCCAGCGGCCATTTCTGCACGGTCAGCAAGCCTTCCATCACGTTGCCGATGACCGTCTGGTGCGGAAACAGCTGGAAGTTCTGGAACACCATGCCGGTTTGCTTGCGCACGCGCTGCACCTGATCGCGAGTCAGTTTTTTGCCCGGTTCGAATTCCACCGTTTCCGGCCCGATGGCCAGCGTGCCGCGGTCCGGCACTTCCAGCAGATTCACGCAGCGCAGCAAGGTGCTTTTGCCGCTGCCCGAGGGGCCGATCAGTGCGGTGACGCTGCCTTCGGCGATGCTCACATCCACCTGCTTCAGCACGGGATTGCCGCCGAAAGATTTCTCGATTTTTTGCAGGCGGATCATCGGCTTTTCTCGGAAAACACGGCGTGCTGGCCAAAGCGCTTTTCCAGGCGGACCTGCGCGGCCGACAACACGGAGCTGAACACCAGATAGATCAGCGCGGCTTCGGTATAGAGGATCAGCGGTTCATACGTGACCGCCGCAATGCGCTGCGCCGCCTGGAAGATTTCGGGCACGGTCAGCACGGCCGCCAGCGACGTGTCCTTGACCAAGGCAATGAACGAGTTCGACAGCGGCGGCACCGCCACGCGGGCGGCTTGCGGCAGGATCGTGCGGCGCAGCGCCTGGCCGCGCGTCATGCTCAGCGAGTACGCGGCTTCCCACTGGCCCTTGGTGATGGACTCGATGGCGCCACGGATCACTTCCGAGTTGTACGCGCCCACGTTCAGCGTGAAGCCGATCAGCGCGGCGGGCAGCGGGTCCAGCACAATGCCCACGTTGGGCAGGCCGTAGAAGATCACGAACAGCTGCACCAGCAACGGCGTGCCACGGATCAGCCACACATAGAAGCGCACCACGGCCACCAGCGGCGCGGGGCCGAACAAGCGGATCAGCGCCACCACGAACGCCAGCGCCAGCCCCAGCGCAAACGACATCAGCGTAAGCGGTACCGTGAACACCAAGCCGGCATGCAGCAATGGCCAGAACGAGTCGGCCATCAACTGCACCCAGGCCGGCACCGTCCACGACCCGATTTGCGCCAACAGCCAATCGGGCATGACGGCTTGCAGCCAGGAAGGGAGCGTCATGAGCGTGTCCGCCGCTTATTGGGCCGCCGACAGGTCCGTGCCGAAGTATTTGACCGAGATTGTTTTGTAGGTGCCGTCGGCCTTGATATCGGCCAGCGCTTTGTTGATGGCGGCTTGCAGCTCGGGGTTGCCCTTGCGGATCAGCACGCCGGAATTGCTGAATTCAGCGGTCTTGTCGGTGGCGGCGATTTTGACTTTGGCGTTGGGCTTTTGCTTCTTGAAGTCCAGGAAGGACAGGTTGTCGTTCACCGTGGCTTCGACGCGGCCGGACGTCAGCAGATCGATGGCTTCGTTAAAGCCCTGCACCGCAACCACTTCCGCGCCATGGCTTTGCGCCAGCTTGCCGAAGTTGCTGGTCAGCGTGTTGGCCGACTTCTTGCCCTTCAGGTCAGCAAACGACTTGATGCTGGTGTTGTCGTCGCGCACGATCAGCACGGCGGCCGATGAGATGTACGGATCAGAAAAGTCGTATTTTGCTTTGCGCGCGTCGGTGATGCCCACCTGGTTGATCACGGCGTCATAGCGCTTGGCGTCCAGGCCGGCAATGAGCCCGTCCCATTTGCCTTCGACGAATTGGGCCTTCACACCCAGGCGTTCGGCGATGGCGCGCCCAATGTCCACGTCAAAACCGGTAAGCTGGCCCGATGCGTCGTGGTAGGTGAAGGGCGCGTAGGTGCCCTCGGTGCCAATCTTGAAAGTGCCGGCGGACTTGATTTGGTCCAGGCCCGATTGGGCATGCGCGGCGGAGAGGGCAGCGGCCTGGATAAGGCCGGCGATGAACAACGAGCGGAAGAGTTTCATGGCAAGGCTCCACGGATGATCGGTGTCATTCTGGAGAGCATGGGGATGTGCAATGCCCTCAGACGTAGCCGCACTCTATCAACGCGCCTATTTTTCCACAAAGCATAAGGAATAGTAAAAATATAACTGCCAGTCATAACTTGCCCTCGCCTGGCGGCCAGCCGGCGGGGTTCATTCAATCGGCAACGGGACGGAGATCGGTGTGGAACAGCAATGGAACAGGCGGGCTTTCATGATGGCGGCGGCAGGGTCGGCGGCGTTTGCGGGCGTCATGCCGGCGCAAGGCGCCAGCGGCTTGCGGCTGACGCCGGGCGGCGGCAGCATCACGCAGGTGTCCGGCTTGCGCGTGGGCCATTACACCGATACCCGCCGCCCCACCGGCTGCACGGTCATCATTGCGGAAGCGGGCGCAACCGGCGGCGTCGATGTGCGCGGGGCCGCGCCCGGCACGCGTGAAACCGATTTGCTGAACCCCGTGAACATGGTGGAAAAAGTGCATGCCATCGTGCTGTCGGGCGGCAGCGCGTTCGGGCTGGATGCCGCAAGCGGCGTCATGCGCTATCTGGAAGAAAAGAAGATTGGCTTTGACGTGGGCGTGGCGCACGTGCCGATCGTGCCGTCGGCCATTCTGTTTGATCTGGGCGTGGGCGATGCGTCCATTCGCCCGGATGCGGCGGCGGGCTATCAGGCATGCAAATCCGCCACCACCGATGCGCCCAAGGAAGGCAACGTCGGCGCGGGGGCGGGCGCCACCGTCGGCAAACTGTATGGGCCGCAGCGCGCCATGAAGGGCGGCATCGGCAGCGCATCGCTGACGGTGGCGGGCGTGACGGTGGGCGCGATCGTGGCCGTCAACGCGGTGGGCGACGTGCTGGACCCCACCACCGGGCGCATTCTGGCGGGCGCGCGCACGGCCGATGGCAAGCATCTGCTGGACACCCGCGCCGCCATTCTGGCGGGCGACCTGCCCAAGTCCATGCGCGCCGGCACCAACACCACCATCGGCGTCGTGGCCACCGACGCGCAATTGACGAAGGCGCAGGCGCAGAAAATTGCGGGCATGGCGCATGATGGCCTGGCCCGCACGATCAACCCGATACACACCATGATGGACGGCGACACGATCTTCGCGCTTGGCACCGGCACGTCCGGGAAGCCGGGCAACGTGATGCTGCTGGGCGTGATGGCGGCCGAAGCCATGGCCATTGCCGTGCAGCGCGCCATTCTGGCGGCGCGTGCGGTGGAAGGTTTTCCCGCGGCGGTGGATTTCATCGCCTGACCTCCGGACGCCGTCGCGGCCTGGCCTTGAACAGTGAGCGTAGACGTTGGTCTCTGACGTCAGCGTGTCACAGGCCGGGCCCAAGATGGCGGACGCCGGCGGTTCGCCGGTGTCCAAGGAGGACGTATGTACAAAGGCGAACGCTTCAACGGCGCCACGCATCTGGCGGGGCTGGCCATGGCCGTGGCCGCGTCCAGCGTGCTCATTGCCCGGGCCGCCGAACTGAACGTCGACACGCGCCAGATCCTCTCGTGCGTGGTATTCGCGGCGTCGATGATCGCCGTTTATGCCTCGTCAGTGCTCTATCACTGCACGCGCGGCCCGAACAAGGCGCGCTGGGCCAAGGCCGACCATTGCGCCATCTATCTGTTGATTGCCGGCACGTATACGCCGCTGGCGTTCGGCCCGGTGCAGTACGCCTGGGGCGCGGCCATGGGCGCGGCGATCTGGGTGCTGGCCGCCATCGGCATCAGCCGCGAACTATGGTGGGCGCGCGGCGCGGCGCCCGCCTTGCCGCTGTATCTGGCGATGGGCTGGCTGGGCGTGATGTTCGCCGCGCCAATTGCGGGCGCCTTGTCCTCGGCCGGGTTGGCCTGGCTGCTTGCGGGCGCGGTGGCCTACACCGTGGGCACGCTGTTCTACGTCAACGACAAACGCTGGCGGCATGCCCACGGCATCTGGCAT
>Ga0256777_1000138_pt1 | contig 14692 bp, 3 predicted proteins | sample MC6MC0928MT_FD_186042 | JGI IMG/M metagenome (GOLD analysis project Ga0256777, IMG submission 186042) | Metatranscriptome of enriched soil aggregate microbial communities from Iowa State University, Ames, United States - MC6-MC0928-MT... | ecosystem: Environmental > Terrestrial > Soil >... | reverse complement strand
GCTGACGATGCCAATTGCACTGCGCACCATCACTATCATCACTGGCGCGACACTGCTCATCAGCACGCTGTTGATGGTGACTAGACGGCATTAGGAAGAACAGCAGCGGTGAGAGTGAGCGCATCATCATCATCATCAGTGTCAGTGTCAGTGTCAGTGGCAGTGGCACGGTCAGTCAAGTGTCACGGTGACGACTGGTCTGAGGCGCTGACGTCTGACACGTAACAAAGCACGTGACAGCTGAGTGTGAGGTGCGCAGGTCATACCATCCATCATGACATCGACACCGTCAGCATCGGCATCCTCCGCCTCCTCCTCTTCTGCTCCCTCTCAATCCGTGTCGTTCGATGCGGACTCGTTCCTCATTGAGTGCTTGACTCTGCTCCAGCATGCCTACCCCAATGCATCCTTCAACAATGCCTACCAACGAGCATCCAGCAAACTGCTGCAACGAATCGAGGAGGAGCGCAGAGAGGAATTGAGACGGAGACGACGAACAAGACGAAGAAGGCGCGGTGCGGGAGGCCAGAGACGAAGGGATGAGGAACCTCGAGGACACGTCTCCTCAGCCGCAGTCTCACCTCCATCTGCAACGGGACCATTGCGCAGAAGTGACAGCAGTGTGTCAAGTGTCAACATTCCGACGAACCAGAAGAAGGAAGGTGAATGGGAGTTGGTTGGTGAAGGTGATGGGGAGCGGCATCCAGATTTCATCTCATCCTCCTCTTCGTCTTCCTCGACTTCCTCCACGGATGATGACTCCAGTAACGATGATGATAGTTCATCGGGCGGATCAACGAGTGATGAGGGCGAGCAGGATACGCAGATAGCGAGAGCAAGGAAAGTTGTTGCAGGCATGATCGGTGTCGGTGGTGGCACCAGCAAAACCTCGACATCCACACGATCGAGCACTGCGGCCTCTGGACAGCATGGTGAGGATGGCTCGCCACATTCTCCTTCCTCACCAGTGTCGTCATCATCGTCCTCGTCATCATCCAGTTCCGACTCCTCTGACAGTGAAGGTGAGGATCCTGCACGTGGTCGTTGGCCGATGGGTGAAGTGATTGATGGCTCCTGCTCTCATTCTCTTCCTCATTCTCATCCACTCGTGTCCGACATGGCGACTGAATCCGAATCGAAGAGCGGTGCAGGTGGCTCGGCATCGAATGGTGACGGGAGTGACGCACCATCGTTAGACTCCTACCTGTTACAAGGTCGACGTGGCCAGATCCGTGGCTTGACCTTATCGCGCATCTCGGCTCACTTGGCTCCGTTAGCTGTGAAGGGAGTCGAAAGTCACCCATTGGATCCAACGTATAAAGGAGAGGATGGTGCAGCGAAAGAGAAACAGAATGAGGCGGCGAAGGAAAAGGAAAAGGAAAAGGACACTGAAAGCGAAGCGAGCGAGGGCATCAAGAGGAGCACAGATGATGGTGAAGCAGAGAACGGACCAGACGAGGAGCAAAAAGAGAAGCACGAAAGTGAGATGAAGGACAAGGATCAGTCCGATCTTTCCACTTCCGTATCCTCATCAGCTGAGCAACAAGGCCCAGCAGATGCTATTGACACTGCTAATGCCGGCGCCACTTCTTCGCAGGAGCAATCGACCAAGGCCGAGAGCAGCGGCCAACAGTCGAAATCTCCATCTGAAACCGAGTCGTGTCTGGCGTGCAAGATGGAGCATGAAGCACACTCACATCGAAAGACTTGTCCTCATGATGGTTATCTGCATCTCAATCTACAATCTCTCTCCCATTGGTCCGTACTCCAATTCTACTTATGTCTATTAGACAAGATCGGCTCGTTTGCGCCATTACCTCAACCTCAGCTGCCCATCGCATCTTCACACTCGTACTCGGATGGTGGCCTCGACCTCCATCGATCTTCTTCCGATTCCGATTCCGATTCACACTCACACTCCCACTCCCACTCATACTCATACTCATCCAACTCGAACTCATCGTCCAACCTCAATGCCACTCAGACTTTGTCCCCATCGGATCGATTCCGAAGTGATGAAGTGGCCGCAGCCGCGCCAATTGACCTTGCCTTGCTCACCAAACAGATGAGTGAATGGATCGTACGAACACGACTGAAGCGACAAGCACACCAGAGCAAGCAATCACCGGAGACAACATCGATTCTCGACGATGGCACATCCGCGGCCACCCAAGATTCGACCACATTAACTGCCGTATCTCCACCGCCATCTTCTTCCACCGCTCCCTTAGACACCATTCCAACTGACCCCTCGCCTGCTCCTGTCCCTGTTCCGTCATCCACGCCCCCTTCTACTACCTCGCCCTCGTCCACTTCGCCGATCCCTTTCCATTCTCTCGTCGCTGCCGAGCACCTGCGCCAATGTTTGCTGTTAGAGGAGGCTCGTTTCGTTTACTTCCTCACGCATGATGATTATCATCGTATGTGTGGTTGGATCGATCGACTGCCACTTGGACGGCATCACCGCAACGAACTTGACCACTCGGATGGGAAGGTGCGACGAAGAAGCATGGAGACGCATGTCACGCCATCGGGGCATTTACACATGCTGACGGAGAGTATTGATGATGATGGACGGACGATTGCCACATCGTCGACACCCCTCAATACATCCACTTCACTATCCGCCAACACGAACTTGCCTTCATCCTCCTCCTCCTCTTCCACCCATTCACACTCCACTTCCAACCAGGTTGACAACATGTTCGAGTACTTGCTCCTTCGTCGTTTGCCCCATCTCCTTCGTAAGTACTTCGATTCGGCCTCCATGTTCATGCGACAAGTCATCAAGACCGAGTTGGCCCGCCATGGATACTTCCTACAATCCGATCTACCGAAGATGCGAGTCAACAACATGACACCACCTTCGTCTCCATCCGTTTCCATTCCTCGCAATGTGGCCATGTGTAAGTTGCAGAATGACCTACCTCCTCACGTCGTCTATGCCGCCAGCTCCTTCAATTTCTCCCGTCTCATGCATCGATTGGCTCGTGTTCGTCTCCTCTTCCGTCCCGCCACTGGATCCGATCGTATGACGCTGCGCATACTGGAGAGTCGAGCAGGATCACAGAGGAAGGAAGGAGGACGAGGAGGAAAGGTGTTGCTCTATGCGCGACGCACTCAACATACGGCATTCTTACATGCACGTACATTACATGAGCAACTCTCCACGGAATTGGATGCCACCTCTGATCCACCTGATGCAGCGGAGTATGCGAACACTTCCTGTAGCGCGTTGGAAGCACTCCTCCCATTCGGTGTCCTCTCACCGTTCCATATTTGGTTTGTGCACTATTGCTATGCTCGTGGGTGTGTGGGTATCTTGAGTACATATTTGAGCCATTATTGTTTGCACCAATTCGAGTTGTTGCATCTGAGCCAGAAGTTGGCTGTGGCTGAAGCAGCCACCTCCGCTTCTTCTTCTTCTTCAGCCGCCTCCGTCTCTTTCCCCTCAACGGAACGAAGAGGCCATCCCACTCCTCCGGTGGTGCCCGGTACCGGTGGAGCGTTGGCACGGCCATTCAAAGGTTGGACAGCGGTCGAACTGTATTTGAGACAGGGAGACCTGTACAAGGCTGGATTGGTCAATTGTAACACGTGCTTGGCACAACTTGGCGGGTCTGGAAGTGGAAGTGGCAGCGCAATGAGGCGAGGAGGCAAACATCATATCCGCAGTGGTAGTGGCACACCTGTTTCGGATGCACGCGTTCGACCATCCGCCCTGAAGGGTGGCCTCGCCATGTTGGCAGCTGCAGCTGGTGCAACCGGTAGGAAAGCGCTACGACTCAACCCAGAACCCTCACCATCGACCCCACTTCGCCCCCAACCTCACAGTCCAGCGCTCGCCCCATCAACACCGAGCTCCAACACTGGCCCACTCCCTCCTCTCCCCGCGGCGCCACTGGCAGCCTCATCGAGCACAGGCCGTGATCCCTCCCACACACACTTCATGCAACATCTGTTCGAGCATGGACTTCATATCATGGCATTGGCCACACTCATGTACTATCCAGAGGAGAATATCGATGATGAAACCAAGATGAAGAAACGAGAGAGACGCAGTGAAAGGAGGAAATTGAAGAAGAAGAAGAGGAGGAAAGCGAGAAAGAATCAAGATGAACGAAGCGCCAACCTTCATCCCTCACCCTTGTCATTGCACACTGCTTCACGTCCGTCCCTCACATCCACTCCTTCGTACATCGTTCAATCGTCACCATCCTCCTCTCTCTTCTTCCGCCCATCCAGTACTTCCTCTCGTCGTCGTCCCCTTCTGTCCAGTTCGATGGCTGCAGCTCGTGAGAGAGGTCGAAGGAAGATTGACTATGAGGCCATCACCACCCTCCCACTCATCTGGCCTCGCATTCGAACTCGATCTGGTCGAGCGCTCTCGCAACATCATACCCAGACAACCGAGCAGATTCGATATGTACTGATGAATACCCTCTCGACACTTCCATCGATCAACCGTACAGCGTTGGAGCCGCGCATTCCAGCGTTTCGCGCATTGGGTGTATACTTGACGCACTTCAACGAACTGTCATTGGCACTGTACACTCGTCCAAAACTTCGAAGGAGCACTGGAGTATTGAAGGAGGAACTGACGACGGGTAATGTGTATGCATGGAGGAAAGGACGCATCTATGATGACGACGGGTATGTCATCCAACCAGACCCATCTGAGCACTCAAGCAACGACCCCTTGTCTTCTCAATCACCTGACCATGCCTACAGTGGTTGGGGTGAGCTACGAGTTCGACACTCCTTCCCGGATGATCTTTCATTGTTCGACCTGCTGGCTTCGATGTTTCATCCTCGACGCGCTCATGCTCATGCCCATCATACCCTGACTCAGCGACTCACCCCAGCCGAAGATGAGGATGCACTACTGGCACCAGTGAAGAGTATCATTGAACAAGAGCAGGCTGGTGCGGCTGCTGGGAAACGTGAGGGTGAATCGAAGCAGCATGTGCCAACCACAGCAAAGGAGAAACCGAAGGAGAGAATCATTCCATTGTCGAAGAAAGCTCGAGAAGCAGCCGCGGCGAAAGCAGCTGCTGAAGCTGCAGCGGAAGCAGCGAAAGCTGAGACGGAAGCTCGTGCCAATTCTCTGGCTCAATCAGTAGCGGAAGTTGCGCCACATGCAGCTCGACCAATCGATCCTTTCGTGCTGCTTCTATTCGACAACCCCGATTATACGATCGAGTTACGTCAACAACCTGCCAATATCGACGGAGAGACATCGACAACGTCAGCTGGAGTTGATTCTAGCGTGACAGGAGATGGAAGTCTCAATCCATCTGCATCAACCAGTGCAGTGACCAGCCCTGCAGCCGTTGGAAGCAGCTCGGCTCCTGCTCCAGCGAAGCGTGATCAATTGCTCATGGAATTGATGGGAGATGCGGATGATCTACTGGGAGTGGGAGGGAATGAACCGGAACAATCTCCAAGGAATTCAACCGCAACGCAAGAGAAAACGGAATCGAAACAGACAGTGGATGCAACTACGACCAATGACGGATCCATTGAGCAAGAACAGCAATCTGGTCCAACACCTGCTCCTCCCACGACTCTTCGTCCATTGCTATCATCCTTCCCTCCCTTCCCTCCACGCCTTCCTCATTTCTCCCATCCAGCCATCAGTGCACATGGAGATAAGCATGAGCTCACCTACGATTTCTTCCTGCGCAAATCTCAGCCGCTCAAGGCATTCCAAGTCTACCTCCAATCGATGAACTTGGAGCTGGACGAAGCGGGCCAATTGAAATTGAAAGCGAAATCGAAGAAAGATAAGGATAAGGAAAGCGTGGATCCATCTTTGGCACAACAGCGTCTCTATCGCTTGAAGCATGATTGTTTCTGTTCGGTGTTAGCGTTGGCACTTCGTCACCTATTGGATGTGCGTGTGAAGGTTGCCTCAGTTGTGTTCCTCCATTTGTGTGGAGTCCGTGCACATTGGCTTCGCATGATTCTGGCGGTTGGATACAGGATCTTTCGGGTGTGGATGTATGCGTATGAGAGGCAGCTGGATGGGGAACAACAAGCGGAGTGGATGAGCTCGGTGCCGATCATCGATGATGTGGCAAGTTTGAGTCGTGAGGAAGTGCAAGCGACGTTACTTGGATGTATCCAACAGCTGCTGCTGCCACTCATCCACGCACTCGCTGCACCCATCCTTGTTATTCCATCACAATATCATTCAACGTTCAAAGCATTGTACGATGCAACCATGTGCTGTTGGCAAGGTATGTACGGGGCTGAGGATGTCGATTCCTCCGGCCACGAGTCACTCCAACCTTCCATTCTCGGTCTCCATCTGACGACCTTCGATCGATTCTTCACACCGGATCGAAGTGTATGGGTCCTACCGGTACGATTCCAACAAGCATTCCATCAACCACTCACTACATTCACCTATCATCTTGTTGCATTGCACGTTGAGGAGGTTGCGAGTGCGACACAGAATGAGTCGAATGTTGATGGGACACAGCAACAGCAGGTGAAGGAGGTGTCCGTCCAATTGGAATCCGCGCTGTCTGCTGAGCGCATCTTCGAACAATCACACGAGCTGAGCATTACATTGGATGAAGTAGCAAGATTGTTGGCTCATATCAATCGAAGCGTTGAGAGCTTCGACCGAGACTATGACTCTGCATCCAACCAACGACGGCCTCTCACCATCGATACGGCACGCAACTTGACCCCCATTGCACTGAGGAAAGACAAGGATGCATCCCGTGCATGGTTTTCATCCTTCCTTCATTGTCTGCCGCATCAACTCTTCACTGTGCACTCATCCAACTCTTCAACCACCATCATCATGCAGCGATCCAGCTTGTTGAGTGGATCATCTTATGGTGACTTCTCTCGCGCTCTGCTCTTCGTTCGTCTTCTAATGGCACAACAGCAAGTGTCCTCCATCCCTCGCAATCTGTCACCAGCTCCATCAGGCTCAGACGATCTCAGCCTTGTTTCTTCAGTGGGCTCGACTCTCTCCACTCTCGCCTTCCTTGCTCATGTCTCCAATCGCTACTCAGCCATCGATGATCGACACATGGCTGCACTGCCTCATTGCGTGCGGAAGACACTCAATGGAATCGTTACTCAACTCCAGTGCCTCACTGATATCGATGTGCTGTTGAGCGCAGCGAGGAGTGCCAGTGCCTGGCCACATTGGAAGGTGACGGATGAGAGCGCACAGGAGATCGGAATGAGTGTCGCACTGGAACCTGCCATTGACGACACTGCCTACCAATCTGCAGAGAGATTGTTGCAACTATGCCGTTTGAGTGGTCATCCACTGTTGGCATTGTTGGCCGCTTCCTCTCCAGTATTGCCATTAACAGATGAGCAATCATTCACTGTGACTGCGACGACTGGCTCGTTCTCTTCTTCACGTCAGCCTCTGTTGACTCCTTCGGATCGCTTCCTGTTGCAATGTGTCGCTGTTCATCTTCATCTGACAACGACAGCGGCGATGGAAGCCGCGAAGCAAGCCGATGAAACTGAGAGACAGCATCGCATCGCTGCACGAGCGCAAAGGAAGAAGGAGCGATTGGCCAGAATGCAGGAAACGGCTGCTGCACAGATGGCGGAGGTGGAAGATGGGGTGAACGAGATTTCGATCTCCCACCCATCCACTACACGCAGCCTTCCATCCGCATCCGCACCCGCATCCGCACCGTCGCATGCACAACGTTCGCATGCGTCATCTCTACTCCAATCACAGACGGCTGAACTCGACTTTGATGATGCTGACGAGAATGATGCAGCATCCATGCGTCTGCCTCGTCGTCCTCATGTACGAGGTGTACGGAAGCAAGCAGCAGCAAGCATGCACAAAGCTCCAACTGCACCATTTGAAGAGATGGAGGATGAAGATGAAGGCACAACCATGAATGACGCATCACGTAGCGCCACTCCGGATGCAATTGATCAGCACAATGAATGGAGCTCCTCCATCTATCCAACACCATTACATCGTTATTTCGCATCAGGTTTTATGGATTATGCATCTTTGCGCTATCTCTGTTTGGATTATCTCCTCCATCCTCTTCTGCCTCGTCCACATCGTCCACGTGCCTTGCGCCCTCTCCTCCGTACGACGCTGCATCTATTCGCACCGACTAGCCCGCTGTTAGCACTGGTTGATTTCGCCACGGCCATCTATCAGAGACGATACGATGAGGCACAGGAACAATTGAAATTATTTGTCAAAGGGGTCATGGAGGCTGCTCAACGTGAAAGGAAGGAGAAGGAGAAGGAAAGGGGCCAAGAGAAGCAACGCGAATCTCAAGCCTCAACGAATGGCGCCGGTAGATCAGCTCTGTCGCACTCCCTGCTCTCTTGTCTCGACATGTTCGAGATAAGTGTTTTGTTTGTGCAACATTTATTGGGAGGCAAGTCTCAGCAGAGTCAAGAGGACCCATCGCTTGTTGAGAATCAGTCGCAGACTACTGCCACAGATAGCCGGTTCAACGCATCAGTAGTGACCAGTAGCGATACTCAGACGGACACATCCATCCCATTTCCTTTGTCATCATCATTGTTGCCTTATCGTCCTTCGTCGCTTCCGACTCCTCCATCTCTCCTGCTCTCCCCCTTCACTCCTCCTCTACGTCTTCCGAAGTTGTCACGTCGGTCGCTGCATCGTGCTCACGTTCTTCGTGTCCTGCGTAAATCCGGCTATTGGAGCCTGTATGAGGAGGTCTTTCTTCGGGACCATCTTGGGGCACTTCGTAAGAAGGCGAAGGAGAGCATGATGAAGGGAGGAATCAATCGCGTGTCGGAAGAGGGGAAGGAGAGAAATCAACTGAGCAAGGAAGAAGAGGAGCCAGATATGACAACAGCTTTCCCTGCACTCATCACACTCTACCCAACCTTCCTCACACTATGTCGTCGAAGGTTGAATCATCTATTGGCAGTATTTGACCACTCATTAACTCATGCACAAACCAATGTTCAGCCGAGTGTCATGCCATCCTCCTCCCCCAATGGTCGAGTTGCAGATGGTGTCGATTCTGGTCGTCGTTCCTCCCACTCAACAACCTTCCCCGTTGCCTCCTCTTCCACGAGCCTGACGCATCGGATCCCCGCCAGTGTGCCATGTCAGCTGCGGGATATTCATGCCGGATTAAGACAGACGGAACGATGTGTAGCCAATGTACAACAGATGCTTGCACAAGTGAGAGCAGAGTGGGAGCGTAACAGACCGAAAGTGGATGAGCAAGAGAAGAAGCCCGTCTCCGATGGAGCCAAAGACGGCACGTCCAAATCGAGCGAAGGAAACACTCCGGCAGAATACACCCCATTCGCCGCTGCTGATGCCGCAGCGCATCATGCAAAACATGCATCATCGAACCAACTTCAACGATCACGCTTCAGCTGTATTCCTTATAAGTTGTATAAATCAAAGTCCAAGGATGGTGGCAAAGTCAGTGAGAAGGACCAGGCATCATCGACTGGATCATCAACAACCACAGATACGACTACTCCTCCAACCGCTGCTCCTCCGTCTCCTCCAACTTTGCTTTCGTCCCTCGAGTCTAACCTGCGTGACTTACAATCAACCTTCCTCTGGTCCTTCACAGTTGAGCGCATCAATTTCTGGCGTGAGGTCCACCAGCGCTGTGCACGACTGGGCGAGTGGGAGACGGAGCGACTCTTCTTCGTCACACAGTTGCACAATCTACGTGGTCAGCTGAGCTTACAAGAGAAGGAAGAGTTGCTGGCACATGTGGAACAAGCTCGTGTGCAACAATTGGAACAAGAAGCCATGCGCGCGCAATATGCGACGGATGAGAATGGCCGTCCTGTCGCTGCCTCGAAGTCGAAGAGCAAGTTGAAGAGTGAATCGGAAGAGAAGATTCAATCGATGCTTGGAAGTATCTTGAAGCAGGCCATCGTGCCACCGAAGCGTGCATTGGCACCATTGATCAAAGCAGGATCACGCAAGAATACCACTGCGAATGCGCATGCAACCACGAGCGCGGCAGTCACTTCACCCACGAAGGCTGTCGAGTCAAGTGTGGCTGTGGTGAGCCCATCGTCAGTTACTTCACCGTCGGCGACTACGCCAAGCAGCTCTCCATCGATGAACAAGCGTTCAACGGATCAGCCAGCAAATGCTGCACCGCTTTCACCACCCAAAGCAAACAGTGCGGCGACATCACCACGTCAAACTGCAACAGACGCATCTAAGGATCAAGTTGCTGCGGATACCACCACAAACCAGCAAGTCCCTTCAGTTGAGTGTGCCTCTCCCAAGGATGTTCCTGCGCGATCACCATCTCCTCCTGTCGCTGTGGCGTCTCCGACTTCGGCATCGAGCAATGGTGTGTCTGCATCACCTGATCCAGCCACCACTCCATCTCTCATGCCAGATGCTTCTCCAGCATCACCCTCAACGTCGTCTGTTCTCCTTCCCACTCGTCCCATGCTGCCACCCTCACCATTATGTTTCGTTCACAATGCCTCGTGTCTGTTCCGATCGTTCGTATCCGCTGCTCCGTTGCCAACATTGGACTCGATGCCCATGAGTACCCTCCCGTCCTTCTCCATGTTCGTCCCACCCACAATTGGTGGTGGAGACGAGGAGGGTGCGAAGGGAGGATACGCGACGGCTGAAGCAAGCTTGATGGCTTCACAAGCATACAACGCACAAGTATGGCCACCACCTCCTCCATCGATGACTACTGGCACTAGTACGGGCCGCGCAGGTGATGGCAGTGGAGATGTATCCGTGATCTGGTGTGGTTGCAGCATCGAGCGCCAATCTCCTGCCTTCACACCCGAAGGTTCCTCGCCTCATTGGCTCCCCCTGCCCCCGCATGAGATCCGTTTCGGCGCTTACTTATCAAACCTTCACAAAGTTGGTTTGGGAGATTTGGTCGTTGGACGATTCTTCCAACCGTGGACTGGAGCTGGATCGGGATATATGGGGAATGAGGGACAGTTGAGTGAAGGGATGAGATTGGTTGAAGCAATGCGACGAGGTGAGGATGCTTCTGATAACAAGTCGATGGCACGCTCTGCATTCGACCTTACAGCTGCTCGATCACTCGTCGCTTATTTCGAACGTTGTATTTCTACGTCTTCGCCTTCAACCTCCTCATCATCTGGTTTCAAATCTCGTGATCTTCAGCTGTTCGATATCGTTCAGACAGTGTTGACCCATTCACTGGGTCCAGTCCGCAGTCCGAACCCCTATCCGAAGATGCCTCGACTTGGACTCGTGGTCCTGTGTAAGCAGAATAGTATGCTCATGGCAACCATGGAGAATCCCAATGCCACCTCAAGTAAGATCACAACGAAGAAGGTGACTCCCTCATCCTCTTCATCGTCTGTCACTCCAAAGCTGCCTCCGAATTTAACCCTGTCTCCTCATGTGCATCGCTCATTGATCTTGGCATCCGCAGTTGAAAGTGGCTGGTTCTCACGAAATGTTCTGGCCAAGTATCACCTGGCATTCGATCTGGCCGAATTGCTTCAATGCGAATTTGAAGAGATATTCACTCTGACGATGCAGGGCAAGCAGCAAACGATGCAGACTTCAAATGATGCACATGACAGTAGCTCCGCATCGCATCCACGCTCAGCTGCCTCATCCAATATGGGCCTTCGTCAACTCCTTTCACGCATCCTTCAAGCGAGCATGTTGCATCGTCAACGGGATCGCAAGAAATTCGCCAAGAAGATCGAGACATTACGCAAGGAATTCTTCGACAATCATCGAGCGCAACAGTCAGCGGCAGCGGCGGCGGTGGTGGTGGGAGAAGAAGCAGAACAGAAACAAGGATCACAACAGAATGGATCCAGCCCGTCAGTGGACGACTCTCCTGCCTCAGCTCTTTCCCCTGCCTTGCTGTGGGAGCGCATCGAGCGTCTTGAGCGTGTGAAGGAGCTGCATCGTGAGATTGGTCGTTTGCATCCCTACACGGAGATCTTCCTGCGATTGATTCAATGTTATGAGCTGCGCTCCGATGAAGTGTGTGAAGTCATCGTCGATGTGCTGACACCCTATGTGTGCCAAGCGCTTCAAGAATGCCAACCGGAGGCGATGTTCGTCGTGGAGACGCGCCCACACGCACCACACCAACAACCATCACCTGCACCTGCACACAAAGCTCAACCTGAACAGATCACTCCAGTTGTTGAACGTGAAGAGCCGCCTCCCGCCCCTGCCCCCGCTCCTGCCCCGCCTCCACCTCCTGCACCTCCTCGCCCTGCTCCACAGCTCGCTCTCATCCCATCGGAGAATATCTTGGCTGGTGGTTATGAAACATCGGAAGTGCTCGGTTCAGTACCAATGGGTGGCGCCACTGATCAGACATCAGCCTCGGCTGATAATGCTACAACCAGCGAGACCCAAACATCTCTCAACCAATCTCTCACAACAGACACAAGTAGCAATGAGATGCTCACAGGACCCTTGACTGCGGACTCCACTGCCGCCGATGAGGATGGCACGGGTGGTGTGAGTGAACAGACTCAATTCGAGCTTGATGCCGATGGCAATCTTCAACCCATCCAAGTTCCGGCTCGCAAAAAGAAGGTTGTGACTTTACCCAAGAGTGTGGCACGGGAGCTTCGAATGAAGAGGGCGGAGAAACAACGTCGAAGAGAGTTGGAGAAGAAACAAGCACTCATGCTCTCACATATGCAACATATCGACTCATTGCAAGCAAGAAGAGCACGAATGCAATTGGAGGAGATTGAACGAGTTCGTACAGCGGAGATCGTGGTGGAAGAGGAGAAATGGTGGTTGCTATTCGTGAAGAACTTGGCTGCAGGAGTGGGAGCGGTACAAGTCAATGCGGTTGCGTATGCACAGGTCAATGCGCTGGCGACAAGAGATGATGATGAGGACGCGGAGAATGGCAAGCGCGAAGGAGTCGAAACCAAACTCGCTGAGGATGTCAATGAAGATGATGACGCCATTCTCGCCCGACTCTCACATGATAGCCACAACAAGTTGATCAGTGCCGGTGCAGAATTGGCACACGATTTCCTCAGCATGGCCTCGCGACACTCGAAGAAATGTCGTCATTTACCATTAATCCTCGAGGCAGAAACAGCTGCATGTCGTCTTCGACGATGGATGAGTGAAGGAGACGCGGATGGAGACGTTCATGATGCAACACCATCGTCCGTCTCCATGTCTCACCCACCATCCAAGTCTGTTACCCATTCCTATCAAGATCTGCAATATCATGCCATCTGTCTCTCCATGGCCTATCGATTCAGCTTGTGTAGCTTGAACACAAACCTGTTGTCACTGGCCGTACGAATGTGCTCACGCAGTTTATCATTGATGGTCGTGTTGTGTGAGCGAGGGGTGAGCCAACCATTGGAGATTGTTCTACGTGGTATCTTGGTACATGAATATTCATCCATCCGTCTGCTCTTCGCTCATGCCGCCAAACAACTCGGACTACCCATCTCGCCCAATCCCTCCGAATCCGTCATCTCACGTGCACTCGCCGCTCCAACTTCACGTCGTGGCTTGAATTTGCTCCAACATGTATCTCGTGCATTGACTCCAGCGGACCATGTCCTGTTCCGACAGATGCTTGAGCGCTTCGTTGGAGGTGAATTGTGGAGTGCGGAAGCCATGGTCAATTTACCTTCCGCATCAACTTCGCCTTCGTCATCCTCCTCTTCCTCTGTCGACCTGGATTCATTCTCGAATTCTATCGGAGTATTGGAGGAGCGCTATCTGTTGTTGTTGCGTTTCCTCGGTCTCTTCCGTTTACAAGCGCACCATTTCCTCCGTCAAGCCACCAGTGTACTTGGACATGAAGTCGTCGCATGCATGGAGGATGCACGACGAAGAACGAAGGATACACGAGCTGCAGCGAGAGATGATGTGCATGATGAGAAGGAACAAGAGCAACGAAGTGAGGAGAAAGAAAGCACGGCAGGGGAAGACCATGCCAATGCGAGTGACCATGACTCCGATGACAATGACGACTCGTTGACCAGTGATTCATACCGTAAGACGTTCCTCGACCACCTGCCCACACCTCTCCCAACTCTCCCACCTCCATCCCATCTGGTGTATGCTCGTAATGCATTACGCTCAGCATTACAGTACTTGGCGTTGGAGGCATGTCGCAGTGCACAAGATGAAGCGCATCATATGCTTTTGTTCGTCGAGCATCAGCTGCACTCACCGACCACCTCTCATGCATAAACATGCCATCGCGCAACATGTCACTCCATTTGCACGACCACCGTCGCAGTATGCGTCTATGGCACGTCCTCGATTTGACGGCTTAGCGCGAACGGAATTGTGATGATCGTTCTTGAAGCACCGATACCATATAGTCACAATGCATATGAAATCGGCACTTATTTGAACAATGTGGATATGTGCACGTGGGAGATTGTGAGTGTGTTACACTGCGACAATGTCATTGACGAAAATGGGCGACTCTTGTAAACAGGTCAGCAGCACAGACAATGATGGGTGTGAAAGGACGCGAATGGAACAGTGTGTATAGATGGCAGGGAATAACGGGGAAGAGTGACAACGCTTCAGCTGACCTTGCCTTGCCTTGCCCTTGCTCTTCGTTGCTGTTTCTGATGCATGCCCGCGCATGCCCTCGCTCACACTCACTCACTCTCGCAGTCGCTACCACTGAGCAACCACAAACGACTCATGTGACACACAATACACATCTCATCTGACATC
>Ga0256777_1000132_pt1 | contig 14950 bp, 2 predicted proteins | sample MC6MC0928MT_FD_186042 | JGI IMG/M metagenome (GOLD analysis project Ga0256777, IMG submission 186042) | Metatranscriptome of enriched soil aggregate microbial communities from Iowa State University, Ames, United States - MC6-MC0928-MT... | ecosystem: Environmental > Terrestrial > Soil >... | reverse complement strand
TGCTCATCAGATCGACCTTGTACAGACTATCACAGGATATATAGATATCAATCCGAACAGCCGATGGCTAGTTATTTTTTCATGCCCAATAATTCCTAATCGGACATGGGTCCAGCAATTATTTTTGTCCGATTTGGATCTAGATCTGAAAGTACGGTATTTGGTGAATAGATGGTATATCATGCCTGTCTTCTGTATGATCGCACATGCAAAGGATAGGACCTCAGAATGGCAAAACAGAGGGTGATCAGCCACATTGTCAACAGACAGGTAAAGTTTCACGCAAAATGGAGGTGAAGACCAGGTTCAACTTGTGATGAGTGTGACTGTGTCTGACTCATCTTCAGGCTCAATGCTGTTTCATTGGCCATCCCATCGTGTCCATGCGCACCAAATCTCCATACATCCAATTCCGGTTGGCTGATGACGAGGGACAGACGATACGACGGCGATGTGATACGCTACACAGTGCAGCGCAGTGTACTGCATTGCTATGATACGGTGCGATCGTTGGCGTATCGTATCGTATCGTATCGCTTCGTTGTGAGTCAGACTGTTGCTATGATGAATATGAATGATTGGTGCGTGGAGGGGATGAGGCCACGAAATCAGATGACGACTTGAATGGAATGCGATGGGTGGATGACATTGCTGCAAGCAAGATTCATTCATGGTGTGCTGGACTAATGGATCGGAGAGAAATAGGAAAGGAGAAAAACGAAGGAGCAAAGAGAATGAGGCAAAACGAAGAAGCAACAAAGCGGAGAAAAAGGAAACGAAAAAGGAGAACGTGCGAAAATGTCGAGGAAAAATGAAAAAAGTGTGTATGAGAGGAGAAGGAAGAGAGGAAGCAGGGCGCGTTGAGTTGCTTCGAACGCCATCACAACCTCTTGATTGGTGGTGGGATGGGAGGAAGGAGTTGTCGAGGCGAAGGAGAACGGCGTCCGATCCGTGTTCTCTCGTTGGAGCCATGTCATTTGACCTTGACAGGTGTGTTTGCGATTTAGTTGCATATGCATGTAAGCCATGGAAACAGAACTCTCCATTTCTCTGTTCGAACGAACGAAGAATATACAAACGCACGAGTCGGACCATGCGCGTGAGGCGAACGAAAGATAACGGCCAAACACGGGTGGCTCCATAACCACTACTGCTCCTGTAACAATCAGCGGGAGAATGATACCAGCGGGAGAATGATGGAGCTGACATGCTGCTGCTACTATCGTCAATGATCGCGACTGGTTGATGGCAAGGATGGTGGCAGTGGTGATGGCAGAGGAGGAGGGAGAGACGCCAAACGGTCACGACCCGTACCGTAGTCATTGCCATAGCTGAGGCGTCAATGATGAAGTGGATCCATGTGTGGCGTGTTGGCGCCGGATGGTGGTAAAGAAGGTGGAGGACTGGGTGGCAGTGGCGAAGGTGGAAGATCGTCAGCCCACTCACCCAACTGTGGCTGATGTTGCGGCAAGTGTGTTTGGATAGGCAAGTCGGGCAGGTGGTGCCGTTGCTGCTGCAGCAGCTGCTGCTGCTGTTGCAATTGGATTCGTTCGTGTTGTTGTTGCAGTTGTTGATGATGCTGTCGTGAGGTGGCGAGTTGTTGTCGTAGCTGCTCGACTTCCTTCTTCAGTTGGCTGACCTCATCGTCACGTGCAGCTACCTGTTGTTCAAGCTCGGCATTCCGAGCTTGTACTGCTTGCTGCTGTTGAGAAAGTTCATGCAATCGCTGTTGCGCTGACAACAGCGCAGCTTGGGAGACGGCGGTAGGGCTTGATGCTGCAGGAATGTCGGGAGTGTGAGTCATGACACTTGGTCCGAGTGTGAATGAAGCATCAGATGTCGACATCGCACTGTGTGCACTTCCATTCGGCACCAACGGCGACGCTACACCACGAGCATGCGGAGGGGAGCTTACACCAAGCGATGCACTACGACGCAATGGCAGAGGAGGGGATGCAACCAGAGAGGCAGCAGAAGCCGTCACATCATCTCCGATTGGAATGGAGAGTCGAAGGGCATGCGTACCAATCTTCGTCTCTTTCGATCCCTTCTTCAGCGTCATCCTCTCACGCTCGCTTGGTGTTGGACTGAGCTCGATCAGGTCAATATCATCGAGCTCATATATCTCCTTCGCAGCCGGCTCATTCTCGATACTGACACGCTGTGGGTTAGCAGGATCGAATGTATAGCCATATGACGGACGAAGTTGAGCAGCAGTGACTGTCACTTTCGGCTTCGTTGCGGCAGACCCCTTCCCTCTATCCTTCTCTTTATCTTTGTTTTGCGCCATGTCTTGCAACAATAGAAGCGGACCAAGTGCAAGTGGAGGAATCTTGTATCGAATGGCACTGAGACAAGACCGACTCATATGCTCGGTTACGGCAGCAGATGATTGCTGGGCAGCAGCTAAGTCCTGTTCGAGTGCAGCGATATATTGTTGCATCTTCACCAACTTCTGCTGCAACTGGACTTTCTCGATTTGTATCTGTTGTATCGATTGTTCCATGCTCGCCTTCTCTGCTTCCCACCTTTGTCTCTGTGCAACGACCATTGCCTCATTCTCGTCCCATGCCTGTTGCAGCATCTGCATACGGCGCTGGAAGTGCTCACGCTCAGTAGTGGAGGACTTGGAGAGGGTTGACAGCTCAGAGCGTAGAGAGGCAATGGTAGCAGCGGCATCGGCACCGGCTGCAGTAGCAGACTCTGTATCAACAATGCCATTCGCCGAATCGCCGTTGCTGTCATTGTGTTGGGTGGCTTGTCCGGAAGCGCGAGCGGGTTCAGATGGTTGTTGAGATGTCACGTGCTTATGCTTCGTCACGCATTGTTGGTCAACACTTGCATTGACACTCGCGCCAGAGTCGCTGAGTTGTTCGACTGCCTTGCCGGTCAATTCCACTATCTGCATCTGCAATTCATCTTCTTTCCATTGCAATCGTGTATTCTGCTCTCGAGCCTTGCGTAAACTCTCTTCCAATGCCGCTGTCTCACGCTCGACTTGTTTGATGCCGACGTTGTTGATGCGCTCCTCCTCTCTCGCTCCCCACGCCTCCAGATGCTGCAGTCTCACGCGCTCCTCGGCGCGCTCTGCCTCAACTTGCTTCCATGCGACAGTCAGCTGGGACTCTCTGGCAACGAGTGTTTGTCGTAATGCTTCGATCTCATCATGTGAGAGTTGAAGGTTGGACCAGTATGAGGAGGAGGAGAAGACGTCAGCAGGATTAGTCGGCGGCGATGATGCTTTCTTCTTCGCACCACTCGCATCAGGCGTCATACCAATGCTCATTCGAATCAGGCGTACAAGCTCCTGTGCCTTCGCACGTGCGAGCTCCTCCTCACCCTTGGCCACCGTCGTCTCTCGTTGTCTGACAATGGCCTCCTCCTCATCCAACTGTTTAGCTCTCACATTGACGGTTGCTTCCCTCGTCTCAATTTCTGCTTGTGCACGCAGCAACTGTGCTTTGAGTGTCATCAACTCTCGTTCAATTTCTGATGGTGCCAATCCATCATCGAAGCTGTCGAGGAAGTCCTTCATTAGTCTTGGCCAACTTTCAACGAAGCGATTGGATGCCTCCGTGATCAAACTTTCGAGCTCATTCAAACGAGAGCGACTACGCAAACGCTCCTCTTTCACTTTGGTGTGATAGGCTCCATGCAAATCTGTAAACTGCGACTCGAGCGCCGCCTGCGATTCCAATAACTCTTTTGCATGTTGCTTCCATTCGGTCAACTTCTTGTTGAGAAGTGCATCCGCGTCGGATTTCTGCTTCAACAGTTGTTGTTCATGGATGGTACGCAGTCGGTCGACTCGAGACTGGAGGTCATCACGATGTTGCTGCACCTGCTTCAGTGACTCAGCTAAGACACTGCAGCGTGCACGCAATGAATCGGCATCATGTTGCACGTTGTTGAGATCTTCACGCGTTTGCTTGAGACTTGATTGCAATGTGCTCACCTGTGCCCCAAGCTTCTGGCGCAGCATCTCCATCTCATCAGTCAACCTCTGACGTTGCGCCTCCATCTCATCTTTCAGCCTGTTTTGGTCAGTCTCGTATGTATGACGCTGTTGTGATATCTCATTGGACAGTCGCTGCTGTTCAGCATCCAACTTCTGTTGACTACTCGCGCGAAGGTCATCCAGCTGTGTTTCACACTCCCGTGTCAACGCTTCCACTTGGGATTGGTGCTCCGCACGAATCTTGGCGACATTATTGGCATGATGTTCACGGAGACCGGCGATCTCATCTTCATGCTTCTGTCGCATACTGTTAACAGTATGTGCATGCTGATCGCGCATGGATGTGAGTAGCGCTGTGTGTTTATCACACAAACTGGTAATTTCTGTTTCATGCTCAGATGCTTGTTGCGTTACGATGCGCTCATGTTCCGATGTAAGCTCTGTCACGATGCGCTCATGCTCAGCTGCCTGTTGCTTCGTCACACGCTCATGCTCAGATATTAGCTGGGTTATGATGCGTTCATGTTCCGCTGCTCGTTGCGTCATGACGCGTTGATGATCCGACTTGAGCTGTGCGACGACATGATCATGCTCCTGTTGCATGGTCCATATCTGTTGCTCACTGGACTCCTTGAGTGCAGCTAATTCCGTGCGTAGATTCTGCTCTGTCTCTGCTGCAGCCTTCGCTGCTCGTTCCGCTACCTCTGCTGCCTTGTCACTGGCTGCTCTCCATGCAATCTCCTTCTCCAAGGCGGCCTTCTCTGCTGTCGACAACTTCTGCTCCAATTCACGTGACTCCCTCTGTGCATTCTGCAATGCTGCTTCCAACACCTCCTTCTCTTGTCTTAATCGCTTGAGTGCGGATGAATTTTGCAGAGGTAGATCATCATTGCAGTCAGCGGACTCACCTTCCGTCACCTCATGCTCAGCTTCGGCTGCGAGTAATGCACGCACTTCCACATCATCCTTCGCTTCCACTTGCATGCGCAGCCGTGCGTGCTCACTGGTTGATAGTTCGGGACCACCTTGCATATGTGCACTCATCTTCGTCATGAGGTGGCGTGCGACATGAAGTTGACGTTGCATGGTTGCCACGGCCAATGTCATTCGTTGCTTCTCTGCACGCATCGCTGCACGCTCCTCATTCCAGCCTTGCTCGAGTTCATACAACTCAGCTAAGCGTGACTGAACTTGGGCATCCTTCGCTGCCAATGCACGTGCATGCTCCGCTTGTATCTCACTGACTGCTGCCGCACTCTCACTCACTTCATGTCCTGCATGTTGCATGGCATGATTGAGTTGCATACGGAGGGAATCACGCTCACTCTGCCACAAGGACTCTTTTTGACTCCAGATCGATAGTTGAGCAGAGAGGTTGGCACACTCATCCTGGGCAACATCAAGGCGGCTCCTGAGTGTGCGCATCTCATTCTCATGTTGTTGACGATGAGTTTCACATGAACCTTCATGCTCAGAGGCTCGCTCCGTACGTGCTCGAAGCAGTTCGATCTCCTTCTGTGCTTCACTGAGGGATGCTCTCAGCGTTCGCATCTCCTGTTCCATGTGTGGCATTCGATTGAGCTGGCTGCGTAACTCAGCTTCACGTGCTGCACTCACCTCTGACTCGGTGCGTGCCACACGTGCTGAACTCTCCAATCCGTCCACACGACTAGTCATCGAGACGATGGAATCACGTGCTGTGGTCAGTTGACTCTGCAAGGCGTCACGTGCAGCTGTTGCCTCTGCCAGTGCGCCACGTAATTCCATGATGCTATCATCACGTGCTGTTATGCTTTGTTGTAACTCACGAATCCGAGCGCGACTGGCATCGAGTTCAGCAGTGATGGTATCGAGTGTACGATTCGTATGTTGCATCTGCGAGTCAGCTGTGGCCACTGACTGCCGTGCTTCCAAGCTCTCCGCTTGCAATCGCACATGCGTCTCATTCAGCTCTTCCAATCGCTCCATGACTCGCTGCTTCTCATGTTGTACACGTGTTAACTCTTCACGTAATCGATCTGTTGCTGCCATTGCCTCTGTGTGTCGTGCACGTAGCTCGTCCAACTCACATTGATACTCAGCATGACGTTGCAATGACTTGCTTTGGAGTAACGCATGCTCTTGTTGTAGACACTGTAGATGTATGGTCAATTGAGTAACTGATGCAGATGAGGATGAGGATAACGACGCTGTGGCTGCTAGCTTGCTACCTGAAGAAGGGGATGAAGTTGCTTCATTCGATGATGAAGATTGGCTGTTGTCTGCAACTGATGCAAACTCATCATTGAGTCCGGCACTGCTACCGAGAGGAGAACGGGATGGGGTAGCTGGAGTGAGGCGGCGAGAGGGAGTGGGAGTGGATACAGTCTGTGTGGAAGGAGAGAAGAGGTTGGAGAGGCCAAAGGTGGCTGGAGAGGACGGCGAGAATGAAGACACAGACAGACTCTGAGCAGCCCCTTCACCACCAGCCCTTGCCATTCTCTGTGCTTGAAGCATCGTTTGTATCGTTTGTTTCTCATTTTCCTTCATCATCGCTTCCATCCTTTCCAATTCCTCTCTCATCCTGGATTCATTTCGTCGACTCATGCTCAACTCATGTTGTAATGACTCAACTTCGCACTGCATCGAACGAAGGCGTGAGGAGGCAGCAACAAGTGCGGAGGTTGAGTTGGATGGGGATGGTGGAATGGAGGAGCGTGCAACTGGCTGCTTCGATGCAGATACCTGTGTCTGCTCGTGTTCCAACGTAGTAACTTTCCTTGTGAGTTGATCCAGTTCTTCCTGCAGCCTGGCACGTTGTCCTTCAATGATCTTGACTCTTGCCTCTCGATCAGCGATCTCCTCCTCCATGCTTGCTCTCAACCTTGCCTCACGAGTCTCACTCTCACGCATCGCTTGTGACAGACGAGTGGAGAAGGATGCGCAGAGTGACTGGGACTCTTGCAGCGAGCGAGAGACGGCATCATGACGTTCTTGCAATGAGCGCAGACGAGATTCAAGACTGGACACTTGAGATTGTGCATCATCGAATGCACGCTGCAATGATTGCTCCTTGTGCACATGAGTGCGCAACTCATGCTCCAGTTCATTGACACGGGCTGCATTCCGTTCTGTTTCATGTAATTTGATTCGAGTCGCACGCAGCTCTGTTTGTAACATACTCTTCGATTCCTCCAACTTGGCCATCTGCGTCCGCATCTCCTGTGCTCTCCTCGCATGACTTTGTTCGTCTCCTCTGGCAGCCGCATCCTTCGCGGCCAATTCCTTCGCATTCCATTCTGCCTCCATCTGTGCTTTGACCAGTGCCCGCTCCTTGGATTCACGCATCCATTCACTCTGCTCCAATGCGGCACTCAAATCCAAACGACGCTTCTCTGCAGCATGAAGTGCGGAACGCAGCGAGGAGATCTCGCCACGAAGTGAAGCAACATCTGAATCTGTGCTCACACTCGTAGGTGAGCCGAGAGAGCGCACGAATGCATCGTTGCTGCTACCAACTCTCGTCGACCGTGCAGCTGCATCCAATTCCATTTCGCGAAGTCGGGAGCGTAGAACGTGTAATTCCGACTCATACACCTCCAGACGATTCTCCATGACTGATGCATCGCCGGACGACATTAACGAAGCATCCATGGAGGAGTCATCGAGAGTGCTCGACGCCAAATCATCAGCAGCTGCTGTTGCAGCTGCACCCTTCGCCGCGCTGTTGTCACCTGGCAACGACGCTAGCCGCTTCCGATGAATTCCTCCTGCTCGTACCTCCTGTATGAGTTGTTGCGTCTCTTGTTGCCTTTGTCTACTCTGCTCTCGACTGCGCATGAGCTCAGCTTCCGCTGTTTGTAACTGTGCCAACATGGCCGTTCTCTCTGCGATCCATGCCTCCTCCTTCTGTCTCCATGCCTGAAGTTGCTCATTGAAGTGTTGAATGGCACGATCAGATGCGGCACGCTCAGCTTGGGAGAGAGTGGCGACGAGACTTGCATTCGAAGCATCACTCGCTGTGCTCACACCAATTGATCCACCGGTGGAGACTTGATCCTCGACGAGCTTCGTGAGATGGGCATAGGAACCACGCATGAGTTGAAGATCGCGCTGTGCCATACGCGCATCATCCATACTACTATCACGTGCGCGCTTCAATGATTCGATCTGTTTGCGCAGTTCACTGGCCTCATGCATGGCATGCTCCTCACGACTTTGAGCTTCGTCACGTGCATCCTCCAACAATCTCACGCTGGCTTGCACAGCGGCCAGTGTACGTGCATCATTGTCTGCACGCTTGGCTTCCTCCTTGTACCGCTTCAACTGTATCTGACTCTCCTCATATAGTCGCCTCAGTGCAATCAGGGCCGATTCTGATTCCCGTCTCTTAGCCATGACAATAGCAATCTTCTGTCTCAGCTGCGCCATTGTTTTAGCTGCCGCATCCTCGTTCGTCGTGAGTGAGGCAACGGCTGAGACGGATTCCGCTGCCTCATATTGCAACTCATTCAGACGAGTCTCCAACTCAGCATTCGCTTCATGCAAGGATCGAACCTGCTCACGCAAACGAGTTTCACTCTCCTGTGCACGCTGACGACTGGAGGACTCGCGATCGAAGCGTGATTGTAATGTGCGAAGGGCATGACGAGCCTCATCGACGTCATACTTGAGAGTGTGAGTGGCTGCCTCAACTGCCGCTGCCACTTGTTCCTCATTATCATCCGCTCGATTCTCATGCTCCAACAAATTTTCCTCCAACTGCTCGACCCTTGTCTGCAACTGTGTATTGACCAACGTCAATCGTTCATTGTCCGATTCAAGATCGGCAACCTGAAGCTCCAACGATCGTACTGAGCGTGACTGAACTGGAGATTGAGGAACTGACATGGATTGCAGCGTCATCTGTGCAGCACGTAATGAACCTGGCACAGGCGGTGATACATTACCAACACTGGATGGATGCACGACGGACGATGAGGATGAAAGTCGAGCAGATACAGATCCGGATCCCTGACCAAGGCTATCACTATGAGATGAGTCAAGCGTTCGTCGAGCCCCACCAACACCAGTCTCACCTGCTCCTGATCTCTCTTCCAATCGTTTGAGCTTCCTCATCATCGCTTGCTTCTCCTTCTCCGCTGTCGTTACTCTTCGTTGCAATTCATTGATGTGTTTCGTTCGTGCCGCATTCTCCTCCTCCGCTGCTATCAACTCTGCTTCCATCGCTTTCCTCTCCTCTTCCATCCTCTGCTTCTCAACCTCCCACGCCTCTTCCTTCGCACGCAACGAGTCGAGTAAGGAACGTTGACGCCGCAATTGATTGGTGAGGCTCAAACAATCGGCCGCGGTGGAGGCGAGGCCAGATGAAGTGGTGGATGGCGATGTTGATGTTGATGACTCTGCTGGAGTCAATGACGATGACGGTGGCGACGAAGAGGATGACGGATGAGATGGAGTAGCCTTCAATGGAGAATCGTCATTGTTCTCACGAACGATGAAGGAGACGCGCCGGGATCGGATGGCGTCAACACTGTTGGAGCGAGCCACACGAGATTTAGGATTGTCATCCTTCAATGGAGAACGGTCATTGGTCGACATGGATGCATTCATCCTGGCAGCTTGCTCTTCCATCATATCTGCAAGTTTTGCATGTGTTTCTCTCATGATGTTGAGCTCTCTCTCCGTTCTCCTTGCCTCGTCTTTACATGCATCACGCTCCTGACGCAGCGATTCACACTCCTTCGTCGCTTGCGCAACTTCAGCTTTCGCTTGTTCCAGACGACGCTCAACATCGGCACGTGCTTCCTCAGCGCTACGCTGCGCTGCCTGTAACTCACTGAGTGTACGTGCATCGCGTTCAGCTTTCCTTGCTGCCTCGTTGTACTGTTCCTCTTTCCTCAGCCATTCATCACGTTCGTGGCGCAATGTTAACAGCTCTGATTCCGAATCACGCAATGCAGATGCCTGTGCACTGAGCCTGTCACGAATGTCAGAGAGTTGCTTCGTCAGCTGATCATTGGATGTTGAAGCAGCTGCTGTGGCGGATTGAGCGGCAGTGAGTTCGTGTCTCATGTCAGCTAAATCGCTCTCCAATTCATTTTTCGTTGCTGTATATTCACGGAGCTGCTCACGCAGCTTAGCTTCGCTCTCATGTGCACGTTGTTTCGCTGCGGACTCACTTGACAATCTCGACTCCAGCGTCTTGTGGCTACTGAGTGCATCAATCAACTCCTGTTCAGTTGTGACGAGTTGTTGTTTGAGTGCGACAACTTGATCTCGTGCCGCTTGTAGATCCCTCAATTGAACACTCATCTGTTGCTCACATGCAGAGAGCTCCAACTTCAGCTTCTGGGTCTCCCTCTGCGCATCGGTTTGTGCATCGGTTTTCGCTTGGCGCGCGCTGTCAAGCTCCGAGGAAAGCTTTTGCCATCGTTCGGCCCATTCTGCCTCCGTGGTCTGTGACTCCTTCAGTAATGTGTCATATCGTTGTGACCAATGTTGAACGATGCTCTCCTGCGCTTTCAACTGGCGCTCCACGGCCAGCTTGCTATCGATGATGGATTGGCGTTGTGCCTGTAGCTCATCACGCTCAAGTGTCAATGTTTGGATGCGTAATCGTTCCTCGTTCAACTCCTTGTCCAATTGATTGCATTCATGGAGAGTCCTGTTGTATCGTTCGGAAGCATCCTCCTGAATTTGGCTGGCATGTTGCTTCTCACGCTCGAGTGCTGCATTGAGGTTCTCCATCTCCCGCTCGACTGTACGGATGCGTTCACGAGTTCGTTCACACTCAAGTCCAGCTTTCTGTGCACGAGATCGTGCATCACTCAAGTTCACTTCTGTTGTCTGCAGTTGTGTTCGTAAGAGCGACAGGGTCTCCGTGGATTGTTGAAGTGCGCTTTCATGATCGGCCTGTAAGCGCTTCTCAGCTTCTTCCACACGCCTCTGTGCATCCGCCAACATGGATGCCTTGAGATCCGCCAATGCTTGATCAGATTCAGTACGCTGCTTCAGCATGGATTCTTGTAGATCTTGTTCACGCTTGTTCCACTCTTGTCGTTGTTGAATGTGATACTGTCGTTCCTTCTCGAGCAAGTTGGCTGTGGTCGCGGCATTCTCTTGAAGTGGTTGAAGAGTGTTCGTTTGAAGGTCATGGATGAATCGTTCTTTCTCCACCAATTCCGCATGCATCGAGGCGATATCAACCTTGTAATCAGAGATGACCTTCGATTGTGACTGCAGTTGTGCTTGCAGCTCCTCGACGGTGTGTTGTGCGTCGTTGCGCTCGTTCGACATGGATTTGAGTCGTCTTTCCGCTTCTTTCTCCGCCAACTTCATCGTCAAATTCACTTTCTCCAACTCGGCATCTTTCGTATCGATGCTTTGCAAGAGCGGCTCAATCTGAGTCTGTGCCTTGGATAACTGTTCTTCAACCTTCTTGCGTTGTGCGATGAGAAGATCGTTGGATTCCTCGAGAGATTGCTTGGAGGCCGTGAGATCAGCCAGGGAGGATTCGAGGTGACGAATGGATGCGAGATGAGTGCTGATGGATGTATCCTTGCTCTCGACCTCCTTGCGCAAGGCTGCACCTTCTGCTTCCAATCGTGCAATCTTTTGTTGTAGCTGCTCCATGCGCTCTTCGTCCGTTTGATGTAGCTTATGTGCCTTGCCCAAGTCCTGCCGCATCGATTCAACCTTCTCTTGAAGTGCCTCCATCGAGGCGACATTCTTGCGCTCCGTGACTTCCTGCTGTTTCAACAAGGTATTGTAGTCCTTGTGGCGTGTATCAAGCTCATGTGACTTGAGATCAAGTTGACGTCGAAGGTCGTCACATTCCTCTCTCGAGGAGGCCAGTTGCTTCTCAGTGGATACGAGTGATTGCTTCGTGGATTGATGTTGAGCCTGTGTCTCATCCAAAGATGATTGAAGTGACGCACACTTGACCAAGGAATCAGCCAGCTGGCTCTCGGCGTCTGCATGTGCTGCCTTCGCTTCAGAGAGAAGCTTCGATTGGTTGGTCAGATCACATTGCAATTGCTCAAGTTTCCTTAGTGCCTCTTGCTCACGTCGCACGGCAGCCATTTCCCTGTCTTCATTCGCGGAGAGTGCCGATTGTAATTTGGCGATGCGCCCATCAGGACCTTCAAGACTGTCCAACGTACTTTGAAGTTGCCCCAAGGTGTGTTGCATCTCATCCAATTCCGCTTGTTTCGATTTCAAGGCTTGTTCCAAGTCTCTTTGCTCATTCTTGGAGTTTGATTCGAGCTCCACATAGCGATCTCGCTCCTTCTCCAACAGCTCTTTCACGTCTCTGTGTTCACGTTCCAAAGATGCAAACTTCTGTTGGAGTGCTTTCACCTCGTCTTCGGCAGTCAGTTGTGAGCGGAGATGTTGCAACTGGTTGTTTAGCTCTGTCTGTTGTAGCTTCCATGATGACCGTTCCTTCTCTTGTTCGAGCAACCATTGCTCCTTGTCTCGCTGGAGGGATTCAATAGTGGCACGCTGTTGCTCATATTTGTTTGCCCAGTCGGACAGTTCGACTTGATTCGATTCCAATGTGCGTTCCAGATCGGATTGGGCAAGCTTCGCGCTTTCACATTCGAGCAAGAGTGATTGAAGTTGAGATTCGTATCGGGAGAGGAGGGAGGCTTGAGTGGCAGTCTGCATGGCATGAGCAGCGACGACTGCTGCGGCGGATGATGAGGATGAGGAGGCTCTTCTGGAGAAAGATGTGGCGGAAGGTGGACGAGTCGAATCTACACTGCCATTGTGTGATGGAGGTTCTGTAACGATGGTGGCAGCGGCAGGCAAGCCGGCCACAGCTGTGGAGAGTGTGTCAAATTCCTGTTGGAGTGCATGCAGCTGTGCCTCAATGCTTTGTGCCTGCATGAGCGTTTGGGCATGTGCACGTTGCTCTTCGAGCAAGGTTGTGGCATTCTTCGACATGTCTTCCGCATGTTGTTTGCGCATGGCTTCCATCTCCTGTTGGGTTTGATCCAGTTGTTTTTGTGTGGTTGCCAGAGCGCGACGAGCTTCCTCCAACTGCATCGTTTGAAGTCGAAGCTGATTGTGGCTGTCAGCTGCATCGTCACGTGCTTGTTGAAGCTGATCGAACAGTGTGGAATTCCGCGAACGTTCGGCGCCCAATGCCTGGGAGACCTTGCTGTTCGTTGAGGATGAAGTATCCATGAGAAGTTCAATCTGTTTCTTTTGAGAAGCAATTTGTTCGACCGCTCTGGATAAGCGCTCCTTCTCGTCTTGCAACGCTTTGCGGCTGTCTTCCAATTGCACTTGCGTGGATCGTAGCTGCTCCCTCAAGGCGTCACGTTCATCCATGAGGCCCTTGCGCAACTTCTCCGCTTCCTCTGCATCCGTTTGTCGTGCGGCGAGAGTTCGATCGAGTTGTTGCTTCGTCAATGTGTGTGATTGACGCTCGCCATCGAGTAGAGCTTGAAGCTTTTGGAGGGAGAGGGATGACACAGAGGTCGGAGACGAAGGTGAAGAGGCAGTATGTTCGTCTGCAGCTTTAGCTGCATTTGCAACTTTGAGTGCAGCCAGCTCAGATTGGAGTGAATGGATGATGCGTTGCAAAGAAGCTACTTCAGCTCGAGCCGATGCAGTGCCTTGGATGGGAGAGGGAGATGGGAAAAAGGTTGGTCCAGCTGCTTGCGATTGTGATGGGACCAATGATGATTGAGAGTAGAATTGTTGGTGTAACGGTGGCGCTTGGTGTGGAGGATGTTGCTTTTCATCATGTGAGGAGTCGTCGAATTGATGTGCGGTAAAGTTGGATGCATTTGGTGGAAGGGACTGTGGTGTATGAGTGGGCGTCGATGGTGTGGCGAAAGTGGCAGATGCATGGACAGGGATAAGAAGAACTGGTGAGGCGGCTGAAGAGGTGATGGAGGAGGAAGCGGAAGCAACGAATGCAGGGGGTGGCAGTGGAGTTTGCGCGGGTGAGGTTAATGGACTGGTGGCGAGGGCGCGTTGCTGTGCTTGCAAAGTCGTCTCTGCTTCCATCTGCATCGAGTCGCGTCTTTCCCTCTCCGTTTCTCTATCTCTGTCTCTTTCCATTTTCTCCCTCTCCAATTCCCTCGTCATCCTCTCCTTCTCTGCTTCGACTCGTGCACGCTCCCGGCGCATCTCTGCCTCCCTCGCTTGGACAGCCGCCAAGCGTGCTGATTCTGCTTGCTCACGTGCGAGACGTTGCAATGCACGTGAAGCACGGAGGTCACGTTCGATGGAGGATTTGATGCGGGAGGCGGATGAAGACAATGATGAGGATGTGAGATCAGTGGGGCCACCAGACAAGGAAGCTGCAGCGAGGATGGCAGATTTTTGTTTCAGTCGCTCAGTGGCAGCAGCAACTGCGGGAGGAAGTGGTGACAGTGGCAGAACTAAGGAGAATGGTGAAGGTGACGGTGATGACGAGGATGATGAGGAAGAACGAGCATGCAGTGATTCAGCGCCGGCAGCTTTGAGTCGGCTACTGAGCGAGTAGGAAGAAGATGGTCGATGTGTCTGAGAGTGGAAGAGTGATTGACTGAGTGATGTGTCCTGTTCTTTCATCTCTTCTCGAAGTTGTGCGAAGGATGCTGATAGTTGACTGAGACTGAGTGGCTGATTGGAGAAAGAGGATGAAGAGGATGGTCGCAGCGTTTGACTGTCGCCTGCATGTTTGATGTTTATTGTACTATCACCCGCTGCATGTGACAAGTCGGATGCGATGTTGAATGATGGTCCGTTGCTGTTCGCATGGCCACGACCATTCGAAGTTCGTTGTGTGAGTAATGAATTGAGTTGTTGAATATCGCTGCGCAGGGTTGCAATGGAGAGAGGCGGATGTGGATGTGAGTGTGAAGCAGAAGATGATGAATTGAATGCAGATGTGGAGAGTGGAGCAGTGTTATTGGTTACAAGGATGATGGTTGGTGTGCGCGATGTTGGATTCATTTTGCGTGTTGTGAACGCCCGCAGCTCCAAATCCTCGTCACTGGAATCCGAGGAGAG
>Ga0256777_1000126_pt1 | contig 15030 bp, 1 predicted proteins | sample MC6MC0928MT_FD_186042 | JGI IMG/M metagenome (GOLD analysis project Ga0256777, IMG submission 186042) | Metatranscriptome of enriched soil aggregate microbial communities from Iowa State University, Ames, United States - MC6-MC0928-MT... | ecosystem: Environmental > Terrestrial > Soil >... | reverse complement strand
TGAGGTGAGTCAACCACTTCGAAGGAAACGACTGACTCACCAAGATGGGTGAATGGAGTGGAACATGCATGTGTGTCTGCAGGGAGTGGTGAGGTATCGGATTGCCGTCTAGCTGCGAGCGCTGCGTGTGCCATACCAGTGTGCTGCTTGACTCGAGTGACTCACCTTGCCGCCAACATCCTCATTCTCATTGTCATTGTCATTGTCATTGTCATCATTCATTCACCTTCGTTGCAACGCTAGACAAGCGATTCTAAGTGTGCTCCAACAGAGGCAGTGAATTCATCTTCATCGTCGGCGTCTGCTGTCAAGCCTGGTCTGGTTGGCGCAAGGAGGAGTGAGACGAGTGGTGGAGTCTCCTTGTGGGTGCTGACGCTAGTGTGGGTAGTGCAGCTGCCTACTGCATCGCCTCACTCGCGTCTTCTCATCGACTGTGGATAGCGATAGTGCAGAGGTTGATGGTGTCATTCATCCAATTGAGCCGTCATCATGCCTCTTGCCTTGGGTGGTGAGAGTGGCGTGTGGAGCTCAGCTCCATTCGTTCACACATTCGCTCATGCATACATTGACAAGCAGCCGGATAAGATCGCCACACCGCCACTCCCATTAACAGAGAAGGAGAAGAAGGAAGAGAAGGATGGCCATCATGTACCACGCCCGACTGGTGAGACCTGTCTGCCACTTCAGCCAACACTCGAATTCGTCAACAAAATTTTCAACAGCATTCATGGACTGGTACCACACGCATTGGAAGGGGTCATGACACCACTGGAGATGGATGGAATTAGAAAGGTTGAGTCTGCCTTCAATGCCTGCGCGAGTTTATTGAATGATCTTCCAACATTGAGTCAGAATGAGTTGGAGATGGAGCGTTTCCTTCAGCCGTTGATGCGTAAGATTCGTTCATTGAGCGTGGGCGATGTCATGATCCTGCCAGCTGGATGGGCGAATCATGGCCCAATGGCGCGACCCATACTCGATCTCATGGCAGAGAAGGAGAAGGATCCAAAGATGCCTCCACCGGCTGTTACGTCATTACAGCAAGGATTACATGTTGGCATGAATCATATCATCCTGGTCGTGCTGGATCGGCCCGATACGGATCATTTCAGATTGGCCATCGTGAATGAAAAGCTCGGTGCAGGCTTGGAGTATCATCCAGTGAGCGTTGCAGATCTACCACAGGTGAAGCGTAAGCCTGTATTTGTGTTGAGTGGCGTTCCATTGTCTCGCCTTCATGATTCCGCCTTCTGGTATGTCCTCTTCCGATTCCAAGTTTGGCCGCTGGACAAGGAGATGGATGCACCAAAGATGCTGTATGAACAGATGCTGCCATTCCTCAATCAGAAACCATTGTATACGAACATGATGGAGAAAAGTGAGCAGAATGCACTCGTATTGTCTGGCCCAGCTCCGCCCCCACCACCACCCGGCCACATTGGTGACAGTGAGCTATGTGACTGGCGCACCATGCCTCGTATCGGTGACCCCAATCATCTTCATCTATGCTTGGAGGCATTGTCGTATGCCTTGCGATGTGTTGGTGTTGCTCCTGCGAAGAGTTCGTATGTGAGTCATGTGGCGTTCAAGTGGAGTTGTCTGCGCACTGCTCTCATGGACCTGCATTCCGTGCCGTCCATCACATCCAGTGATGCATACCTCATCGACATTGCCACGAAGCAACTGGCAGCGGCGACAGCGAGGGCAGCAATGAATATTCATACATTCCCACCGAATGAGAAGGATTCATTCGAATGTGTCATGCAGCCAGCACATGTTCATCTCATTCATGAACTGATCGATTCCGTCAATCATCGCCTCCACGCCATCTATATCCCGCCCAACCTTCATACCAATACACTGAGTCTTGACTCGGCCATTGACACTCGGTCCCTCTCCTCTGCACGTTGGATGCCCTATCCATTATTCGATCGTCTGAAGCGTGATGAGAGTGTTGAACATTTGGCAGGCAAGGCGAAGATTCCTCCCATCTATCGCCCCGTTCAGCTCTCACTCGTACCGGACCATGTCGAAACATTCGAGCAGGCAGCAAATGCACTCAGACACTGTGATCATCTATGCCAACTCATGGCATATCAAACAGATGTCATCAAGAATACGTACGCATTACGAGTCGCACTCATTCAACATCTCTTCACCGCTGTCTTACCCATGCCACTCCCCATCGATCATCCACAACTGAGCCAATGTATGTGGCGCCAACCGATGCGCTATGAGACTCAGCTCGATCTTCTACGCTCCATCATGTTATGTGGCCGTCACTTCGCGACGAGTGCACTCAGTATCAAGGTCACTCGATCATTCGATGCCACCCGTGTACTCACCATGGCATGCATGTCAGCCATTGCGGATGCCATCGTGCGTGTGCATGCATGTGACGTCCCATCCCTGTTCAGTTGTCACATGCGAGGTGAGGCACCAAGTGGTGGACCCGTTCATCCATTCGCCTTCGAGATCACTGAGTTCGTTGCACAGAGTGAGGTCATGCAATTCACCAACCCTGAGCTCATCACTGCACGTACCCAGGTACTCGACTACTTCACCCAGCAGCGACTATACATTCGTGATGATCACATCCTGTTCCGTTGGGAGAAGGATATGACCGTTGATGCTGCAGCGGTGACATTGATTGAGCAGGTATGCTTAGAGATTGGTTTCCCCCGTCCTAGTGATCCCATGCAGCGTGACTCCCTCTCCCACTATCTGACCGGTGAATGGCCCGAGGTCATCGACTTCTATCCTGAGCTGGCTGTGTATCGTGACATCGTATTCGTGTTCAAGTTTATGATGACTCCCATGCAGGAGAATCTACCCGACATCAAGCATTGGCTGCCGAGGGATGCGCGCATGGAGTGGAGCTACAGCGCGGATAAGAAAAGATTCACCGTGAAGGGATTCGGAGGCAAGAATCTCAAACCCTATGCACTCATGCCAGAGGGGGCCAAGAGAGGAAGGAAGGAAGATGTGGAAGAGTTGGAAGAAGAGCATAAAGCATCAGGCAGAGATGAGGAGAGTAAGGAGTTGCGTGAGGCACGTGAGGCGTTGGAGGTGGCGAAGGAGCGCGAGCGTCAGAGTAAGCCCGGATTCCTGACGTCACTCATCTCACGATTCTTTGGTGGGAAGAGTCGCGCACCGCCATCAGCTGCTGATCCATCTGCATTGTGTGGTCAAGAGATCTTCAACGAGGATGACGTGCTGCATGTCCCCAATCCCAAGCTCCCAACGTTTGGTGGCCGCATGACCCATCGTAACAGTGAGCTGCTGCTTTCCTATTTGACTGCTCCTTACTTACGTGTGCCACTCGTATTATCCTTCTTCGCACAACAGGAGAGACTCAGCTGTCTGGGCAGTGAGAAGTTACGGGCATTGCTGGATGGAGTCATGTGGGAGCCGGGTGCATGGCAGAGTATCGCCTTATCACAGAAGCCACTGCCCACAACCATACCATTCGATCGTACATTCCTATCCACATGTAATGGTCTACTCATGAATGAGCTCATCTCCTCCCCTGAGGGTATTTGTTCTTCCCTCTCATCCATGCTTGATCTTGCATTGGATTTGGATACTGGCCGTTGGACTCCAACGAGTAGTCCCATCATCCTCTATGTCATCCGTCTCATGGTGCGTGCCGAGCTGTATATACTCTTCTTGGTGTGGCATCATGAGCTCGATCCCAATGCAGTGAGTGGCGCGACATGGGCATCGCGTGTCAGAGGATTGGACATCAGCGAGGAGAGCTATCGTGTGATTAAGCGACAGGCGGAGAGGATGAGACGAGTATTGAATGAGCAAGCATTCCCCATGCTGGAGCGATGGACGGAGCAATGTACGAAGAATAATGACATTGGTACGGCATGCATCCTTCATGCTCATCTTGCGTATTTATTCAAGAATGTTGAATCCAAGGATCTGACTCGACCCATCGTCACCACGCTGCTCGCTGCTCAAATCTTCCTCACCACGCGCTACCAATATGACCTCGATGCAAAGCCTGGCACGGTGGAGAAGAGGAAGAGTGAGAAGGAGAGGGAGAGGGAGAGAGAAAGGGAACGAGAAAAGCAAAGGAAAGAGAAATCCAAGAAGGATGGTAAGACGAAGGATGAGCCCACTCCACTGGATGATGGTGTGAATGCCGAGGTTGATTTAGCTGAGGGTGAGTTGGGCATCCCAGAGGTTGAAATCTTCGATCTGTTCCAACATAAGCGTTATATGCTGCTGCGTTGGTTGGAGTCGGATCCGAAGCAAGCCAATGAGGTCATGGAAGCCATCATTCGAATCTCAACATTCACGGGCAACAGAGATGGACCAATCGTACAGAAGCAACAGACAGCACTCAAACTCATCGGAGGGGAAGATGAAGATGGACCTGTTGCAACAGTTGACGCAGGTGGGGGTGCAGCAGCAAATGGTGGCGCAGCTGGTGGTCTCGTCCCTGCCGCCTCACCATCATCTTCATCATCATTAGCAGGCATGGGTGCGGCCACGGCGGAGTTAGTCGTACGTAATTGGCGCAGTATGGAGGAGCGAAGTTGCAAGGGACGATACATTCCTGATATGTCACGCAAGAAGAAGCAGAAACATTCAGGCACGGATGGTAGTGCTGCAAGTGGCGGAGCAGGATCATCGCTCGTTGGCAATGGGACGTTGATTACATCGGGCATGAAAGGTGATGGTGGTGGCAAGGATTCCACTCCCTCTGCTTCTGGCCATTCGACTCCTCCATCAGGTGCACGTACGCCACGTGGCACTCATACCGTGCAGACGAGTCATGATCATGCCAAACATTTACAAGCCCAGGAGTACAAGACGTATGAGGATTTCCTTCGTTATGGCGTGAATCCACGCAATGATACGGAGATCAATGTACAGTTGGGTGATCTCACACTCAAGTCCAATCGATTGGAGCCACTCGACCCAGTCTTGCAGGAGATGGAGGATTTCAAGTTCCTGTTCGGTGGCGCAGAGGGACAGGGTGGAGGCACGAAGCTGAGACGCGTGCCATTACAGAGTGCAGAAGTGAAGAATACAACACATCGAACATGGGTGCGATTGGTTGGCAGACGACATGACCTACAATGGTGGGTAGCGGATGAGCGCAAACCACCCATGACACTGGCCGATAGAGAATATAGACCGGAATCATTGGGAGGTGGGGAGAATTGGGTTGCCACATCATTCGAGCATACCCGTCTCAAGTATTTACGTGATGTGAAATTCTACCTTCCTCGTGCAGAATACTCAGCCACGGCTACTGTCGCCATCCTCTGTGGCTACGATGGTCCTCATACCTTGAAGGAAGTCGTCGTCTTCCGTAAGCCAGCCGTGTGTCATGTCTACAATGTGTTGGAGCATGGTCGCCGCTTCTATCGCACTCTCATCTACTCATCCGATGCAAGCTTCTGTCTACAGGACTTGCCACCAACACTCACCATACGACCTGATCCCAGGAATGCAAACAACTGGCTCGCACACTTCGAGAGTGGAGTGGCAACCACACGTGTCAGTCCTCAGCCCAGCTTGGTCATCACAAGAAATATCGTTGCAAAGCTTGGCAATCAGATGTTCGTTCCAGAGAGATTGTTGGCTGGGTTGTTGCCCAGTTGCTTGTTGGATGACTATGTGTTCTGGCAGAATGAGAATGATTCTCTCACGGGCTATCCCAAGCCGGAGCGCATTCGTTCGGAGGTACTGTCATCGAGCCCAGCTATCCTTCGCGTGCAATTGGCTGGTAACACCGCCAAGGTCACACGCACACGACATGAGTCACGTATGCCAGGGGAGAGCCCGGATGATCTCGTACTCCTCAATATGATGTATGCACCAGAGGGCTCGCCACTCTCAGCGATTGGAGAGATATTGATGCGAATGGAAAACCTATCACACATTCTCGTCTGGACAAAGACGAAGGTTGTCAAGAGTAAGGATGAATGCAATATCGATCTCATTGAGCTTCCCAGACTGCGACTCTCATTCTATGCTCAGACGGATTACATGAATGGAGATGAGAGTCAGTCTGTTACTCGACTCTACTCAAGTGAGCATGCCGGTCTATTCATCTCGACGAGTCACGCTGACCGGTCAGTGGAGTCTCTCCTTGCTGGCATGCCTCATGCCCTGCTGTTGGAGAACAATCTCGGTGAGTTGTTCGTCCTCGTGCCCGCTGCCTCCATGCCATCACGACCGAAGTTGAAAGCCTCACTCATGGCCATACCCATCGTCATGGATCGGAGGAATGAAGAATGGCTCAGTCACCTGGATGTACGCCACTACCTATACCCCATCCATCTATCAAAGACATTCCTCATCTCGACGACACTCAGCTCCACCCTCTATCTCATGCTGCTACGCTACCTCGATCGTCAGTATGATCGCGCATTCAGACTGACGGATAGCTGTGTCACCGATACTCCATTGAGCAAGGAGGAGGAACAGATATGGCAATGCTTCCAAATCACCAAGGATGCACATCCAGACTCCTATGCATTCCGATGCAAGCTCAGTGTTGTCACACAGGGTACGACACTCAACTGCTCCTGGCCCGTGCTGGATATGTATACGGCCTACATCCATCGCTACTCACATATCTCCTCTGCCTGCCGTCTGACAGTTGCAGAGGAGTTGGCATTGTTGTATGAGTGTGATCCAGCGAACATGGATCTCACCGTCAGCAATCGATTCACTTATCTACAGGCCATACATGATGGAAAGTGGGGCTCCTCCGTCACATTGCGCGTCCCTCAACGTCCCAAGCTTGAGGCGGAGTTCGACGCGGCGCCAGATAAGTCCTGCTTAGAGATGCTGGCATATGAGAATCCATTCACATCGACCAGCTACTCTCGGCCAGATGAGCGTGAAGGAGCACAATCCATGAGTCAACTGGCACGATGGATGAATGATGGATTCAGATTGAAAGGAAGCAAGAATAATCTTGGTTTCCTTTTCTTCTATGAGCTCATGACGGGCAGTCTCAATTGGCGCATCCTCCGTGATGATGAGCCCTACTATCTGGGCGCCCTTCTACTTCGCTTGATGCCAGGTAAGGACACCACGCAGCGTAAGGGTCTTCTCATGTCCATCCTTAAGATGTTGGCATACAATCAAGCAGCGGCACGTGACCCACAGATTCCACTCTTCAAGGATGAGCGCACATTCAAGATCTCAACCATGATCAAAGGTGCGAGTAGCTCGTTCAGCAACCTACTCAAGAGCTTCAAGAAATTTGCATTGAGTGGATCAGCAACGGTTGCCGCACTGCGATGGCCCGGGGAGTATCGGCCACAGCAGCAGGTCATCATCAGTCATACTCTGCCAACATCCGAGGCAGACTGGCGCAAGCAGCGGGCATGGATTGCACCTCGTGTAGCAGATTTCTCATGTCGCCAGCGTCAATTTGGCATGACGGATGGTGGTGGTGGAGTGAGCATCACGAGTGGAGATTTGAAGAGTTTCTACAACTTCCCGCTCTTCCCACTCACACTCTCCAACTTCGTTACGAATCCAACTCGAGCGACTCGTCAACTGCCGCCAGTGCGAGCTGAACTGCCATTCGACGTCAACCGTCATCCAGCTGCACGATCACATGTTGCACAGAGCATGATACAGAGATTGAAGGAAGATTGTAAGGTGTATGCAGACGAGCAGAATAATGGAACCGTGTGGAAGCTCATCTCCTTACTCGATGATGATGTTGCTGCCTATGCTAAGCAACCGAATGGTGCCAGTGTCCAGCAGGCGTGTGCCAAGGTTGACTCACTCATCAATCTCATGCAAGCACTCAAGCAGAAGGATATCAACTACACAAAGGTTGGTATGGAGAGAGTATTGGAGTTGGCCAATGAGTTTGAGAGGGGAAGCGTCTCACATGTGGATTCACTCGCGGCAGATGGATCCATTGTCAAGGCCGCAAATGCGTCCCAAACTCGACCATCGTCATCATCATTCTCCAATCTCACACCTGCCGCTGCCTCTGTCTCAGCCTCAGCTCCACCTCCTCCTCCACCAGTCCCATCTGTCGCGTTCCTTCCACCTGCGTCGAGTCGTCCCTTCGTTATGCCCGACCAGTCGAGCGCGTCTGATTGGCAGGAATTGAAGACGGATGACGGAAAGGTTTACTTCTACAACCAAAGTTCAAATACAACGACATGGGATCGTCCGGCTGCGTTGAAGAGCCGTGTTGAGTTGGAGCAAGATTGGTTGTTGGAGTGGGAGGAGTTGGTGAGTGAGTCGGATGGTCAGCACTACTTCTACTGTCGAGCAACGAACAACTCCATATGGACCATCCCACACGCACAGAAGATTAAATTCATACCGGAATCAGAGAACCATCGCAAGTGGAAGGCTGAGATGCGTGCACTGGGATTCGATGCGGGAGACAAACCTGCACCAACCCAAACCGCAGCTGCACCTCCATCCAAGCCACAAGGCTTGATGGCAACGATGCGTACTGGAATGGCGACGATGAAAGCAGCGGTCACATCGGCTGTTGGTTCCATCTCTTCTCATGTGGTGGCACCCACAGTCAGTGTTGCCTCCTCCCTACCGGATGGTATTGCGCGCCCTCCACCTCGTTCATCCCTCCTTTCCGCGTCGACGAACGATAATATGTATGCACTGGGCTTCGCATCGAATCGTCACGCCGGTGGCGAGACGACCATCTGGTTTGAATATCTTGTCACCTCACTACTGAGCACACGATTTGAGGCTGATCTGGAGTTACTCAACCCATTCCTGACTGAGGAGCAAATCGGCATCGTGCGCGATCTGTGTGTTTCTGTCATGTTCCGTGTCAATCGTATCGGTCAATTGAATCGTTGTCTGTTGGAGGCATGGGACCTCGCCAAATTGTTGCGAGGATTACAACGGGTTGGCGCGGCCAGTGGCGGACAAGCAGTTGATATCACCATTCAACAGGCCATCCAACTCAAGGCAACCACACTCGCTACGAATCTCGCCACCAAGCGTCATTACTTACGTGAGCATCATCGTAATGAGCGGAATATTCCTGTGTTCGCCTACGATCCACGCTTCCTTGTATTCGAATTCAGTGATAACATCATCCTGCGTGAGTCACAGGTTCAGCTCATTGAAAAATTCATTCAAGCACTCTTCCATGAAAACAGAAGCATGTGCACACAAATGTTGATGGGTGCTGGTAAGACGACGGTTGTTGCTCCATTGATGGCCTTGATTCTTGCCGATGGTAAGCAGTTGGTGACTCAGGTCGTCCCTCAGGCCTTGCTCGATTTCAGTCGTGGCTGTATGCGCGCCATCTTCTCCTCACTCATTCAGAAGCCCGTCTATACATTCGTTCACTCACGCTCACATGATATTACGCCTCAACTATTCACCAAGCTACTCAAAGCACGGGAGCGGCGGGCCGTCGTCATCGCCTCACCGACGAGTATTAAGAGCTTTAGCTTGAAGTTTATTGAGATTCTCCATAATCTCGATCGCATCAAGAACGAGGAGTTGGCAGAGAAAGCTGCGGGCAGTGAAGCGAGTAAGAGCATGCATGGTGGTGGCATACTCGGTGCACTCGGCATTGGCAATAAGGCGAAGAGACGTCGAAGCTTCATCATGCATCGAAAGGAGCAGGAGAGGTCACTCAGACTACAGGCAGAGGAATGTGTCAAAGTATTGCAAATATTCAGGGATGGTGCATTGCTACTCGATGAAGTCGATCTCATCCTGCATCCACTCAAATCAGAACTCAACTGGCCACTGGGCAAGAAGGAGGCTCTCGATTTCACTCGCTCCAAGCTTGGACCTGGCCTGCGTTATGAGGTTCCCTATCACCTTCTGGATGCACTCTTCTACGCGACTGAGCGTCGTCTTGTCGTCCCCTATCATGAGAGTCGTGAGGCATTGAAGCTGCTCGATCGCATCTCAGCAGTGGTGCACGCGGGATTTGCCAGCAAGGTCTTACAACGAACGCCTCATCTCGTCCTACTCAATACGAGTTGGTATCATCGGGAGTTGAGACCATTATTGGCCAGCTGGTGCAAGCTCCTCTTACAATCGAAACGATTGAGTGGCTTGACGGAGGAGGAATTGAATAAGTTCTTAGCGGATGGACCCAAGGGTGATCCACATGTCGTCGCTGCTGTCAACACCAAACTGTCCGGGGATCATGTCAAGCTTCTCAATCTCACCTATGATTGGCTGTCCTCGCTTGCACCATTCGTGTTGCAGAAGATCAATCGTGTCTCATTCGGTCTCCTGTCCGCGGCTGATCTACAGCGCGCACTGAGACTCGATCCAAAGATTTCCAAGGCACGTAAGTTCCTTGCCGTCCCTTTCATTGGTAAAGACGTGCCCAGTCCAAGCTCTGAGTATTCCATGCCCGATGTCAAGATTGGCCTGACCATCCTGGCCTATCGCTACGAAGGCTTGAGACGATCGGACTTCATTGCTGTCTTACAGGAGCTGCACGAGGAGATGAGTCAGGAGACCGTGCCATTCAATAAGAGACGAGCGAATATTATGTTCGCTACATGGGTGGCACTAGCAGGCGGCAGAGTGAGAGGATGGAATCGAGCAGAGGAGGAGGAGAAGTTGAGGAAGCAGGAGAAGAAGGAACAGGCGGAGAGGATGAGACAAGCAGCAGAGGGCGATCCGGATACGGGTGGATTCTCCAGTCCGATCGACTTGTTCTCTGCCGCCTCACCTCCACCGCCACCTCCACCTCAACCGAGCAATGGAGCATCATTGGACCTGCTCTCAGACAGTAGCAGTGAGGTCAAAGTTGCTGCTCCCAATGTCGATCTACTCACCTCCACACCAGCCAATAGTAATGGCGTTTCTTCCTCTGATGGCAGCATTGCTAGTAGCAGTCAATCGATCGGTATGATGAATGGTATGTCGACTGAGATTTGGCCATTGCAACTGATCGACTTCCATGATGAGGAGCAGATCGATATCCTCTACAACCTCTTACATCGTCTGCCCCACATATCCTACTACTATCTCATGAATTTCATCTTCCCTCCCATCATGCGTCATCAGGGTCTGAAGTTGAGTGCCTCTGGTCAATCGTTGGGTGGCTCCATGCTATTCAAGCGTCGTCTGGGCTTCAGCGGTACTCCATCCGATCTGTTGCCACTCGAGCTCGCACCCTGCCACTATGAGAAGGGATCCGATGGAAAGATGATGCACTACCTGTCCTCACCTGACATCATGTCGATTGAGCATCTGCCCATTGAATGGAGTGTGCACTCATTGCTGGAGCGTGTGGCCAATGCTGATCCACCCGTGCATGCATTGATTGATACGGGTGCATTAGTGACGGGCATGACGAACCTTGAAGTGGCACAATTCCTACTCCAACATGGCCTGCCAACGATGGATGGTGTTGTCTTCCTTGATTCACTCGACCGGAAGCGCATCCTCGTGCGTAGTAGTATGAAGGTGATGCCATTGGAGCAGAGTGGCATTGAGCGCGCCAAGCGTTTCTCCTTCTATGATCAAGTACATACGACTGGAATGGATATCAAACAGGCACTCAATGCACAAGCGGTCATCACGCTTGGAAAAGATATGACCTTCCGTGACTATGCGCAAGGCGCCTTCCGTATGCGTGGTATTGGTGCGGGTCAGACGTTGCGTGTTTACTGCATCCCTGAGATCCGTAAACTCATCCTTGCCCAACTCGCCGCTGCAGCTGGTGCATCCATTGCACAGCAGACAGCAATTCTTACAAGCGATGCCTCGCAACTAACACAGCCTGTTAGTTTGACTGATATCTGTTGTTGGTTGGTGATCAATTCGATGAAGAGTGAGAAGGTTCAATTCAACATGTTGTTGGATCAATGTTTGGAGAATCTGTGGCGTAAGCATGCACTCGATGACCTGCTCAGCAAGTATCGACTGGTTGGTGCGCGTGAAGGTGTGAGTGAGGAGGATGAACGTCTGCTGGCCAGTGCGGTGGATGTATTCCGTGATCGGGTCGATTACAGTATTAATAACCTCGTACCGGTGCCACCCAACTTCCTTCATAAGCTACAGGCAGCTGTGAGGGAGCATGAGAAGGAGTTCGTGCGCACCGATGAGGATAGGAAAGCAGTCGAAACCGTTATTGGCTGGGTGACACAGGCGGCCGCAAGGAATCAGAAGGCACAGGCAGCATTGGAGGCAGGTGGTGCAGCGAGTGCAGGTATCAGCATTGAAGATGAGGCCATACGAGCAGAACATGAAGCAGTGAGGGAACGATCATTCAATGGAGAACAGGTACAGGAGCAGGAGCAAGAGCAGGAACAGGAGCAGGAACAAGAACAGGAGCAAGAGCAGCAACAAGAGGAGGAGAACGAGGAGGAGGAGGTGAAGAAGCAAAAATACAGTCGCAAGGACGAGAAAGTTCACACATGGAATTTGAATCATCTCTCGCATCCTCCGTCCTCCAAGAAGCTTCCCTTCTATCCTCTCAGTCATCTCGCAGTGTTCAAGAGCTTGAAGCATCGCCCCAAACCGATTCATTTCCCTCACTTCCTGTATTATTCGCCGAATTATTTCTATCAACCCTGGAGTTTGAATACGCATCGTCGTGTGAAGAATATCATTGTTGCATTGGAGTGGTGTCCCGATCGACGTCAGGTGAGAGTGTCGAAGGAGGATGCGGACTGGGGTCTGGCTGCACCACACGTGCCCAACCAACCGGATAAGATCGGCAAGTCAATGGACATGGAACAGGAAGCAAAACTCAAGAAAGCATTCAACCTATTCGATACAGATAAGAATGGGGAGCTGGATAAGATTGAGTTGAGAGAGGTGATGAGAGCACTGGAAGCTGTCAATGTCAATGATAATGAGGACATGGAGCCGGTACTGGCACATGTATTGGCCAACTGCTCCTCCAACCAATCAACCATCACTTATGAGGAGTTGAAGCGTATGATCATGACGGGCGGCCATACTCGACTTCAAACTGGCCGTTTCTATGTCGTTGTATCCTTGCAGGAGGCGGAATCTCTACGTGGCTGGATTCATCTTGCTCGTCATTCTCGTTCGATGCTTCTCTCTGGCATGGAGACAACTATCGGTCTGCGTGTCGGCAGCTACCTGTTGGATGGCAGCTCGAAGTATGTGCCGGCCTATCCATTCCAACAGGATACGGCTGAGGCATGTCTACGATTCGCTGACTCGGATATATTCTACAATGCACGCCATCTCGATCTCATGCTACGATCCTTGCAACCAAACACACTCGAAGCAAGACGAGAATGGTTTGATGATATGCGGGCATGTAAGCGAAGGCAACAGACGGCATGGGAGCGCACCAGTCTACAACGAAACTTCACCATGCACAGTGAATTCGATCTGTTGGAGCATAAGGCATTGGTATCACGTGTGCGCACACTCATTCGTCTGAAGGGCATGTTAATGATGGATGCATTCCGTGCATTCGATCAAGACCGGAACGGGCGTCTCAACTGTTCGGAGTTGTATGCGGCCGCTCATTGGCTTGGTTTGGAGTTGCAGCCTCAAGATGTGTATGACATCATGCGCAAGTATGATTCCACTCATAGTGGAACTCTTCACTATCAGGACTTCTCGGCGACATTCAAGGACCCGGATGAGCATACGGATATTTATGAAGTGGCACATAGCTTGCTCAATCCTGTCGCAGCGGAGGAGAGCAGTGGTATGGATGTCAGTAACATTGTCATTCCACCCATGCCCATTCAAGAACTATATGATATGAATAAGAAGAAGAAGCCTGGTTTCAAGAATAAGGTGATTCCTCCGGAGCTGTTGAAGGCGTTGAAGGTGAAGTTGAAGCCCGTGCCAAGTTGGGAAAAAGTTTGGACGAGTGAAGGAACAAATTCAAGACATCAAGTGTCCGTTTGGGAAGTCAACAAGGAGACGACGATGTGGGAAAGATCGAACAAGATGCGTGTGTCCCTTGGTCATTATGCCGTTGGTGGTTTCCAGGATCCGAATCGTGCGAAAGATAAGAAGCATGAGCCCTTGACGCTTGAGTTTACCGATACGTCTGTGCTGAGTATCTCCCACTCCGAAGTGTTGGAGATGGCCGTGGATCAACTCGTTCCTCATCCCTCCCGCTATGTTCAAGTGTGGCATCAGGAGTTAGGCAGTCACCCATTCTATGCATGGAAGCCGATCCCTCCATCCATCGATCATGTCGCACTGGGATATGTCGGCACGAATACACCGGATGAACCGCCACCGGAGGCAGTGAGATGTGTACCCAAGGCATGGGTCATACCAACAAAGTATGAAGCAAGATTGATATGGACGGATGCTGGGGCGGGGGGCAAGAAGGGCAGTGTATGGGCGATCAACTCCTTACAATTGATGGGGGTCACACCCGGTCATGAGAAGCCAACTGGAGCGTTCTTTGAATTATGGTCCAAACGTTTCATGGCGAGTGAAGCTCCAACCCAACCCAACCCAGCTGTCATGATGCTCACCGCTGACCCGAGACTCGAATTGCCACCAAGTGCGCAGAGGGCTCACAATGCATCACTCGCGGCTGGAATTCCAACCGATATATATCGACCAGCTGGAGGCAGCTTCACCTCAACGAGTAGCAGCAGTGGAAGTGGAAGCGGAAGCTATGGCAGCAGTAGCAGTAGCAGTGGCAGCAGTGGTAGTAATGTTCCTGCCTCCGTCCCACCTCCTATCCATCGTCATGCCGCTCGTCCATCTGTCTCCCGTGCGCCCAATGTATCTGTGACTTCACCTGTCTCTGGTGGTGCCAGCAGCTCTCCTTATCTGTCTCCCTCTCCCACTCCGCCGCCTCCACCCATCCCACCACTTGGAACACGCAAGCCACCGCCACCACCTCCGCCACCAGGATCGGGATCAAACCCATCACTCATATAAACAACACATGACAACATCGATCCCAGCCAGACCAGGATGTCATTCAACTGCTCAAGAATCGTCCGACGCTCCTTGGCCACTACCAGCGGCAGCTGTTTCTGGTATGTTATGTAATACTATGTAGTCATTTTTGAATTTACAACCAGAATTATCTTTATTCTTGCGAAG
>Ga0256777_1000125_pt1 | contig 15036 bp, 2 predicted proteins | sample MC6MC0928MT_FD_186042 | JGI IMG/M metagenome (GOLD analysis project Ga0256777, IMG submission 186042) | Metatranscriptome of enriched soil aggregate microbial communities from Iowa State University, Ames, United States - MC6-MC0928-MT... | ecosystem: Environmental > Terrestrial > Soil >... | reverse complement strand
GGCTGCGATGCTCGTAGTGTTCGTGCCTAGCGAAATCATAAGCTAGGGCAATTGGGTGTAAGTCCAATTGACGGCCGGGAAAATACCTAAGTCTTTTTAGGATATGGTATGAGTACCTATAAATTGCATCCTAACCAAGCAACATCATCAAATCAGCAGAGTAGCAGAAGCGACGCGCGAACAGGCGCCAGTCATCATTTTTTATCTGATCAGGGTTGGTTGGTGCCGTTGCTTGCGTGGTGTGAGAGTGAGTGGAGCTGAGTCTTCCAACGAAACCTCACAACGCCATCAAGCAAGCAAGCTCGCATCCCCCACCATCGCTTCGCTTCTCAGCCTGCCGACACTCCATTCAATCATCATCGATTCACAATAGCAGCAAGACCAGCATACAATTGAGCACATAATTGGAGCTGCCATCACGCCTCTATCTATGTCATCGGCTGATACGACTCAGCCTGCCTCTGCAGCAGGCATGGCAGAGGCCGATGGAACCAATGGCAGCATCAACATCGGCAATGGGCCCATGGCTGATCCATTATTGTTGGATTGGTTGCGTGATCGCATCCAGCTTCCATCCTTCGATCCCTCGACGATGTGGCACAATGAGCATGATGTCCTCGCATCGAACTTCCTTCTCAATCGTCAGCTCACCCGACTCCTCGCTGTGGTGGATCCAGACTTGGGGCTCAGACTGCTCACGACGCATGTGGGAGGAGTGAAGAGCAGTGGAGCACAAGCTGTACAATACTTCATCAAACTCAGTGATGAACCAAGTGGTGTCATCATCAATGAACGGAACATTCATGTGGCACTATTGTATGGTGTCACACGCTTGAATGGGAAGGGACCTGGACCGAGTATGGAGGCCTTACTGCGATTGATGCAAGGTGTGTATCTACCAACCTTCCTGTCGAATGGTACCTGGCCTGATAGTATCAAGAAGGAGTTGAGTGGTCAATTGCATAAGTTTATGGCCTCATTGACGGAGACCACCTATGCCTTACAAGGTCACACCGTACTCTACCTGCCCGATGAGGACTTGCAGCGAGAGGATGCACGAGCACAGAGGGAGAGGATTGAAGAAGCAGCCAAAGACAAGGAGCTGGTTCAGCGCCTCGAATCGACTCTCATCCATTGGACGCGTCAAATCAAAGAGGTTGTGTCGAACCAAGAGACCTCACATCATGTGGACAATTCTGGCCCACTTGAGGAGATCGCCTTCTGGAGGAGTCGAACATTGGACTTGTCGGGTATCAAGACACAATTGGATCGAGATGGAGTGAAATTGATTGTACAAGTATTAACATTGGCTGGATCATCATATCTCACTCCATTCATCTCATTGAGTAATACCATTGAGGAAGGTTCACGCGAGGCGAACAACAATCTCAAGTTCCTGGCCACGTTGCAGGAACCATGTCAACGACTGGCGGAAGCACACCCGAGAGACATCCCTGACCTCCTGCCGGAAATATTGAATCTCATACGAATTATTTGGAGTGCATCCAAGTATTATAATACGGATGAACGATTGACTGGCTTACTTCGTAAAGTGTCGAATCAGATCATCGTTCAATGTTCCGCCGTCATCAGTCTCGAGGAGATCTTCGCGGGCGATGTGGCCAATGCCATGCAGGAACTGAGAATGTCCATTGCATGTGGCAAGGCATGGCATCAAGCATATGATCGTACCGTTCAAGCCATCAGTCGTGACCCTTCCACTCCGTCCAAGCATAAATGGAACTTTGATCCGTCGACCCATGGCATCTTTGCACAGATGGATGCATTCGTCCAACGATGTCATAACCTCATTGAAGTGTGTGAGGGACAGATGCAATTCGCGAGGAAGGGACATGTCATCAACAAAGGATTCGATGAAGATGATCAGAAGAAAGATGAAGATGATGAGGATGATGAAGATGAAAGACGTCGAAAGCGTGCTCGAGCCAGGACAGGTGAGGGCACCAATGGATCCGATGCACCCTCATCAGCGAATACAGCATCGGCGACAGGCCAATTGGATCTGCCAGCATTTGGTGGCAGTCGTGGAGCAGAGATCGAGAAGTCACTGTTCGAAATTGAGGCCGCCTTCGACAAGCACATCACACGACTTCGTCATCTCGATTATAATATCTTGAATGTGAAAGCAACAAGTTGGCATTCGGATTATAATTATTTCAAGACAGGATTGAAGGACTTGGAGGTGATGATGACGAATGTTATCAGTAGTGCATGGGAAGGCATCTCCACTGTCAGTGCTGGAGTTGAGCTACTGGAAAGTTTCTACTCCTTAGCGGTGCGTCCAGGCATGAAACAAAGTGTGGAACGCAAGGTCAGTGAGGTGTATGCGATGTTTGCACAGGAGGTACGCAAAGTCAAGACAGAGTTTGATCGTCATAAGAAGGAGCCACCGTTGCCTCCTGGCCAACCTCGCTTCGCTGGTGCAGCCTTGTGGGCGAAAGCATTGTTGAAACGGATTGCAGCCGATCATGCAGCCCTGACCAATGCCGCGTACCTCTGCTCCAACCCACACGAGTTGGAAGAGGCCACCACCAACTTTCAACAATTGAGTAGTGTACTGGAGAGCTATATTCGACAGTGCCATTTGGATTGGATCAACTCCATGCATCAAGCCTCACAAGAGCATGCGACCCTGTCTGATCGACTCAATCGTCCATTGATGAATCGCAGTGGTGAGGAAGGAATGTCATTCGTGGGTGGATCCGCGACCAGACCCATCCAGAAAGGCGGCCATTCATTGGTCGCACGTAAGAGTACGGGCCATCTCGAATCGAACTTTGATAAGCATTTGTTGCGACTGTTTAATGAGGTGAGATATTGGGAGAAGTTTCATGGCGACTTCCCCATACCATACATCGCTCATGAGATGTACCTCCAACAAGATGCACTACGTGTGCTGCGTGAGTCAGTGATGTTGGTCGTGCGTGATTACAACACAATCATCGATGCCTTATCCAATGAAGAACGTCGATTGTTCCAGGAGCACTTGAGGCGGGTCGACAGGAAGATCTCCCCCGGGTTGAACAAGTTATCCTGGGCGGAGAAACACATCAAAGATTGGTTTGTCAAAACATGCAGAACCAAATGCCAAGAAGTATATGACCTTGTCCTTCTGTTCAAGGAGCACAATGAGCGTATCAATTTGCAATGTGCTCGTATCGCCGACACGTTGTTGGTTGATATCGAGAAGAATGTGGTGTATGACAGCGTGTCCTTTGAGGCGCGACAAATTCGACACCAATCGAGATGCAAGTTGGAATTGGAAGCGGCCCATGCGATCATTGTGGAAACCATGCAATCATCGTATGAATTCTTCTTGGATCATCCACCGGAAGTACAGAAGGAATGGGCCAAGTATGTGAAGAAGATCGATCAGAAGGTGGAGGATGCGCTGCGTACGACTGTCAAGCGCTCGTTACAAGAGCTCAGTCGTGCCATCAATGGAGACAACAAGACCGAGCCGCATGCATTGTTCAAAGTCAACATGGTGCTCGATGACTCCAAAGGCAAGGTTGAGTTTCGTCCCAGCATGTCTGACCTCAGCTCCATGATCAAGTCCATGTCGAGACAGAGCATCACGACCATCCAAGTCGTGCCAAGACTCGTCGATATTGATATGGCCAAACCACAACCGAAGGAAGAAGATGAGGAAGAAGAGAAGAAGGAGGCTGACGAGGAAGAGGAGACGAAGACTGCTGCAACTGCGACTCCTGCAGCCCCTTCCAAACCTTTGAGTTGGAATGAGCGTGTTGCATTGAAGAAGGCGGAAGAGGAGCGCAAGGCGAAGGAGGCGGCTGAAGCAGAGGAGAAGGCTCGACTTGCCGCTGCAGCTGAAGAAGCGAAAGTTGCACGTGAGAAGGCTCGAAGAAGCTTCTATGATGTCATCTCCAACGATGAAGACATCCTCAAGATCCTGGTGAATATCATGCATGGCACGACGAATGTCGCAGTCGACCTTGGCAAGATCATCTCACATTATGATCGCTATGCACCGATCTGGAATACGGATAAGGCGGCATTCATTCGACGCTATGCCAACACCAAACGTCCATTGGCCAGCTTCGATATGGATATCACACGCTATAAGAACAACCAACAAGATATCCAGAGTGAAGACCCAGCACACACGGTCAACTTCATTCGAGTCGACTGTACCATGCTCAAAGCATCGCTCGTCGCACACTGTCAACAATGGCAAAGTAAGTTGACCAACCTCCTCCATCATAATGCCAACACCGAGCTCATGGCTCTGCATGAGTACTTCGTGAGCAACACGACGAAGCTCCAACAGAAACCTGAAGTGTTGGACAAGCTTGCTGAGGGCATCCAACTGTTGACCAAGTTGCAATCGGAGTCCGCATCCATTGAGGCGCGATTCGATCCAATTGAAGCAACCTACAAATGTCTGGATAAATTCGATGTGCCCATCGGTGATGAAGAGAAGGATCTGTTGGATCATCTACGCACGGAGGCACAACAATTTCAGCATTGTATGTCGGATGCCGATGCCATGCTCAAATTGAAGATGGTCGACATGAAGAAGGAGCTGGAGGATAATCTTGTCTCGTATAATCAACATGTCATTGATACGCGTACGGAGTTCAAGGAGCATGGCCCATTCAGTGCACCGGGCCCAGGTGAAGGTGATCCAGATGTCGCCGGTGCATTGGAGTTCATTGCAGACTTCAAGAAGCGATTAGCAGATAATCGTGCACGAGCGGATGCAATGAAACGTGGTATGGAGATCTTCAATATTGAACAGCCTGAATACAAGGAGACCGATGAGACCGAGAAGGAGCTGTTGATGCTCGAGCGAGTTTGGCTACTCATGAAGGAGTGGTTGGAGAAGTGGAATGGGTGGCGCACACAACAATTTTCCAGTCTCGTCGTCAAGGAGTTGGATACTGAAGCAGAATCGTATCAGAAGCAATTGAACAAATTGGGACGAGCTGTGCGTCAATGGAAAGTGTGGCAATCGTTGTACAAGATCATCCAACGCTTCCGCCAGACCATGCCCCTGATCACGAACTTGCGCTCACCGGCCATGAGAGACCGACATTGGGAACAACTTCGAGATGAGATCCAGCAATCATTCGACCCATACTCGGAAGAATTCACATTGGACAAGGTCTTCCAATTACAATTACACCTCCATGCAGATATCATTGCGAACTTGGCGTTGATTGCATCGCGTGAGTTGACGATTGAGACGAACTTGGCTGAGATTGCACGCATCTGGAAGACGCAACCATTGGATATCACCAGTTATAAGAGTAAATATTATGTCGTCAAAACGGTGGATGAGATCAATGATCAATTGGAAACACATCAGATGACTCTGTCAACCATGAAGAATTCCCCCTACTATCTCACCTTCAGCTCTCCCATCAACGAGTGGGTCACCAAGCTCAATGACTTGGTTGAGACACTCGAAGCCCTGATGACCGTCCAGCGTCAATGGCGTTATCTGGAGTCGATCTTCCTTGACAGTGCTGATATTCGCAAGCAACTCCCCGCCGAGAGTGCCCAATTCGAAAGTGTTCATACGAGCTTCGTCGATATCATGATGAAGCTTTCGGACTCGCGCCGGGTGCTCCAATTGACCCAGGATGATCTGTTGAGTCGTTTGAATCATATGAATCAAGTCTTGGATCGTATCAATCATAGCTTGGATCAATATTTGGAGAAGAAGCGTCAACTCTTCCCACGATTCTACTTCCTCTCCAACGATGACCTCCTCGAGATACTGGGCAACAGTCGAGAACCAAACCAAGTCAACAAACATATTCGAAAGTGCTTCGCAGGAATCAAAGTGCTGGATCTCGTCGCGCCCAACAAGAGTGGAGGAGGAAATAAATTGTGGGATGTGGTTGGAATGATCTCAGCGGAAGGTGAGGAAGTACGATTCAACTCTCCCGTCGTCGTTGAAGGCGAAGTGGAGACCTGGTTGACGGAGGTTGAGAAGGCCATGCAAGAATGTTTACAAAAGCTTCTCTATGTCGCCATCACTCATGTGCAGAAAGCCAGTCACAAGAAGTCTGCATTGGAGAATTGGGTGAAGACGTCCGTTGGCCAACTGCTCATTGTGTCCGGCCAGATTGGATGGACGGCCAAGTGTGCAGCGGCACTGGCCGACTTGGCCAAGAATAAACGAAGCATGCGACGCCTCAAGAGTGAATGGCATGATTATCTCAATAAATTGGCACGCTATGTACGAATGGATTTGGATACGATTGAGCGCTTGAAATTGTGTTCGTTGATCACCATCGAAGTTCATGCACGTGATGTCATCGATCGATTGAAGCAGGCCAGCAAGAACAAGGTCGGTGTCAACTCATTCGAATGGACCAGCCAACTTCGATTCTACTTCGATAAACCACAGGGAGACTTTGGCAAATGTGTCGTCAAACAGACGAATACATCATTCAACTATGGATATGAATACATTGGCAATGCTGGACGATTGGTCATCACACCATTGACGGATCGATGCTACATGACTCTCACCACGGCACTTCATCTGTGTCGTGGTGGCAGTCCTCAAGGTCCAGCAGGTACAGGCAAGACGGAGACCGTGAAGGATCTTGGCAAAGGCCTGGGCAAATTTGTTGTTGTGTTCAATTGTTCCGATACGATGGGTGTGGAATCCTTGGGTCGCAATTTTAGTGGTCTTGCACAGACCGGTGCCTGGGGCTGCTTCGATGAGTTCAATCGTATCCTGATCGAAGTGTTGAGTGTGGTCGCCTTACAAGTGACGGCGATCTTGGATGCATGCAAGCAACAATTGGATACATTCACGCTGGATGGGAGACAGATTCGAATTGATCGAACGGTTGGAATATTCATCACCATGAACCCGGGTTATGCTGGACGAACTGAGTTGCCTGATAATCTCAAGTCCCTGTTCCGTCCCGTTGCGATGATGGTTCCTGAATCCGAGATGATCGCTGAGGTCATCTTGCAGAGTGAAGGATTCAAGGAGGCACAACTATTGGCGAAGAAGATCACGACCATCTATTCACTCATTGATAAACAACTCTCGAAACAAGCACATTATGCGTATGGATTACGTGCGATTAAATCCGTGTTGACACGAGCGGGTCAATTGAATCGTAGTAAAGGTTTGGATTTGAGTGAGGAGTTGGTGCTGATGCGTGCCCTGCGTGATATGAACACGGCCAAGTTGATCCCGGATGATGTGTTCCTATTCGACTCGTTGCTCGCCGATGTCTTCCCGGCCATCGAACTACCCTCACTCGACTATACCGTACTCAAAGGAGAATTGGAGAAACAGATGCAACTGCATGGATATCAGCCACATCAACCACTCATCGATAAGGCCATCCAACTGTATGAATCCAAAGGAACACGACATGGAAATATGTTAGTTGGTGGATCTCTATCAGGCAAGTCGACTGCATGGAAGATGTTGGCTGCAGCATTGACTGCACTCCATGAGAAGAAGGCCGTTGGCAACAACGGACAACGATTCGAAAGTGTGACAGTGGATGTACTCAACCCCAAGGCCATTGATACCGATGAGATGTTTGGAAACTATGATTCAAACACGAAGGAATGGAACGATGGTATCCTGTCCAATATCATGCGTCGTGTGTGTAATTCTGAGACGTCACATGAGAAATGGGTGATGTTGGATGGGCCAGTGGACACGTTGTGGATTGAGAGTATGAACACGTTACTGGACGACAACAAGGTGTTGACCTTGATCAATGGTGATCGTATCGCCATGCCTCCACAGGTGACCATGATGTTCGAGGTGGAGGATCTCGTTCAAGCCAGTCCAGCCACGGTCAGTCGTGTCGGCATCGTGTATTTGGATCAGACCAGCTTAGGATGGAGACCATTCGCACAGAGTTGGGTGGCGAAGAAAGCCGCAACCATTCAAACAAAGACGAACAACAATGCAGCGGTGGATGGACTGGATGCAAGTGGTGCATCCACTGCAGCAGCTGCAGCGGCACTTGTACCAACAACCACTCCCGGTGGTGTTGTATGGACCAAGGAGAGTGTGGAGCTGTTATCCAAGCTATTCGATAAGTATGTGGTGCCACTCCTCAATTACAAGTCGACCTCTGCCGATGTGAAGGAGCTCATCCCCATCACGGATTTCAATGCAGTACGATCTCTGACACGCTTGTTCGATTCACTGGCCACACCTGAGAATGGTATCGATGTCAGTGATGAGGCCAACTATCTTCGTATGATTGAATTGTGGTTCACTTTCTGTGTGGTATGGAGTATCGGTGGAGCATTGGATGAGGCAAGTCGAGCCAAGTTCGATGTGTTCCTGCGCGACTTGGAAGCGCAGTTCCCACCGCTTCAAACGTGCTTCGAGTACTATGTCGATGGCAACAAGAAGGAATGGATGCTGTGGGAAGAGAAGGTCAACAATGCATGGAGGCCACCAGCTCATACACCATTCTTCAAGATACTCGTACCAACATTGGACACAGTACGATATCAATTCCTACTCTCCTCACTCATCAAGAATCGACATAATACTCTCGTATGTGGTGTGACTGGTACAGGTAAGACTGCCGCAGTCGAGAGCTTATTGGATAGTATGGATCCCAACACCATCTTGACGTTGACTTTGAATTTCTCTGCGGCCACCACGAGTGAAGGTGTGCAGGAATCGATTGAGAGTCGATTGGAGAAACGACAGAGGAGCAACTATGGTCCACTCGGTGCACGATCACGTCTCATCCTATTCGTCGATGATCTCAACATGCCACGTAAGAGTGAGTATGGTATCTCACCTCCAATCGAATTCCTCCGACAATGGGCGGATTATGCTTTCTGGTTTGATCGATCCAAGGGATTCAAGAAGAATGTGCTCGACATGCAGATGGTGGCAGCCATGGGACCGCCGGGTGGTGCACGAAGTGATATCACACCCAGACTCCAATCCAAGTTCAATCTGTTGCATTTCACCTTCCCACATGATAATCAGATCAAGCGTATCTATCGTACCTTGTTGAATCATCACTTATCTGAGTTTGATGAGGTCATCAAGCCACTGGGTCCAGTCATCACTCAAGCAACCCTGGATCTATTCAAGAGTGTCACAGCGGAATTCCTGCCCACACCGGCGTGTTGCCACTATCTATTCAATCTGCGTGATATGTCTCGTGTGGTTCAAGGTTTACTACGCACCGAAAGCAAGTACTATGATACGCGTGAGTCGATGTTGCGTGTTTGGGTCCATGAAGTGTTGCGCGTCTTCTCCGACCGATTGATCTCGGAAGATGACAAGGATAAATTCAATGATATACTCAATGCTAAATTGAACACACTCTTCGAGACGAATTGGAAGAAGTTGTTTAAGGAGAATAAGGTCTCACCAATGTTCTCCGACTTCTTGGAGGAAGATCTCAATACGACCAGTGGAGGTGTTGCAGTTACCATCGGATCTGCCAATGACACTGATGACGGCGAGGATCGTGCCCCATACGTCGACTTGACGAACAAGATGGCGAAGGTGAAGATCTTCATGGAGGAGGCACTTCAATCCTTCAATTTGGATCCGGAGAATGTCAGTCAAGACTTGGTACTATTCGATGTGGCCATTGAGCATGTGGCACGAATCTATCGTATCATCACCCAACCACGTGGCAGTGCGATGTTGATTGGAGTGGGAGGGAGCGGCCGAAGGAGTCTGGCACGCCTAGCAGCACACATTGCACACCTGCGTGTGAAATCGATCCAGCCCACTGCACGATATCGTCACTCTGACTTCCGTGAAGATCTCAAAGATCTGTACAAGCAGACGGGATTGAGACAGGAGGCCACTGTGTTCTTGTTGAGTGACACACAGTTGGTCCATGAGGCCATGTTCGAGGATGTGAATTCCATCTTAAATTCGGGTGATGTCAACAAATTGTTCCCCCCAGATGAGTTGCAACCAATCTTGGAGGAGTTGCGAGGAGATGCCAGCAAGGAAGGACGAAGCACCAGTAGTGATGCATTGGCCGCATACTTCATCGAGCGGGTGCGTGAGAAGCTGCATGTCGTTCTGTGTATGAGTCCTGTGGGTGCAGCATTTAGGAACCGAGTTCGAATGTTCCCGGCACTGGTCAACTGCACCACCATCGACTCATTTGAGCAATGGCCATTGACGGCCTTGACGGATGTGGCTCAACGCTACTTGCAGGATCTCGATGTTGGTGGACAGAAGGTGAAGGATTCCCTGGCTCAGGTCTTCTGCTCCATGCATACCTCCTCGATCGAATCGGCCTCGCGCATGCTGCTCGAGTTGCATCGTCACAATCACATCACACCAACGAAGTATCTGGACTTGGTGAAGACGTATCGTATCTTGCTGCAGGATAAGCGTGCATCCATCACACTCGATGCGGACAAGTTGAGGAATGGATTGGATAAGCTGGAATCGAGCTCGAATGATGTGAAGGAATTGACCATTGCACTGGAGGAGAAGAAGAAGATCGTCGCACAAAAGAAGAATACCTGTGATAAATTGCTCGTTGAAATCGTACAGAAACAACGCGCCGCTGATGAACAAAAGAAACAAGTCGAATTGGATAAGGCACGTGCGGAGAGTGAGGCACGTGAATGTGAAGCGATCAAGGCTGATGCACAGGGTGAATTGGACAAGGTCACTCCAGCCTTAGATAAGGCCATCAAGGCACTGGAGAAGTTGACCAAGGCAGCCGTGACTGAGGTGAAGTCTTATCCCAAGCCTCCGAAGCCCGTGGAGAAGGTGATGTGTGCCGTGATGACCATCTTGGAGAAGGAGGCCAGCTGGGCCCAGGCGAAGAAGGAACTCAATGACCCGGGATTCCTCAACATGCTCAAGACATTCGATCGAGATAATATTAGTAATGCCACATTGAAAGCAATTAGCAAATATACGAAGAGTAAAGATTTCAACCCGGAAGATATTAGCAATGTGTCGTATGCGGCTGGTGCGCTGTGTGAGTGGGTGTTGGCCATCGAGCTGTATGCCAAGGTCTTCCGTGATGTCGAACCACGTCGTATCGCCCTTCGTAAGGCTGAGCTGTCACTCAAGAAGAAGACGGATGAATTGGAAGCAGCCGAAGAGCAACTGAGAGAAGTGGTGAGTAAAGTGGCCAAACTTCAAGAAGTCTTCCAACAATCTGAATTGGAACAAACCACACTCACCAATGAGACAAAGACATTGGAAAACAAGTTGGCCGGGGCAGCGAAGTTGGTCGAGGGTCTGGGTGGCGAGAAGGTGCGATGGGAATCAAGTATCAAGGCCTATCAGAATGATATCAAGAATCTGGTTGGTGATTGTGCAGTCGCAGCAGCATACATCGCGTATGCTGGACCATTCCCCTCAGCCTATCGTGACTATCTGCTCAAGAAATGTTGGAGTCCACAAGTGCGCAAGTTGAATCTGCCATTCACTTTGACATGGGAACTGCAATCCTTCCTCTCTCATCCGACGGATATCATGGATTGGGGTATTCAAGGTCTACCAACCGATCCAACCAGTGTGGACAATGCCGTCATGATCAAGAGCTACATGCGTTGGCCATTGATGATTGATCCACAAGGTCAAGCCAACATGTGGATCAAGGCGCATGAAGCCGGCAACAACTTGCGTGTGGTCGATCCTCAGACTCCTGGCTACTTGAATGTGTTGGAACAATGTATGGTGTATGGTACCCCACTGCTGCTGCAGGATGTTGGAGAAGAGTTGGATGCATCGCTGGATCCAGTCTTCCGTATGACTGGATTGGATCAGGAGAAGAAGTCGGTCATCTTCATGGGGGACAAGGAGCTGAGCTACAACAATAACTTCCGACTCTATATCACAACCAAGATGCAGAATCCACACTATCAACCAGAAGTCAATATCAAGACCATGGTCATCAACTTCCAAGTCATGGAGAAGGGATTACAAGATCAACTGCTGGCCATCGTTGTACGCATGGAGGAGCCCAAGCTTGAGAATGATAAGGCTGAACTCGTGCGTACGGTCGCCGCACAAAAGCGTAAGCTGGTCGAACTGGAGGATCATATCTTGACCCTCCTCAAGACAGCCGGCGGAGACAACAACCCTGAGTATTCACTCGTTGAAGATCATGATCTCATCAATGCCCTACAATTGAGTAAGACGACCAGTGAAGAGGTCAAGGAGAAATTGACGGCCGCACAGGAGACAGAACAGCGAATTGATGCGGCACGTGAAGGCTATCGTGCATGTGCGGTGCGCGCGGCCATGTGCTTCTTCGTCATCAATGATCTGTCATTGGTCGATCCGATGTATCAATTCAGTCTGAAAGCTTATGTGGAATTATTCAAGCATTCCATCGCAGCCAGTCGAGGGGATCGTGGAGGTGGTGAGGAGGATGATGGATATGGAGGGGAGAGAGATTCCAACATTGAATTAGTGGATCGTATTGCCAACCTCAATGAATTCCACACGGAAGCCGTGTACAAGTATGCATGTCGTGCATTGTTCGAGAAACACAAGTTGATCTTCTCCTTCCAATTGTGTATCCAAAAGATGATGAGTGAAGAAAAGATTGATCGCGATGAATACGACTTCTTCCTCCGTGGTGGCCAGGTGCTCGACCGTTCCACTCGTCTGCCCAACCCCTGTCCAGAGTGGTTGACGGAAAGTTCCTGGGATAACATCACAGAATTAGACAAGTTGACGGCATTTAAAAATATTGCACATAGCTTTGAACAGAATGCACAGGAGTGGCGTGCATGGTATCGCAGTGATGATCCACCTCCAGAGAAGTTGCAGCCGCCTGGTGATTGGCAGACGAATGGCAAACGAGACATCTTCCAACAGATGCTCCTGTTGAGATGCTTGAGACCGGATCGTGTCATCTTCGCAGCGCGTCAATTCATCGCGGAGAATCTCGGTCCACAATTCGTGGAGAGTCCACCGTTCGATCTGGCAGACTCCTTCGCGGCCTCTTCGAGTATCACACCACTCATCTTCGTGTTGAGCCCGGGAGTCGACCCCTTACCCATGTTGCAACAACTGGCGAAACAACATGGCAACCAGCCATTGTATCAGATATCACTTGGTCAAGGTCAAGCACCGTTGGCAACGGAATTGATCGAGCAGGGTCTCAAACATGGTCAATGGATCTTCCTTGCCAACACACATCTGTCCTTACAATGGCTCCCAACATTGGATAAGATCGTTGAGCGTATCTCACTCCTTCCAGCGAAGGAGCGGCATCCGAACTTCCGTCTATGGATGAGTGCCGACCCCACACCAGACTTCCCCATCTCCCTGTTGCAGAATAGTGTCAAGATGACGACGGAGCCACCGAAGGGACTTCGTGCCAACTTACAACGACTCTATGCAAACATCACGGAGGAGCAATTCAATCGCTGTCGTAAGCCAGAGAAGTACAAGAAGTTGCTCTTCTCGCTGTGTTGGTTCCATGCCATCTTGGTTGAGCGCAAGAAGTTTGGCATGCTTGGCATGAATGTGGCCTACTCCTTCAATCATTCGGATTTTAGTGTGTGTGAGAATCTGTTGTCGATCTATTTGGATGAATTCGAAGAGACACCATTCGATGCATTGAAGTATCTCATCGCCCAAGCGAACTATGGTGGTCGTGTGACGGATGGGATCGATCGACGTCTCTTGGATGTGTATTCGAACCAATTCTTCACTGAGGCCGCGATCACCGTGCCCAGGTATCCACTGTCCAGTCTGGAGACCTACTACATTCCTGAGGATGGCAACTTGGATCATTATCGTAAGTACATCGCATCTTTGCCCAAGTCCGATGCCGATCCACCTGAGGCCTTTGGACAGCATCCCAATGCGGATATTGCCAGTCAGATGGCGGATACCAAGTCGCTCCTCTCCACCATTCTCTCACTGCAGCCACGTACAGTGGTCGAAGGAGGCAAGAGTCGTGAGGTGACGGTGTTGGAGTTGAGTGCAGCATTGATGGATCAAATTCCTCAGGAATTGAACTTGGTCGCTATTGCACGTGCACATGAAGCAGATAAGACTCCATTGACCATCGTATTGTTGCAGGAGATTGATCGATATAACAAGCTGTTGCGTTCGGTGCGTCGATCGTTGCGTGATTTGGCGATGGGAGTGAAGGGTCTCGTTGTCATCTCTCCGGCACTGGAAGAGATGATGGAGTGTTTGTATGGCAGTGTGGTACCTCCCGCCTGGCATTCCGCTTATCCATCGTTGAAGCCGCTGGGTCCATGGGTGCGTGATCTCTCACAACGTATCAACCAGCTCCAACGATGGGCCAGTGATGACTCGTCGATCAAGACATTCTGGCTGAGTGGCTTCACGTTCCCTGTTGGATTCTTGACTGCGCTGTTGCAGATGAGTGCACGCAAGAATGGAGTGAGCATCGAGTCGCTCACCTGGGATTTCGTGGTCATGTCCAGTAATGAGTCGAACATTGCCATGCGTCCCAAGGAAGGTGCATACATTCGTGGATTGTATCTGGAAGGGGCTCGATGGGATGTGGAGAATGGATGTCTGGCTGAGCCATACCCGATGGAACTCGTCTGCCCCATGCCCATCATCCATTTCAAACCCGTGGAACAACGCAAGAAGAGTAGTAAAGGCTTACATGCATGTCCGGCATATATCTATCCGAATCGTGCGGGCACACAGGGTCATCCATCCTTCCTCATGGAGGTGGACCTCAAATCTGGACCACGCGACTCGCAATTCTGGACGAAACGAGGGGTCGCACTCCTACTCTCACTATCGGAACAGTAACACGTCAAAACTTTTACATCACCATATGCACAAACATTACCTTGCCGCTTGCACACCCTTCTGACACTATCTTTGCATACGCATGCATTCCATTGTTGCATGGATTGAATCGAGCGTTCAGTCACCAAAGCGCATACAGCTTTTTCATGATTTTAAATCCAAGAAAACAAAAAACAAGAAAACAAAAAGCAAGAAAACAAAAAACAAAATAAAAACGACAATGCCGACCAGCAAGCCAAGCAAACCTTATCCAGTAGAGCATGGGGATAACCGAT
>Ga0256777_1000121_pt1 | contig 15107 bp, 1 predicted proteins | sample MC6MC0928MT_FD_186042 | JGI IMG/M metagenome (GOLD analysis project Ga0256777, IMG submission 186042) | Metatranscriptome of enriched soil aggregate microbial communities from Iowa State University, Ames, United States - MC6-MC0928-MT... | ecosystem: Environmental > Terrestrial > Soil >... | reverse complement strand
GTCGGGATGCCGACGGTGCGGTGTTGAGCACAAGCCACAATATTCATTGAATTCGAAAATATGCATTGCACCTGTATGCTGATGACGAGGCTGAATGTGAACATGGATTGCAGCATAACAAATGTGGTTGTGCGTTGTTGAAGATGTTAGCGTGGATTTGGCCAAAACCAGCAGTGCGCATTACATCATGGCAAAAGTTGTGGGCAAAAGGATGATTTCATTTGTGGTCAGGTTGCATGTGAGCTGGAAGGAGAGCTGGTTGATGTGAAATAAGCATTGATGAGCGTTGACTTGAGGCGGCGGTTAATGTTGGGAATGTTGCGGTGCACGACTGGATCGTTTCGGTTTGAGCGTTTATTCTTCATTCCAGTCCAGATTTTCCGCCGCCGTATCCGCATCGATCGCCATACAATTATTGATAGCATAGAGTAGTTTGTTTCGTAGAATCTCCTTTGATGATGGTCTGGGTAGCTCCAATGAGAAGAAGCATGTATGTGAGATGGGCAGTGCCGTATCGTTATCGACGGCAGCGGGTAGGAGTTTGAATCTCATGATGAAGTCTGATTCACTGGACCAGAGTCTCGATTGGCCCGACACGAATCGTACGAATGCTTGGCGCTCCTTCTGACTAAACTCCTCCAACGTCTCCCACAGCCACTTGACATGAGGATCACTCGCACGAATGCCGCGGGAATAATCCGTATGACGACGAAGGAAGTCAATACTGATCTCACGACTGCCACACACCAACGTCTCCAACTCCACACCAGTGAACAGTGACAGCAAATGAACAGGAACGATTGTACCCAAACCTTTACGCATATGACTGACAGCAAGATCAAACTCATGCAAGCGATAATTCTCCTCCAACTCGACATACTCAAAGCGATTGTCAAACGTGACATTGACATTCGCACCGCCTGGCTTGAGTTCAATCTCTCGTCCATCACTCGTCATCGTCACGAATCGTTGCATGGGCAACTTATCAAATTCATCCCGCTGCATATTTGGCTCTGCATACTGCTGAATGATGCGATAGGCGAGAGCATTGAACTCCAATAGCGCTGAACGACTCAGCGGACGACCAACGAGGAGAGACCAGATGGGTGGAGGAAAGTCAATGTTCAACACGTGGCCGCCGCGGATGGCCAGACCCATGAATTTTCCAACAAATTGGTACATACTTTGATGAAGGCTTGATACACTGCTTGGGTTGGGGACGAATGTGTGTTGGAAGTCACCATAGCCGCCGGCATTCGGGCATGGAACGAACAATGGAGTATCACGTGACATCAAGGAGCTGCACACGTCACTGATGACATCACGGAACGGGCCTCCAGCATCGATTGCGCCCTCACCAGCTAGTTTGACCCGGAAAGGTCTATTTCCTTGCTGTATGCGCAACATGCTTGGTCGAATGAAGTGTAGCTGTTGGAAGAGTTGTCCGAATATACTCTTGAGTGCATCCGGATCATTGCCGCGCTCCTTGGCACGCAATGCACGCGGTCGGTTGATATTGACATTGACCGTGTGGCCGACCGCAGTCGATTGTAAGATTGCCTTCCATGCCTTGTTCTTCACCTCCAACAGAATGAGCCAACTGATGTTACTCAATCGATGCGCGAGTGACCACTCATTCAAGGCCTGAGTGAAGTCACAGAATGGCAGCACATCAACAAGCTTCATATTGAGGAGTTGAATAGCAGAGAAGCGCTGCTTCAGTGTGTGGAGTGGGAGATGGGAGAGGAGTGGAGCGGAGGCAAGTAACTTCGGATCCGCGGTAATGGCATGTGTGACCGCCTTGGATGAGAGCGGTAGATCGATGAGTTGTACGCTGGTATCCCTCCTCTGTGGCTGATCTTCCTCATCTTCATCCTCTGGCCGGTCGGCTGGACGACGATTGCGGATGGCCGTCACGATGTTGCTGAACAGCTCGATCACTTGCATGTCCATCTCACTCGTCCACACTACACTCGATAAGACGGACGAGGTGGATGTGAGAATGGAAGTGGAAGAGGAAGAGGAGGATGGTGCGCTGGATGCAAGCAGCGGGCGAGGAACAGTGACAACAGGCTCAACCGCCTCCCGCAACTCCTTCTTACTCACCACAATCTGCCTCTCAACCGGCAATGTGAATCCAGTCTTGTTTCCTCTCTCACGCTCATGTTTCTTCATCTGCCGCTGAATGGCTGCAAAGAATGCATTCTGATCGATATCGTACAGATAGAGTCTCATATCCCGCACAGCGCCAGAGAAGCCAACACCTGCGCGGTAGGGATCCTCCGGCAGTGAATCATTGGCAGAGCGGGTTTGATTGCGATAGAGCTTGAGCATGGAGAATGGCAGGGAGCCGATGATGAAGGGATCAGACGGCAATGATGGCAAGGGTGTGACACACTTGTGAGAGAGCTCCAGCTGTCCATCGAGGTAGAGACTGACTTCCATCCCATCCGTGACCACCATTGTCACATGTGTCCAGCGCTTGGGTGTGAGTGTGGATCGCGTATGTTGCACGATGCGACTGTTGCCAGAGGGCTCGAAGAATACCGCATGCAGCATTCCATCCTTCGAACCCAAACCAAGTGAGAAGCCGGACAATGGCCAAACGACACCATAAGCCAAATTACTACTACTCTGCTCAGCCAGATTACCAGTATGAAGGATATAGCGGAAGTGTGCATCCTTGGCTGGTGGTACAGTATTGTTATTGAGATAGAGCCAGAAGGAGAGTGTATAGCTACGAGTACTGGTGCTGCCACTCATGATCGGCGAGGGTCGGATGAGACTTCCATTGCCGCCTTTTGCATTGCTCGTCTCAAACAGTCGCTCTCCAACCAGCTGATAGAAATGACGCTGAATGAAATGATTGCGATACGCCTCAAGCATGAAGTCAGCTGGGAGTTGATCTGGGCTAGCAGGAGCCATGGTGGATGCAGTCTGTGTCTGTGTCTGCCCTTGTCCTTGCTGTCCTTGTCCTTGTCCTTGTCCTTTGTCCGTTCTCATTTGCAGTGTGAGTCTTGACATGTTGACGACATTATCGAATCTGGATGGTTCTGGTCGTATGAGCGTTGGCTTCTGATGTGCGAGTAATGGGATCGTCTTACGTTGACTCTTCATGACGCGTCGGACTGCCTGGCCAGTCGCACTATCCCACACTGGGCTGAGGATGGAGTAACTCACGTCAAGCTTCGAATAACCATACTTAGGCTTGGACGACGAGGCAGATGATGCTGACGATGAACTGGACGATGCTGCTGCAGCATTCACGGCAGAGATGGATGATGCACTGACTTCACCATCGAATACTGCCATCTCCTTCTGTACATTCGGATCGGTCGGTATGAAGAGCTGAACATGACCTTGGGTGGCGAGTAATTGTTGCAGTGCCGCTGTTACATCCTTTGGTGCATGTCCCCCACTCTTGTCGGCTGGAGGGCAGTGGAATAGTAAGAGAGCACGCTCGATACGCAGACGTGGAGCGAAATCGCTGTGCAAATCAATCGTATCAGAGTGAGGCGGCGCGAGGAGAGATTCTGCTGCAGACAATCTCGAACTCGTGCTGGTGGTCACTCTCTTACTCATCTGTTGTTGTTCTGACTCCTGTCCATATGCATGTTCGAACTCGCATCGGATGAGGTCCAAAGTCGAAATCAATTCGACCAAACCCATCATGGTTGGATTTTGGAGTGAGCGATGCAGCTGCAATTGGCGGGAGACACCAGCACCACGACCACCCACAGCAGAAGAACCAAGGCCGAGACTGTCTAACACACTGTCAAGCTGATGAGCCAACGGTTGCAGACGACTGAAGTCGGGACGACGAACGAGACGGAACGAAGGAGATGAAGGAGAGGAAGCTGCGATCATAGTGGGCGATGTTGCACTCGTTGAGCTGCCTTCCTCTGTGGCGCTCTTCTGTCCTGCAGCACGCAGCTCTGCCAGTTTACCAATAGCCGATCCGACATTGGCTTGAGTATCAGTACGAGCAGCCGCATTTCCACCGCTCTTGGTATTGTTACTGTCATCCTCCTTGGTCTTGGTTGTTGCGGCATACTCCCTCAGCTTGAACAGTACTCTCACCAACATATCGACTCCTCGACTCTTCCTCGCTGGCTTCGCTCCCAGCACATAGAAGGTGAGGGCATGGAAGAGGTCAGCAATGTAGGCACATTGAAAGAGAGGAGGAGAATTGGTAAGGAGTAAGTCAAGCAGCCACGTGGCAAGCTCGAAGTTACGACATGACAGAGCAGACTTGTCATCGATACGGAGGTCGATGGGCTCAACACGGAACTTGTATCCCCATAGTCTCGTGTTGGTACCGCTGACAAATTTGTACCATACCCGATCCGTATCAATGATGAGTGGCGGGAAGACTCCATCTGGCGCTGGTCCACTGCCCTGCAAGGAGAGTATGAGATCCTGATAGTGACGATCCCGATAGAATGACAGTCGCGTCATGACATCCGTGCCGATCTGACACCGTGGATCGAAGCGGATGAGTAGCTTGCGTGCACCACCAATCGCAATCTTTCCACGCACCTCAGTATGGGAGGCATAGGGATGAGCACTACGCACAGTGCGAACAGGTGGGCCATGATGCACAGATGTGATCAAGTGAACGATACACTCATCCACCAACAGTGGGCTCACAAAGGAGGAAGCACTGGGCCGTGATTGTTGTAGTAACTGTTGCATCCTCTCATCCAATGATTGACTCTGTGCGGCCGCTGCGCTCTTCTCTTCACTCGTCCTCTGCTTCCTCTTGCGTCTGTGTGAGCGATGGCTGTGTATGGGTTGAGGAGCGGATGAGCGGGCAGCGAACAGTCCGCCACCCGCCCCTCCACCACGTGGGATCATGATGCTGTTGAATAGACTCATGCCACGACCACCACCGACGTGATGTGGAAGCATGTGAAGGGCATCGGCAAGGTTGAGTAAGCGACCATGATCAGGGTCAGCCTCATACTCACCCTCCTCATCGTACTCGCCATCATCAACTTCCTCATCATCATCATACTCACCCTCCTCACCTTCATCCTCCTCATCCTCACCCACCTCCTCATCTTCCTCAGCATCCTCTTCATCGTCATCTGCATCATGTTCCTCATCCATCTCTCGCTGTGCGTCATCCTCTGCTTGTTGATGCTCCTGTCGATCAACCCGCCGTCGCAGTGCCACACCTGCTGAGGATGCAGAGAGGGCTCGATGGGATGCCTGAGAGGCATTGTCATCCTCACTCAGCTCACTCTCATGAGCAGAGGAGGGTTGGGAGGGGATGGATGGCAGGGAGGATGAGGCCGCGCTCTCCTTGCCATTTTCCACACTCTTACTCGCATCCTGTGTCATATAGACTCCTTCAGTGATGCGTATGGGTGGAGCGAGAGCAGCAGCCAGTTGCTTGCCTTCTTTACGTGCCGCGTTGAGAATCTGCTCACTCTCCCTCTTCATCAGACTGACAAGCTTGTTTCGGAACGCATCAAGCAGATTGATCGTCTGACCCTGCTCATCTGTTAATGCATCCAGCTCAGCATCCGTCTGCTGAGAGATGACCGGTGTGGAGGCATGGCGCTTGGATGAGGAGGAGAGGAATTGAGCGGCAGTCAACTTGAGCACGGAGAGAAGACTGTTCGGGCCATTGAGCAAAGCAACGTTGAAATCGAGTGTGGATGGCCAACGTGCAATAACGCGCAACACTGCACGACGCACCTTGTGCACACTCAACGCTCGCTCATTCGTCACGTACTCATGTGCAAGATCCTGGAAGGACATGCTGTCCTCATCTTCTCCCTGCTCAGCATTGTCATCCTTCTTGCTCTTATTCTTACTCTTACCCCTCGCTGCTTCTCTCCTCTCAAACATATCTCTGAGTGGGTCCTGCCATGCTCGCTGTGGTCTGTGTAATGCTTGTACGGGGAAGGATGCGCAGCGCTTGATAGCGGATGAAGTGTCATGGAAGATGAGGCTCACCAGTTGACTGTTGATGTTGACGCGAGTGACGACTCCCGTACGACCAGCGAACGATGACATCCAATGATGCTGACAACCCGATATACGCACACATGCAGGCGAGACAGTGAGAGGTTGGCCAGGCTGAATCTCATCCAACTTCACATTCTCATAAATAATGATGTCAGCATTCGCTGCGGTTGCTGAATCATCATCCCCGCCACCAGCACGATCCATCCCCATGACAGAGGCCAAGAGTCGCTCGACCTCCTCATCACCGATGGCACCTCGACCACGAAGCTGAAGAATGGCTCGCGCACGCTCACGCTGACGATCGGACTCCGGGCCACCGCCACGACTCAGTAATGAACTCAGTCCAGCAGCGGAGGATCCAGTCACACCAGCGCCCCCATGTAAGTGTTGGTGTTGACGTGGCGCGAGATCGAGACCAATGGGAATATCAGCATCGACTTCATCATCCAACAGTGTTGATGCACTATCACGGTTGCGACTCTCACGTGCACCAACATTGCTCGCATCGCCGCCACTGAGATAGTCGGCTAGGTCGTCCTCATCACCAGATGAATCCTCCTCTTCATCTGCACCATTGCCCTCTTGTCGACTGCCACGCCGCTTCTCCTCCTGTTGCGCTCGTAATGCATCCGCCGCCATACGATCCAGCTCCTTCTGACCATGAGAGAAGAGCCAATCGCCAGCCAACGCCATATCATCATTATTGCGTTCGAGTGCCAGCACACATAGTTCAATGGGGAAGTTTCCCATGATCTCCTTGAGGTCCTCTGCCATCGTTCGTCTCTTAATCTCAGCTTCACTCAACTTCTGTGTGGCTGCACCACTCGCCGCCGCCACCTCCATCGCTGCCAACTTCTGCTGATAGTCCTGTGGCAGTGTGTGAGTGGCGAAGTCATAGAGGAAATTCTCCTGACCAAAGTTGATGCGAACATGCGAGCCCGCATTCTCCATCCACACGGCGGGATAGAAACGGCCGGACAAGTTCGCCTCAACACCAGAAATCGAGGTGATGGCTGAGGTGGATGTTGTCTTCCTGAGGGTTGGTGAAGTAGCGGAGACAGCAGCCGGTCCTAGGTCCAATGCATCCATACCCGCATCTTGAGCGAACTGCTCATCACTGTCTGCCACGAGCAGCTTTCCATTGAGTGTGAAGAAGATTGTCCTCTGACCATATCGAACCTGCATTCCACATCCGACCACATCCCCATTCTTAAACGCCTTGAACAATTTCTCTCTCATCACCGTACGATTACGTGTGAGATGGAGCTCACCGTTGCGGCCACTGTATGCGTAAGTCGAATGTTTGCCAGGCAAGCCTTCGAGTGGCATGCCACAGCGGAAGAATCCAATGGCAATGTCGAAAGCTGAGGATGAAGTCGAGCCAGATGCGGATGTCGATGCTCCACTGCTGCCACTCAGTTGAGGTGAGGTCGAGCCTCCAATACGGGGAGGGCCAGCGAGAGCACGCAACACAGGTGATGACTGTCGAACTAATTGAGGTGTCAATGCCGGACTGGAGTAGCCGGATCGTGGCGTCGCAACGGACGCTGTTGGTGCATTGGCATGCGGGAATGTTGCCTGCCCCATATTGATGACTTTTACTTCGAAGTAGTATGCTGGCAGACTGTTTGGCACGAGGAAGTTTGATCGTGCAATGCCAACATGCATGATGCCGCTGCTGCCACCCATATATCGAATCTCACGCATACTGTCACGATCACCAACGAATGTCACACCACGCGCACTGGCCGCATCGAAACAAGTGGGAAGATGAAGCTGCAGATGACGGAATGGACTATGATGTAACTGACTGCCGGCCGTCTGCTGCTTGTTGAATCGTACACTGTCTGGTACCATACCGGCACCTGACTCATACAGAAGCTCGGCAAGACGGGATTCACATGCTTCCAACGATGAGAGAGACTTGAATGTATCGAGCTGAGTGGGTCGGATAGCCATGGAGACAAGGGAGGGAAGGATAGATAAGGGGGAGGAGGATCCTGTTGCGCCACCATCCAGCAACAGAAGCAGGCTACTCTGCTGCTGCATCATTGCTGTTAACGCGGACAGAGCTGCACTTCTCAATTGGTAATATAGCAGTGCCTCGATGGTGAGTGTGGTGCGAGTGAGTGCCCGCTGCATCTCCTCTTCATCATCGCTCTCCTCCTCTACGACGGTCTTCTTCTGAATGAAGAAGTTCGGGTTCTCAAAGAAGCAGATCTCACATTGCGGCTTGGTGACGGGGTTTTCAAACGTACATGCCGGACACGACCATTTCGACTCGAGTTCGGCGTGAAAGCCACCGAATGGATCCATCAACGCCTCCTGCTCACGATTAAACTCACGCTGCAAACGCTCCAACTCCTCGCGCTCAGCCTTCTCCTTCCGCTTCGTCTCCAGCTCATCCTCAATACGCTGACGCTCACGCTCCTCCTCAGCCAACGCCTTGGTAAAAATGTTGAATGCACTGAGTAATGGTCGTGAGAGCGTGAGCAGTGCGGCATCAGCAGGTATGGCATCAACAGCGAGCAGCTTACTGTGCTCCATCTCAACCAATTTCGTTGGCTGATGCTTGAATAGCAGACGCACCCGATTGGCTGCACGGTCAACAGCGACGACCAGGCCGACCTCGCCTGCTGCCGCTGCCTTGCCACTTGGCTGGACGATGCCACCAACACGGATGGGTTCACTCGCACCGCCGATGACACGCAAGCAAGCCAGTGACTGAGCGACGTCAGACTTGAGTGAGGCTGAACGAACACGTGGCTCCTCCGACGATACGAGGCGAGGGAGTGAGAGTAAGTGGCTGCCTAGATAACGATCGATGGATTGGGACCAGTCAGGTTGATGAACGGGAGCGCTGCCATCCGCGTGTGTGAGTGTCGTATGAGAATGCAAGGCACGGATGAGTGTGACGATCTCAGCAGCAAGCACGAGTTGCATCTCTCCATCACGGTACTGCAATGGGTTCACATGCTTCTGTCGCGTGCTATCACCACCTGTCGCTGTGTTGCTTGTGCCCTCCATCGGAATGAGCGGTGACGGGCTGGTCGGTGTGGGGCTGGAGGATGGGCTGGGTACAGGGCTGCGTCTCAACGGCGGAGTCCGTGAGCGTGTGGCTGGACCATCGGTTGTATCAGCTGCATCAATGGTGGACACGAGCAGTTCACCCAGACGTTTGAATAGATGCGTGACGAACTTGTCAACCTCTGCTTGATCCAGCTTGCTCTCACTCGCAGCATCATCACTGCGCAATATGGCATCCGTCGCCGCACGAGCCTGCAGAGAGGAACTACGCGAGAGTGAGAGTGTACCAGGCACAGGCATGGCATCACCAAGCGAGAATGCAGACGGTGCCTGTTGTGGCTCATAGGACTTGGCAAGAGCCATCGAGAATGGAGTGGATGACGCTGAGGCTGGTGCAGGTGTACTGAATGCGCCACCATCACGTTTCGTCATGGCTCCAAATTTCTCATCCTTCTCCAAGCGGTTCAACGATTCAGCGAGTGCATAGTCCCGTACGTGTGTTGCGTCGATCCAGGGCAATAATTGAGCGAGCATACGAAGTGCGAGCGTCTGCATGCGTGGTGAACCAGAGACAGAGACGAGTAGGAAGGTTCGGACGCATGGTGCATGAAGGAGGAAGTCAAGCAGCGCGCGATGATGGGACAGTGAGGAAAGGCTGCAGAGTACGGAGAGAGCATCATAGGAATCTTTCTCAACCTGCATATAGCGACGAACGAGTGGGAAGCTTGGATGTGCATCCGTGTAATCAATCTCTTCATCCTCTTCACCAAACGCGATCCCACTCTCATCATCATGTGTCGGCAATAGTCCAGCCATTTGTGCCTGTCTCTCCTCAGCTGATGCAAGCGATACAGCTGAATGTGCGGATGGTCTGGCCTTTCGTCTATAGAGTAGATGACGCTGCTCTGGTGTGACATCAAGGTCGACCAGCTCAGCCATGTCAACTTCGGACAGATCAACCTGTCGACGTAGACCACTCAACAACGAACAGCCATGCTGCACACTCGACACGAGACGATCCAACACATGACGCTGCAAGGAATCGAGAGGAGCTGAGATGACAGGGAAGGAGGTGGAGAGGAACGATAAAGGAGAAGTGACATTGTTGGTTGATATTGCAGGGACAACAGTCTGTCTCTCACTGTCGTCCTTCTTCTCATCTGTCTCATCCTTGTGTTCTGTCGTCTCCATCGCCACTGCTGCCTGCTTTCTTTGCCTCTTCTTTGTACTGATGGAAGTGCGCGTCTGTGTTTGCATGCAGTTGAGGGAGAGGAATACGAGTAAATTGTTGGCAAGTTGATAAAATGGAGTCGGCTCAGTCGGCTGCATGGCCATGGATGCATCAGCGCCAGGTTGCGCTTGTCTCAGCAATGCCTCAAGGATTGGGAGCAGTTGTTGCTCGTGCAACCAACTGTTCTCTCGTACAGTTGCATGCCAATCGATGCACAGCGCATCAAGTACGAGACTGCGCATGGCGAGCGATGCTCCACCATTGTGCTGTCCGCCATCTGTCTGTATGAGAGAGATGAGATATGCATATAAGCTTTGGAATGCTCTCTGAACTCTCAGTCGATTCGCTCGTCCACTCGCCTCGATGCCATTGAGATAATGACCGCCCAGATCATTGATGGCGGATTCATCCTCAACTCCCAGTGGGTATGCAACGTAACGTCTGAATGGAGGACCGAATGTGTAGAGTAGCGATAGTTGGCTACTATGTGATCGAATACGTTGCAACAGGTCCAACAGTGTCCCAAGTGCTCGTGCACGACGACGAGCACGATGAACCTGCTGTGCACGAGCAGCACGAATACTTGATAAGGGGATGTCATCACGGACGAATGAGAAGATGAGATCAGTGAGGGATGTGAAGTGTGTATGAGTGGCGCATCTTAGTCTCTCCTCATCCTCACTCGACTGCTTCTGATGCTGGGCAGTATGGTAGATGCGCATGATGGAATGAAGTGTTTGCTCCTCATCGAGATTGTCTGATGATTGGCGCACCAACTCCGCGGTCTCAAATTGCTCCCGTGTACGATCCATGGTTGGTGCATGAGTGGCAGCGGCAGCAGCGGCGGATGCATCAGACAGAGAAGAGAGGGGATGATGGGAGAATGAGGGACGTTTGAGAAGGAACTCACATTTCTCACGCAGACCGGCAGTGTAACCATCATAGGTCGCCAACGACTCTGCACGTTGACGCACAAGATCAGTGAGGCGCTGCGCGATGGCAGCTGCACCACCACTGGCACTAGTCGTGTCAGTTGCAGTCGATGATGAATCTGAGGATGAGCTAGTAGCCGACGCAGAAGAAGACGATGAAGCACTCGATGCATCTGTATCAGAGTGTGACGCGGCTGCGGTGTTGACGGCCTTCTTCGTTGCCTCCTCCTCAGCAATGAGATTATCCAGTGCCTGCTGCGCCCCTTGCTTGCCACTGACAATCGTTTGATGCAATGTCTGACCCTTCTTCCATAAATCAACCAGTTGCTCACCCAATGATGCCCATGCCGCATCATTGCTACTGGCAGCATCAGGAAGAGCGGGTAGATCAGGAAGTGAGTTGGCGACTGAAGGATCCTTGTAGCGCAGCCACTGTGCAGCGAGTGGGACCAATCCAACATGATGTAGCAGACAGGCAATGAATGCTCGAACAGTCTTCTTGGTGACGGCTCCTCCCAGCATGTCAACACGCTTCGATTGCAGCTGCTTCCGCATGAGCGTGTCGAGCTGTGTACCTGGTGTGCCAGCAGTGCCTTCGATCATATCACGCAAGAAGGATCGCTCCCATGAGGGGGAGTCGGCGTCCGTCGCAGCAGGTGCAACCCCATCGCTCGGAGACTCTGGACTGGGAGTGGGTGAGGGAGCGGGTGTGGTGCCAGATGCAGAATTTTCTTCCTCTTCCTCCGCTGCATAGAAGATGGGTGAATGTAGATACTTGTGAATGGCATCGATCTGATCAGGTCTCATCGCGGCGGGTTTCTGCATTGTTGCACGATCATCATCATGCGCGATCTTTTCCTTTCTGAGCGCGCGTCCAATGACGTGAGCGAGGGTTTGTTGGAGGTCGAAGAGGAAGAACCATGGACGAGAGTGGGAGAGAGATGGCAGGGCAGAGCGAGGTCGGGAAGAGGATGGGACCACACCAGTGCTCGTTACAGCACCAGTGGGACGGACCACTGATGTCATATTCGCGTCGGATGTTAGTCTTGGCAGGTCATTAAGATTTGTGTATCCAGTGACGATTGCTCTGTATCCCCAGTATGTTGCTGCATTGTTCGCCTGTTCAGAGTGGAAGTTGAATACCACCGTATCCGTATTCCGTACGACGATGGGATTGCGCGGCCATTTCTCACGAGGGCCATGGAAGGGACCGGCAACCTTGATTGGAGGTTGGGGAAGCATGAAGCCAGCCATACTGCTGCTACCATCCGTATCGGGATGAGGGACAGTGAGTGTGAGATGATCACGGCCAGTCTCAGTCGAGCACTTGCTATCAAACTCGATGACGAGATGGGATGCATTCGGTATATGGACTACCTGCTGCTCGCTTGTATCGGGGAAGTATGTGTGTGGTGACTCAACAATGACGCTGCGCTCATTTCCAGCCAGACTGCGCATCACTCCATCCGACACTAACGAAAAGAGTCGCTCCTCACTGGCACTGGAGGGAAGGCTGGCATTGAAAGCATCGAGTGTGTGTAAGAAGGAGATGAGGGAGGTTAGAAGGGAAGAATTATGAGTGGAGGTGGATGATTCTTTCTTCCCCTCTCCACCCTCATCCTCGTTCGTCTGCTCCTGTGCGATGTTGTCAAAAATGATGGGATGCAACATGGTTGCCCACGCATATGACAGTACAGGCAGCATGACCTGTTGTAGCAATGATGTGGAAAGGATGATGGAGAGCAATGGGGCTTGAGTAGAAGCGGCAGTTGAGAGTGGAATTGTGGCGCTCGGCGATGCAGATTGGCTTGATCCAGATCCTGAGCCACCACCCGACGAAGAGCTCGATGAGCCCTGTGACGGTGCCGCTGGTACATGGCATGTTGTGCTGCAATCTTTGAACAATGTGTGTAGGCTACCGACGGCTGGAGTCTCATATCGTAGCTTCTTCTCGAATGCATTCCAATCGTCCTTCTCGCTGATTGAGTACTGTGTCAACTTCTTGCTCGCATCAAGTAGGACAGTGCTGGCGTCAATCAACTTCCTCATGACAGCATACAGCTGCTCAACTGTCCTCTGTCGCTTATCTGTACAGTATGTTGCTCTGCGTAGGAGGTCGCGCACGAGTAGGAACAGTAGATGAGTAGCAGGAAGAGGAGAGAGGGGATAGATGGATGGAGAGACAGGGCTGCCTTCGCTCTTCTCACCTTCACTCGTCTCCTCTTTTGTTTTGTCTTCAGTCTGTTTGCTGCGTTTGAATGCGTCATACTCTTTCTCCGCTGTCTCGATCATGGTCTGTGTGAGCTTCTGACTCTCCTCAATGAGCAGCTCAACCATCTGCATACTGCTGAAGATGGCCTCGGATGGGAGCAGAACGTCAGGATCGAGTGGAGGCAGGACGGTGGAGAGTTCAGCAGGCGTGAGAGAGCGTGCGGCATAGGCAGTACGTAGCTTCTCCAATGCATCCAGCTGTTGTTGACGCTTCTCCTGATCAGCCTTCTTCGCCTGTCGAATCTCCCGCATACGTTGCACTCTCGTGTCCCTCGACTTCTTCTTGTTCTCAATATAGAGCTGCAGTCTGGTAGCATAGGCACTGTCACTCTCACCACTCTCTGGCTTCGGTTCCTCTTCATCTACACTCGATGATGACGGTGACGATGATGACGAGGCTGAGGCAGCGGCTGCAGCTGAGGAGGGGCTCGCATAAGGAAGGCCGAGCAAACCGGTTAAGCCCCACACATGAACCGGTGGAGGAGAAAGAGGGGTAGGCACAGTAGGTGCACCAACCGAGGTAGATGCATCTGCTTGAGCATCATCACTTTTGCGCTCCTCCGTTCCTGCTTCCTTCTGCTTTGCTTCCCATTCCTCCAGCTCTTCATCCTCACTCTTCTCGCTTGGTAGATTGTCCGGTATCAGACTGCATAATTGTGCAACGAACTCCTCGCTTGACATAAATGTCGTATACATCGCTGTATTCCCACTCTCATCTGTTGATTGCGCTTGTTCATCGAGCGATCGTGCGAACAGATGTTCAAGGAAGGCGAATTTATCTGTCACCTGCTCCATGGGTCTGGCATCCTGACTCTGACTGATTAGATTGCCATGAGCATCCACCTGTGGTGCACCACCATGCTTCATGTCGGATGCATCACTCTCACGCTTCAACCAACGACTATGAGCCAACAGAGCACGTTGCAATAGGGATGCACGTGCATGTAAGGTGCCTCTCATCGGCGACACTCCACTGACGAGGAAGTGGGAGAGACGCTGACAACACTTGAGGAGTCGATCTCTCGCCTGCATATGATGTGGCATCAACGCCAACACTGCTCGACTATCCTCCATCTTCCTTGCAATCTGTTGCTTCTTGCGATGGAACATGGCATGATTTGATGGTGGCAGCCAGGACGAGATTGCAGGGCCGACGCCGCTCCCCGCTGTCCCCACCCCACTCAACATCTCACCGAATGCTGCCTGCATGACGGCCATATCAGCCAACATGGATGGGTCGGATGCATAATCACTCAGCACATGGCGATCAGAGTCACGAGTGCGTGCCAATGAGGCAGCATTGAGATCAGAGGCTGTGATACCCATCGCTGATCCCAACACAACCAAGGAAAGGAAGGGATGAGGGGATGAAAGAGGGATTGTGACAGTGACGATTCACCACTACTCAACACACAACAAGTCGTCGTTCACACACCTGATCCACTGACTTCTCTTCCTTCAACACTCCTCTACTCCCTGATTGTACTTGCCTTGTCTGTTGCTGAATTCAATTGCGACAGAATTATGACAGGACAGAAGAGACAGACACTGACAGAGGAGTGGTGAAGGAAGAGAAGTCAGTGGATCAGGTGTGTGAACGACGACTTGTTGTGTGTTGAGTAGTGGTGAATCGTCACTGTCACAATCCCTCTTTCATCCCCTCATCC